>JGI24702J35022_10001055_pt1 | contig 17233 bp, 14 predicted proteins | sample TergutTh196P4_FD_35022 | JGI IMG/M metagenome (IMG submission 35022)
CTGGTATACAGTTTGTAATATTGTGATGCGCCCTATGGGGCGCAAGGGATTAGGGGTTTGGGGCTAGGTGACGGGGGAGGGGGCGAGAGGTTCGCTATTGCGGGTGCGGCGCGGGTGTGCTAAAATACCAGAAAAACACAGGATGGGGTGGTTATGTGTCAGGGCACTCGAAATGGCATAATATTCAAAGAACCAAAGGGGCGCAGGACGCAAAAAGGGCGCAGGCTTTCACAAAAGTCGCGCGCGAGATAATCGTCGCTGTCAAAGAAGGCGGCAGCGGCGACATTATGAACAACTCGCGGCTTGCCGCGGCTGTGGCGAAAGCGAAAGCGGTGAATATGCCGAATGACAATATAAAGAGGACAATTGAGAAAGCGCTGGGTTCCGGCAGCGGCGATAGTTATGAACGCGTCACCTACGAGGGGTACGGCCCCGGAGGCGTTGCCGTGATTGTTGATGCAATGACCGACAACAGGAACAGGACCGCCGCGGAAATCCGCCATAACTTTGACAAATACGGCGGCAATATGGGGGCGGCCGGTTGCGTGGCGTGGTCTTTTCAGCGCAAAGGCTTGATAGTCGTCGACAATGAGGACGGGGAGCACGATGAGGACAGCGTCCTGAACGACGCGCTTGAAGCGGGCGCAGAAGACATTGAAAAGGACGGCGACATTTTTGAGGTGTACACCGTCCCTGATGATTTTGCTGCTGTAAGCGGAGCCCTGGAAAAAGCCGGATACAGGTTTCTCTCTGCCCAGGTGGAGATGGTCCCGCAGAGCTATATAACGCTGACCGATCCCGACGAAATAAAGAATATGGAAAAAATGCTGGATTTGATGGAAGACAACGACGATGTGCAGAACGTCTGGCACAACTATTATAGTGGATAGTGGATAGTGGATAGTGGATAGTGGATAGTGGATAGTGGATAGGGAAGTACCATTATTTTTTGTTTTTCTTTCCGGCTTTCAGCATAAACAGCAAAAGCAATACCGTGTATACGACCAGCAGCCCCAGAGTGAGCCATGTCATTTTTTCCGATATCGGCGCTATTGCTATCAGCGCGAGCATAGGGGCGCCGAAAACTATGCCGGTGCTGCTTCCTGTAATAAGATTGTTCGCCGCCGGAGTCTTGTACATGGGATCGATTTCCCTGAGCAGCAGGACGCCGGAGCTTATCGTCCCGGTCATCATACCATACATTGAGAGAAGTCCCTCATAATAATAATTCGGGTACAGTTTTTTGCACAGCCACTGGAGATAGATTAGCGTAATAACTGTTCCCGCTATGCTCATTAGAACAAACGGGAGCCAATACCCCCGCAAATCCTTGATTTCGATCAGTGCTATCCCCGCGATTATCATCAGGTCAAACGCAAAACCGGATATACGGGACAGCAGATAATTGTTTTGGTATTGTCTTGTCATTATCCGGTTCTTGCGCAGTATCTTAAGTATGGCGCGCACGAGCAGGGCGATAGCTGACCCGACGATAAAGTTGAATCCCCACAAAAGAGTCGACACCGTATTCGACAGACCTTCGTTCATGGTGGCTATGAACATGCTGATACCGTTTATCGCCAGATAGCTCAGCAAGTAGACGCCAAGAACCAGCGCCATCTGAATGCTGAGCCTGTCGATCGATTCGGAAATGGGTACTTCACCCTTGTCCTGGAACGTATCGATAGTCACCGAGCCGGACTCGATATCTGAATCTGTCTTCCAAAACCGGCCCTTGCGGTACAGTATATTCAGGTAAATGACGCCGACGAGACAAGCAATAAGATAGCCTGACGCCGCAAGCGACAATCCGAAGGAACGGCCGCCGATAAAACCATGAAGATTCTCAAATGTTGAGCCGATATTGTTTGCCTGCCCCGGTCCTTGCCCATAGCCCATTGGCAATAGAATTCCGGCGGCTTTGAAAAAGCCGGGCATTATTGTTTTTGCCAGCCCGAGGGAGATGATGAGTCCGGCTATTCCTTGAATAGTATAGCAGCTCACAATCAGGGCCCCGCTTTTCGGAGCAGTGAGTTTTCCGGTATCGATTGTGGGGGCGCCTTCCTCGGCAAGGCGCAGCGACAGTGCGATGAAACCAAGAGCTATGCCGTGATATGTCAGCGTTTCCAATGTTTCAACTGTAACGAGATTAAACCCCAGGGTGCGAAGCACCAACAGCAGGAATCCTGCCAGCACCGCTGTGGGCATCAGCGCTTTTTTTATAAATGTGATCTTGCGCCGAAGCAAATTTGCCACGAGAACTATGCCGGCTATAACGCCTAATTGTATCATAAAGCTCCATAGCGGTGTGTTTGCAGCGGAAAAGTCCATAAATCATCAACCTCTTTTCTCAAGATTCTGTTAATGCAGTCCCTAGTCCCTAGTCCCTAGTCCCTTGGGCGCTTGCGCCCGTCAGGATACGGAAAATCTCCCTATATTTTAACGCGCTGCGAGGAGAGTTGCTGTGAACCTCATATGAGGTTCCGTCCTTGAGCGCGAATAACAGCAGCATCTGCCCGGCGACTACGACTCGCATTATTTGGTCTATCGGGAATGCGTAGCCGGCGCAACAAAGCGAATCGCGGCTGATAGTCATGAGGCCTGTCCCGATGAGCGAGCTGTCACGAGCCGAGTGTACGAACAGAAGCGATTGCCCTTCGTCAGAACAGATGGTCTCTTTGCCGGACGCCCCGACTATTTCCTCCAGCTTTGCCCTCTGCCAGTCGTCCCATTCCGTCATGGTGGAAAAGGGCAACGCATCACCGCTGAGAAGCCCTGTCTCGGTATATTCAGCTTCCAACCCACAGGAGCAGGAAAACCGGTTGCCCTCTGAGCGGATCGTCCCGATTTTTTCGCACGCGGGGCACAGGTACAGCACTGTTTCGATGTTTTCGGCGAGATCCTTCCCCGTGAAGCGGACCAGATTGGCTTTCTGCCGCTCGTAAGCGTCTTCGTAAATGTCCCTTTCAATCAGGGCGTTGATCTCCGGGTTGGACATTGATTTTAGCTCCGCAGCGCTGTATTTGTTTATGTATCTGCCGGTCATCCTGCCGCGGCGCCTTTTTTTTGCCCAGCGCGGGTTTGTAAAGTAACCTCCCTCGAGGCGGAATGTTATGAGGTCAGCGCCGCTTGTTTTGATGAGTTTTGCCGTTGAAGGCGGTATCGGCCCTGTTGTTCCGTTGAACGAGCGGTCACCCTCGGCAAAAAGGCAGATGTTGGCGCCTTCTTTCAGTTTGTTGAGCATATCCTTGATTGCGAATACGTCGGCTTTGCTTTTGTTTATCGGTATCGGCGCAAAGGCAAATTTCAATAGTTTTGACCCAAAGCCATTTCTCAGGGCGTGCTCGCTGGCGATAAAGTACATATGGCGCGAAAATGCCATCGCCACCAAGCCGGGGTCGAGGTCGATATTGTGGTTCGCAATAATTATGCTCGGCACGTCCGGCCCCTTGCGTTTTTCGCAGCTGTATCTCATGGCGCGTTTTATGAATGGGACTGCAGTATAACGCAACAGAACGAAAACAAAACGGTGAAAGAGATAATTCTTCATGTTCGAAACTCTCCGGTATCACGAATAATGAGGACTCTGGGGACAGGGTACAGGAGTTGAATGACAGTTGTTAATTGTTAATTGATGACAATCTCCCGACATTCAAGATAATACCTTTTATCCCTTGCGTGGCCGACAGAAAAACTTTTCTTTGGGAAAATGCCCCTGCTTGTCACGGTACCGAACAGCTCGGATTTGTCCATGGAGGGCAGTATCAGCCCCAGGCGCGACTTATCCTGCGCAAGCCGGCGGACAACGTCTTCGCCGTGGATGTAGTCCACCCTGCATCCGGCGGGACTCGCATACCCGTCCAGGAACGACTGCAACGCTGACAGCATATGGCCTATGTTGTCTGCGGAAATCCCGATCGTCCCTTCCCGGCCGCGTGAAACCCAAAGCAGTTCGTAATCATCCCCGAGGGGCAAAGCCTTAGTCATCGCGGAAACAAACTCCACGGGGTCCGTGTCGAAGATTATCCTGTGTATTGCTTCAAAACAAATGGCGGGGTCATATACGTTGCCGATTTCGAGAAGAGCCTTGCCGGCGGGATGGCTTGTTTTCTCCGCAGGACTCAGGCTTGTCTTCAATTCGTCCCAATATGCTTTTGCGGCAGCGAGCGAGTGATTGCCGTCGCCGATTATTATTAGGGGGTTCCTGCTTTCATTTAAGGAGGACATAGCAGAGGCGACGTTATCGGCGTTTTTGCCGTATATGCGTTTTCCCCGGATATGGCCGCCGCCTGCCGGGAGGTCAAAATCATACAGCGACGGCAGGCTGTTCGCCTTTTCGGCAAGGGGTTCGATGACTGTTTTTTCCTTGTCGTCGATGAATGCCATAATATGCGGCAGCTCATAGCGGGCGGCACGCCTGATTCCGATGCGCGCCGGCAGCCTGTCAAGGACAGTTCCTTCGCTTGCGAGAATAGGGGCTTTTCCGCCGGAAAAATCATACTCGTCGAGATCGACCGCCCCGACCAAACCCCGGCGCCGAGACCCGTCCGTCAAGGTTCTCTCAACATAGATAAACGATTCTTCTATTTTTTCAAATAGTCCCTGCTCAAAGTAGGATTCCATTGTGCTGCTGATTCTCCCGATTTCGTGCTCCATAACTATCCTGTCAAGGAATGCCTCGGGGACAATCAGGTTGAGCGTCGATGGTTCCCCGCCGACTCTTTCGCGTTCGTTTTCCCAGTAATCCGGATCTGATGAAAACTGGTCGCACGCGATGACGCTCCATTTGTCAAAAGCAACGTCTTTTGGGAGCAGGATGTCCGCTGGAGTGAAAATCTCTTTTTTCATATATCAAATTTCTTTCTCAATTCGCGAATATAGTCCGGCGTAGTCCCGCAGCAGCCGCCTATGATCATACGGCGGCGCGGGGTCGACCCGTTCGGGCCTGTGCTGCCTTCCGCCTCCCTGACAGAATTTATCAGCAACGCCATCTGATCGGCAAATTCGGCGGGGTTTACGCTGTAGAGGCCTGTATGGCTGTCCGGCAATCCGGCGTTGGGTTTTATTATTAGCGGGAGGCTCGTGGCTCCGGCAATCCGTTTTACCGTGCCGATCATCTCCGACGGCTCCAGCGAACAGTTGATTCCCGCCGCGGCTGCGCCGAGTTCTTGGGCGGTTTCAGCGAAATCTTCGGGCCGGCAGCCGATGAATGTGCGCCCTGTTTTGTCAAATGTCATTGTAGCAAGGACAGGCAGGCCGGTGTTTTCGGTGATAGCCAGCATTGCGGCTTTGAGTTCTGTGATATCGCTCATCGTCTCGATTGCCGCAAAGTCCGCGCCGGCGTTTTCTCCCGCTATCGCCTGTTCTTTGAAAAGGTCGTAAGCTTCATCGAAATCGAGGTCGCCCATCGGTTCAATAAGCAGGCCTAAAGGTCCTATATCGAGCGCGACTTTCGCTGTGCCCCGACTTGCTCGTCTTGCGATCGCGATGGCTGCGTTTATTATTTCCCCGGGTGTGCAGCCTTGTCCATGGAGCGCTTTGGCGTTGGCGCCGAATGTGTTGGCGCATATTATTTGACTTCCCGCGTCAACATACATGCGGTGGACTGTTTCAACGGCTTCAGGTTTTGTCAGGTTTAGTATGTCAGGCCTCTGACCGGGCTTGAGGCCGTATTCTTGCAGCATTGTGCCCATCGCGCCGTCATAAAAGACATAGTCTCCATATGAGTCGAAGTGCATAAAATGGTCATTCCTTTCAGTGTACTTCAGGCACAAAAGAGTCACGAAAAAGGACTGACCATTTTGCGCATCTTTTGCGGTTCCCCGCAGGGGGAGCAAATGGCGCATTTCTCGATTAGTCTGAAACTTGTTTCAGATTAAATCAACCTCCGGGTGGTATTCTACACTGATATACTACACCAGTATGGTTGATAAGTAAAGAGTTTACATACTGGAATTCACACCCTTGCGCTCGAAATACGTTTTTTTGCTTCCTTTCGCTACGGATGCGCATCCATGCGCATACGTATCGCGCTCCGCCATCCATGGCTGCGCTTGTCGGAATCAAAATAAACGTCTTCCTCGCCGGGTGTAAATTCTAGAGGTTACATTACGCACTTTGAGACTATGTTGAGCAGTTTTTCGTATTCCATGGGTTTTTTCAGAAAATCGTTCATGCCGGCTTTGAGGTATGATTCTATTTCTTCTTCTTCTACGCCGGCTGTCAGCGCTATTATCGGGATTTTACGCGCATTTTCAAAGTTGAGGCCTCTTATGATTTTTGTTGCGTCGATCCCGTCCAAAACAGGCATTTGCACATCCATCAGTATTAGCGCGTACCTATCCGGCGCAAGGGTGTATTTGTCAATGGCTTCTTCTCCGTTTACGGCAAAATCCGTGGTTAAGCCTCTTATTGAGGAAAGCATGCCATCTATGAGGTCCCTGTTCAGTTCCACATCGTCGACGACAAGGATCGTTTTGCCGTATAGTTTCATTTCCGGGTCCACTGCAATCGGGGGGCACATTTGATCTTCCGATTGGAGCTGTTTTTCGTTTTCACTCGCGCGGATGCGTAGGTTTATCCGGCTGATTAGCGCGTCTGCCGCACCGGGTCTTCTGACGGAGTAGTCAACGGCGCCCGCAGAGAAGGCTTCGGTTTCGTCGTCTTCGTTGCCTTCGTCAGCAAGGAACAGGACGGGTATGGTTTTGCTCCTCTCATTTTCGGTTATTTCGTAAAAGATGGGGAATGTTGTTTCGCGGGTTTCTCCGACATTGACGATTATTGCGGCGGTTTCATATTTTTCCAGGACGGCAAGGGCTGCCGCACTTGTGGCGGCGATGCTTATTTCAAAAGCGCTTATCAGGCTCTTTTTAATTTCCGCAAGGACGAGCGGTGAAGAGCTGATGACAAGGACGTGTTTTTTTTCAGTTTTTGTCGTGCTCATGGGCATTCTCCCGAATAAATAATGTTATTGTAACGATTCCGAGCGCAAGGCACTGTGCAGTGATATGGTATTGTATCAAAAATAAAAAGAAAATAGAAGCTACTATTGCAGTTTTCGACATTTATGTGTTAAAATCGTTGCAGAAACCTCGAAAACCTGACAGAAAGAGGTGGCGGCGATATCTGTTGACGCTGATTTGTTTTTAGATGACTTTGAGGTTGAAGCCAGGGCGCACATTGAGAGGATCGAGGCGTCTTTCCTGGATGTTGAGTCGCTTGCCGGCGATACTGACTTGATGAACAGCGTGTTTAGGACCGCGCATAGCCTCAAGGGTACCGCAGGGTTTTTTTCGCTGGAAAAAATCGTCGCGATTGCGCATGAGTTGGAAAGCGTTTTTTCGCAGATCAAAGACGGGAAATTGCACATAAGCGATGAGATCACCGATGTCGTGCTGCAAAGCGTTGATTATTTGAGAGATTTGGTGGACAATCTCAGGGGCAGCGACTCGATTGATACCAATGTAATAATTGACAGGCTCAAGGGATACTCCATTTCCTCTGCTTCAACCGGCAGCTCCGGCGGTGGTGTTGAGGCTGTGAGTCTCCCGTTTGATTGCAAAGATCCGGACACGGAAATGTTTCTGGCGGATGCGACGCGGCATGGGCACAGGATTTATTACGTAAAGATCGGTTTCAACAGGGGACTCGGAAAGTTCTATTCAAATCCCGAGGGCCTGTTTGACAGCATTCAGTCAATCGGCGTCATAGTGGAGGCTTTGGTCAGCGGCAACGGGGATGAAGTAATAAGGGACGCCGACCCTGCCGGTCTGGCGGAAAAAATCATAAAGGCGCTATCTGAATACGATACAACGACATTGGAGCTTCTTGTGACCAGCGTATTGGAATCAGAGCTTTTCTCTATTGCGACTGAAATAGACGAGAAAAATGTGTATCTTGTGTCAAGGGAGACTGTTTTCGGAGAGAAAAGCGGCAAGGGGCCTGAAGCGGCCACGGGCCTCCCTGAAGGCTCAGGCAATAATGACCAGCCAAAAGCACAGACGGGACAGGCCCAGAAAGCTGAGCAGGCGAGGGGCAATAATTTCCTCATACACCTTGATATCTCGGTTATTAACGGTCTTTTGGATTTGGCAAATGAAATGGTGCTTGCTCGAAATCAGCTCCTGTCGACTGCGTCCGAGTACAAAGAGTCCGTAACCGGCCTTGCGCCGATTTTGCACGATTTGAACAGGCTCACCAGCGAAATCCAGGAAAAAGTAATGATCACAAGAATGCAGCCGATCAGTGTGATATTCGGCAAGTTCCCGCGTATAATCCGTGACACGGCGAAGGCTCTGAAAAAAGACATCGAAATCGAAATCCTTGGCGGCGACGTCACGCTTGACAAGTATTTGCTGGATGCGCTTACTGATCCTATCACGCAGCTTGTGAAGAACTCCGCCGATCATGGCGTGGAAGCTTCCGACCGGCGCGCCGGGCTCGGCAAGCCGGCAAAAGGCAAAATAAGGCTTAACGCCTATATGCGCGACGGTTCGGCAATAGTTGAGGTTTCGGACGACGGCGCGGGGATAGACACGGAGGCGGTGAAAAAAAAGGCGCTGGAACGCGGACTCGTAACCGAAGAGATGCTTTCCACGATGTCAGAAAGCGACGTTTTTGCGCTGATCCTCGAGCCCGGCTTTTCGACGGCAAAGAAGGTTACCAATCTTTCGGGCCGCGGTGTCGGGATGGATATCGTTAAAACGAATATTATTAGGCTGGGCGGCTCAATTGAGATAGAATCGGTGGTCGACAGGGGGACGACAATGCGGCTGAGAATGCCGCTGACGCTTTCTGTCGTGAGGGCGCTTATTGTGGCTGTAGATTCCGTCCTTTACGCGGTGCCTGAAATGAATGTGGAACGTATCGTGAGGATAAGGCGAGATTTATCGTCGAAGCGTCTTGAAAGGGTCAACGACTCGCTTGTCCTGATTCTGGACGACCGTCTTATCCCTGTTGTCACTATGGAGGAGATTAACGCGAAGGCAAAGGGCATGGAGCCTCCGTCATCTGCCTATTTATTGGAAAAAAGCCAGAGGCCTGACGTGGCTAAATGCCTTGTCTTAAAAGCCGGAGACAGGATTTTTGCACTTTTGATCGACGACGCAAAGGATACAGAACAGGCTCTTGTAAAGCCTCTCCCCGTTTTCCTGAAGAATTGCTTTTGTTATTCGAGCGTGACTGTGTTGGGGAATGGGGATGCCATAGCGATTTTGGATGCCGAGGGTATCCTGCGCCTTACGGGAGTTATTGGGGCTCTCAGGGAGCTTTCAAGCGAAGGAATCAAGGCAAAGAGTGAAACTGAAGAAAAGCAGTATATCATCTTTGTTGGTGCGGGCACAGAGTATTATGCCCTTGAAACAAGCGAGATTTCGAGAATTGAGACCGTAAGCGCCGAGAGTATCCAAGAGGTCGGCAACGGACGGTTCGTTTGTATTGCCGGGGAAGCAGTGCGCGTTGTCAAGCCGGAAAATTATGCTCCGGTCAGGAATCGCCGCTACCCGGGAGAAAAGCTTTATTTGCTCACGCTCAAGAACACAACCTCCCCTATCGGGCTGCTTGCCAACAAGGTGCTTGATAAGGTCGAGGCTGCTTTCATATATGATAACGACAGGATTTTAAGCGACTTTGTCTTTGGAACCAGCACATACAATGAAAGGATGATTATTTTTCTCAACCCTGCCGCAATAATTGAGGAAGTTGAAAACGATAAGCAAAAAAGTAAGAAAGTAAAAAAGGCAGGTGCCAAGGTTTGAACGGGTTAAGTCTGGTTATGGACGGCGAGTTCTATGCCGTCGATGTAACGACGGTTGAGAGAGTCGTGCGGAATATGGTCTGGACAAAGGTCCCGGCGGCGCCGGAGACTGTCGCCGGCATAGCCAACCTCAAGGGCGGGATCATCACGCTCCTGAGTCTCGCAAGGCTGCTTGGGCGCAGCGAGGCCGGGCAGACGGCCAACGCGGTAGTTTTCAAGCCTTTTGCGAACGGAGACGGTCAAATGGGTTTGCTGATCGACAGGCCCGGTGATTTGATCGCCATAGACGATTCGCAAATAATTCCGCCGCACACGGAGGGGGAGATGGAAGAAAGCTCCATTGTATCAGGTCTGGCGGAGATAGAAGGAAAGCTTTACAGGATCATTGACATAGATATCATTCTAAGCAGGTTCAAGGACAGCGATATTAAACCTTCAAATAAGGTATCACAAGGAGGAACGAACAGTTATGAAGAAGATTAAAGGCGTGAAAATCAGGACAAAGCTAATATATGCGTTCGTGGTTGTTTTCATTATCGGGTTGATTCCCGGCATTATCGGGCTTGTGTCAATAAACATGCTCAAAAGCAATGCAATATCCGAGATCGTCATCACCACCGGAAACTCTCTGGCTGTCGTAATCATTGTGTTCATCGCGATTGCAGTGGTTGTGAGCATTCTGCTGACGATACTTGTCCCAAACTCGATCGTGAAACCGCTTACTATGCTTTCTTCCATTGTGAAGAAAGCGGCTGACGGTGATTTCACGTTGAGGCTCCCGGAAGGGCAGGTCGACGAAGTGGGGCTGCTCTATGATGCGTGTAATTCCCTTATCAACCTCAACTATTCAAGCGTCACTAACCTGCATTCGACAATAAAGAATTTGAGGGAAACCGCTCAGGGCATGCTGTCACTGTCGTCGCACATGGCGGACAACAGCGCAAGCCTCCGGGAACAGACATCGTCTGTTAGTTCGGTTACCGAGGAGCTGACGGCAGGTATGACAGAGTCCGCGAATTCGCTGTCGACCGTGAGTTCCCATATTAGCGCTGTCGCTTCCTCGATCGAAGAAATCAATTCGACAATAGGTAACGTCGCGGCAGCAGCGGAAGAAACGAGCACGATGGTGAAACAGTCGAGTTCGCTTGTTGACAGCATAAAGGACAGCATTGCAAAAGCGTCCGGCGCAGTCAAGCTTGTCTCAGATTCTTTTTACAACGTCGCCGTTAGCGTTGACGATATTAACAAATCCATTTTTATCGTAAGCGAGCACAGCGTCAGCGCGAAAGACAAAATGTCCGATGCGGACATTAAGGCGAATAATACCAACCAGATCATCCTGCGGCTTGAATCCGCGAGCAGGCAAATCGGGAAAATTGTCAACCTTATTAGCGATATTGCGGACCAAACGAATATGCTCGCCCTAAACGCAGCAATAGAGGCAGCGGGAGCGGGAGAGGCCGGAAAGGGCTTTATGGTCGTCGCCAATGAAGTCAAAGAGCTTGCCAAGCAGACCGCGGAAGCGACAGCCGAAATCGCGGACCATATCGAGAACATGCAAAACAACATGCCGGAGGCGGTCGCCGCGGTATCTGAGATAACGGTGATCATTAACGGCATGGCGGAGTTTATGAATTCATTCTCGCAGGAGATAAACCAACAGGGCAGCCGCTGCGATCAGATCGCTGAGGAGTCCTCAGCCGCTGCACAGAGGATGGCAGAGATATCTGACGAAGTGGGCAGGATTTCGGAAAACGCTCTGTCAGTCACGAAAACGGTCGTCGAATCATCGAAGGGCGTCAATGAAATAGCAAGGGCCACGGCAGAACTGGTCATAGGGTCGCAGGAGATTGCCATGAACTCGGAACGGGCATCAAACAATATCAGCGAAATAAACCGCGCCGCAAAGGAGATAACGGCTGGGGTCATAGATGTTTCAAAGAATATCCAGCTCATTGACAATGAGGCGGGGGAATTCTTTGAAAGCGCGGATTCGACAAAGCTTTCAAGCGAAGAGTTGTTCCAAATCGCAAGTGATTTGGAGGAATTCATTTCACAGTTTAAGATAAGTTAGACATGGGCAGCATGAGAATATTGGTAGCCGACAGTTCGGTGACATATAAAAATATGTTTTCACAGGCAGTTGCGGAACTGGACAGTGGCGCGACAGTAACTTGTGTTGCCGACGGGGATCAGGCGCTTGACAAAATCAGACGCTTTGATTTTGAGATCGTAATTGTCGATGCCGAAATTGCCAAAAAGAGCGCGTTGCTCAAGGTGATCGCGGTTCAAATCCCAAAAGCCTTTGTTTTAATCACCGCACGGCCTTCCGATATGAGCGATGAGCTTTGCGTTAAATCGCCGAAAAAAGGTCTGTCTGACGTTTTGGTCAAACCTATCCACAGCAGCTATAATGACAATTATGAAGTCGTAAAAAACAAAATGACGGATATATACAGTTCATTAAACAAAAGGCATGGTTTCAGGACAAAGCCGCCCAGACCCCATCATGGCGCGGCAAGGGCACCCGCCGGCAGGAGCTGGTTTCACCCTGGGCTTGTGCTGATCGCTGCTTCAACAGGCGGCCCGCAGGCGCTGGAAGTGATTGTGTCTAATCTGAGCGAGGGGTTTCCAGCACCTATACTAGTCGTTCAGCATATGCTGCCTCAGTTCACCGACAGCCTTGCGCAGAACCTGGACCAAAAGTCGGGGCTGAGGGTCAAAACAGCCGAGAGCCAGGAAGCCGTCGAGGCCGGAACGGTGTACATCGCCCCGGGCGGAAAGCATATGAAACTGGACGCAAAAAATGTGATTCATTTGGATGAATCACCGCCGAGAAATGGGGTCAGACCGGCCGCCGACGTGCTTTTTGAATCGGTCGCAGATTCGTATGCCGGTCCGGGCGTCCTGGTTCTCGTACTGACAGGAATGGGGAATGATGGCGCGAGAGGGATTGCCGAGCTCAAAGAAAAGCAGAATTGCTATTGCCTCACACAGAGTGAAAAAACCAGCGTTGTTTACGGAATGCCCCGCGCGGCGGTAGAAGGCGGTTATTCGGACAAGGTTTTGGATCTGAATATGATCCCCCTTGAGTTGGAGAGTTTCAGGTATTCATGGAAAAAAGCGGAATAGTGCCGGATTTAGATGCCGGGTTTGGTTCGATAGAAGAAGACGAGTTTTTGCTGTTTAGGGATTATATCAAAAACTGCTGCGGCATTTCTATCCCACCTGAAAAGGCCTATCTAATTGAAACAAGACTTACAAAACTTATGGTCGACTCCGGAGCCGATTCTTTCGGGGAATTCCACAGGTATATCACAATGAACCCGGATCCTTTGGTACGCCAAAAAATAATAAATGCCATTACGACCAATGAAACGCTCTGGTTTCGGGATGCTTTGCCGTGGAAAGTTTTGGAGGAGGTCTATCTTCCGCGGTTTGTCGATGAGCTTTTGAAAGGCAATAGAAACAAAGTGAGGTTCTGGTTTGCCGCAGTTTCGACAGGTCAGGAAGCCTACTCGACTGCCATGTGCGTAGATAATTATTTGAAGAGGCATAGTATCAGGGAAATCGATATGTCTCACTTTGACTTTTTTGCCACAGATATTTCCAGCAGCGCGCTGGACATCGCAAAGAAGGGCAGGTATGATAATATCAGCATTATGCGCGGCCTGGATGATTATTACAAGGCAAAGTATTTTGTCAATTGCGGTTCGGCATGGGATATAGACCCGGGTATCCGCGATGTCGTAAAATTTGAGAATTTTAATCTTCAAAATGACTATTATTTTTTCGGGTTGTTTGATATCATTTTCTGCAGATATGTGCTGATATATTTTTCTGAAGAAACGAAGAGGGAAATAATATCAAAAATGCATGGCTCTTTGGCGGACGGCGGCGCACTGTTTACGGGGAATTACGTCTTATATGACTATTTCAGTGAGAATTTTGACTTAAACCACTACAATAATTTGACGTACTATACGAAACAGAGCTAAGAGTGTGGAGTGTGGAGTGTGGAGTGTGGAGTGTGGAACGTGGAGTGTGGAGCTAGGGATCAGGGGTTAGGTGTTAAGTTCTCTGATTCGTATAAAAGAAGTCACAATTTGCGTCATTGCGAGGAGCCATAGGCGACGCGGCAATCCAGACGGAAGTATTACAATCGTCGAAAAAGGACTGGATTGCTTCGCAGCGGCTCGCAATGACGGGATTGTAAGAATTGTGAATTGTGAATTGTGAATTGAATTCGGATGGGGGCGAAAAGCGTGAAATTGCTAATAGTTGATGATTCATCTGCAATCAGGAAGATAATCAAGGCTGCGGCTGACGTGTTCCGGATGGAAACAGAAGAGGCGCAGGATGGGGTTGAGGCTCTTGAAAAGCTTTCTGAGTGTTATGAGGAAATAGACTTGATCCTGCTGGATTGGAACATGCCCGAAATGAGCGGCTATGACGTACTCATCGAAATAAAGTCCAATGACAAGTACAAGCATATACCCGTTATGATGGTGACGACCGAAAGCCAAAAAAGCAGCATTGTCGCCGCCGTCCGCGCGGGGGCGGACAACTATTTGACAAAGCCGTTCTCCATCGACGAATTGCAGCTCAAAATCCTTGAATGCCTAGGAGAAGACACTTTATGAAAACCGTTTCAATGGAAATGCTTGGCGACATTTTTACGCAAGCGATTATTGATGTCGTGTCAAAAGTATCAGGTTTCTCGCTTGAGGCCATTTCCAACAAGCGCGACGATAGCTTCGATGAGTTTGTTGCTGTGATGAGCCTAAACAGCGCGAAGGGCGGGATGTTCTTTTTGTCGGCGGGAGAGTCCGCTATGCGGACTTTGTGTTCGTTTATTGAGGGGACTCCCGAGGATGAAATCACAAAAGCGGATATTGAGGATGTTTTGTGCGAGCTTCTGAACATGACCGCCGGAAATGTGAGGCCGCGCCTAGTCGACACAGAATACATGTATTCGCTTTCGTCGCCCATTGTTTTAAACGGGGCGAATATATCTATCACAACAAAGAAGAGGGTCGGTATTATTTCGCAAAGGCTGGGCAGCGGCGGGGTAACGGTTAAGTTTAATATCGTTTATTAATGTTTGAAGCGGCGGGCAAAGCCCAATTTGATTCGGCACTCTTTATCCTGAACTGCGCGATGAGTTGCTGGAGCACATCGGACTGCCCGCTCATCTCCTCTGAAGCGGCGGCGCTTTCCTCGGCGGTCGCGCTGTTTTGCTGTACTACCTGCGCGACCTGGTCGATTCCTATATTTATTTGGGTGATGCCCAACGCCTGCTCTTCCGATGAGTTTGCGATCTCTCCCACTATTTGGTTGCTTTCGTTGATCCCGGATACGATTTCCGAGAGGCTTTCCGCGGTCTCGCCGGCGATTTGTACGCCCAGGGTCGCTTTTTCTATGGAGTTTTCTATCAGGCTCCCTGTGTCTTTTGCCGCTTCCGCGCTCTTTGCGGCGAGGTTACGGACTTCTTCCGCGACCACGGCAAAACCCTTGCCGTGCTGGCCTGCCCGAGCTGCTTCCACAGCAGCGTTGAGAGCCAGAATGTTTGTTTGGAACGCTATGTCGTCAATGACCTTTATTACTTTGCTTATCGAACCGCTGGCGGCGTTGATTTCATTGACGGCGGACATCATTTCTTCCATCTGCCGGCTGCCTTTTTCCGCGTTGTCTTTTATTGTGTCGGCAAGCCTTGCCGCAGTGTGGGCTTTTTCCGCGTTTGCTTTTGTCTTTTGTGATATTTCGGATATTGAGCTCGAAAGCTGTTCAATGGATGCCGCCTGTTCAGTGGCGCCTTGCGCAAGAGCCTGGGCGCCGTCCGCTATCTGTTTCGAGCCGGCGGACACCTGGGTGGAGGAATTGTTAATATCGCTGAACATTTTGTTGAGGTTTTCATAAAGATTCTCCAGCGAAAGCCCCATTGTGTCCCTTTCGGATAGCAGGTGTACTTCTTTTGTCAAATCCCCTTCGGCTATTGAGGTGAGCAATCGGCTTATCTCATTTATCCGATTGATGAATTCGGATGACGACGCGATCGTTCGTCCGATTTCATCTTTTATTTGCGAAAACCGGTCGATAATTTCCATGTCCTCAGAACTGAGCGAAATGTCCCCTGTCGTGGCCGATTTATGCATAAAGGCTGTGAGCATTAGCAAAGGCTTGCTGATGAGACCGGAAATGTAAAAGGCAAAAAATATTGCAAGAAAGACTGCGACAACGAGAATGACGATTTCAATAACCAGCAGTCTTTTGTACGTGGATGTGTCGTCATCGGCCGTTTTTTTGGCCCATTGGTCGTTTTGCGTCATAGAAGAATCAAAGTCTTCTACTATCTCATTGATAATATCGACCACGCGCGACTCGTTCAGGACCGCAAAGCCTTCGTCAAATCCTTTGAGGCTCGCTTCCAGAACGTCTGCTTTGAGGGTGGCGTAGTCGTTTTGGTATAGTTTCTTGCCGTTGAAATATGCGACCTCATCCGATTCGTCAACAATGGAGGTTTCATACATCGCAAAATAGGTTTCTATTTCGTTTTCAAGCGAGGTCAGCGCACTTTTGATTTCCTGGATTTTTGAGCTGTTTCCGCCGTTGAGGACATAATTTCGAAGCTGCACACGCTGATCCTGCAAGATTTCGCGTATTCTTCCCATGGCGCTGAGCGCGACGACGTTTTCGTTGTAGAGACCGTCTTCGGCGTCGCTGATCGAGCCCATGCCTATGATGCCCACAATGCCGATAGCAATAGCAAAAATGACAACGATTAGGAAACTGAGTATAAGCTTCATGGACACTTTGAGGTTTTTCATTGAGATTACTCCTTTGAGACAATAGTGATTTTTGCTATTTTATCAGTTTTTTTTTATACATACAATGATTTTTTTTGCTTTTTTTAGCATTGAAAAACTTAAGGCACTGCTCAGTGCCTTGCGCTCGGAAGACACTGAACAACTATTTCTTGTTCATGACCGCGTATTCTGATATACTAAACCAAACAGGGGGGCAATACAAATGCGTGATTACAAGATGGAGACGGAAAAGCGGGTCAAATATATCTGCGGACTACTGGATGAGACCGGCGCGCACGGCATTGTTTTCGGAAACAGCGGCGGGAAGGATAGCGCGCTCGTTGGGATTTTGTGCAAGACTGCTTGCCCCAACACGGTGGGTCTTGTGATGCCGTGCCGTTCAAGACGCAATTTTGATGAGGATATGAGGGATGCACAAGCCGTTGCGCGGCAGTTTGACATAGAGTTGAGGACAATAGACTTGAGCGAGGCAGCCGAGGAATTGATTCGGAGGCTCGGCTCCGTTGCTGAAATGTCCGGCACCGCGGTTGTAAACATCGCTCCCCGGCTGCGTATGACCGCGCTGTACGCGGTTGCCGCGAGTCAGGGGTTGCTGGTCGCAGGCACAGGCAACAGGAGCGAGAGGTATATGGGGTATTTTACCAAATGGGGG
>JGI24702J35022_10001056_pt1 | contig 17233 bp, 18 predicted proteins | sample TergutTh196P4_FD_35022 | JGI IMG/M metagenome (IMG submission 35022)
GCGCCAGAAAGCGCGTTCCCGCCGAAATATACGGACATTAAGTAATTATTTTTTTTTGATTCAAGAAGAGTGTCTTCGAGAACGGTTCCCGGCGTTATAACGCGCGTTACCCCTCTTTTAACTATTCCTTTGGAGGCTCCGGCTTCTTCAAGCTGTTCGCATATCGCGGCTTTAAAACCTTTGTTTATAAGTTTTCTTATGTATGAGTTTACGGAATGATACGGCACTCCGCACATGGGCGTGCCGGCGCGATTGGTAAGAACGACATCCATCGCCGGAGCGGCTTTTATGGCGTCATCGCCGAACATTTCATAAAAATCTCCTAAACGGAAAAAAAGTATCATTCCAGAATATTTGGCTTTTATTTCCCAGTACTGCGCCATTAAAGGAGTTATTTTTTCTTTGTTTTCAGAAGTTGAAGACGTTTTAATTGTTCCGCTCCTTTATAAAAATTGTAAGTTATTATAATTGCCCTGACGTGTTTTTTTGTTTCTTTAAAAGGTATTTTAGATATTTTTACCGCGATTTCAGGCGTTTGCTCGCGCCATTTATCAACATTTCCTATTCCGGCATTATATGCCGCAAGCGCAAGAATAAGATTATAATTGTAATATTCCAAAAGTTTTGCCAGATAATACGCGCCGAACATGATATTTATTTCAGGATCAGAGAGCCTTTCTTCGCTGTAATCCGAATAAAAGACCTGTTCGGAAATTTCCAGAGCGGTTTTAGGCATGATCTGCATAAGCCCTACCGCGCCTTTAGCGGAAACGGCATTGGGATTCATGTTCGATTCTCTTTTCATGACGGCTTCAATAAGAAGCGGATCAATGTTGAAAAAGACGGAAGCCGTAAGTATTTCGTCGCCGTATTGTCCTCTTTTAAACATTCCTATGCGGTTTAACGCGTACAAAAAAACAGATATCACTAACAGCAGCGTCAAAAGCATTGAGATGATTCTTGTTTTGTTTGTTCGTTTTTTCATATGATATCGCCGAATAATGAATTTATTTTCGCTTCTTTTATCAAAACGTTTATATTTTTGCCTAAATGTTCTTCACCGCCGCCGACAAATACTTTTCTGCCGCTTCTTGTTCTGGCTTCAAGAACGCCGTTTTCATATTTTTCCGTCAGTACTTCCTGAACCGTGCCGACGCTCTGCGAGACTATTTCGATCGATATCCTGTTTGATTCTTCAAGAATTGCGGCGTGGCGCCTTTTCTTTTCTTCAAGAGGAACGTCATCGCGCATCGCGGCCGCTTTTGTGTCCGGACGCGGAGAATAACGGAAAACGTACAGCCCTCCGAAGCGGATATCTCTGACCGCTTTCAGCGAAGCCTGAAAATCTTCTTCGGTTTCACCCGGAAAACCCGCGATAATGTCCGTCGTGATATTTATGTCGGGGATTTTAGTTCTGAGTTTTTTAACCAGACCGAGATAATGTTCATATGTGTATTTTCTGTTCATTGCTTTTAAAATATTGTTTGAAGCCGACTGTATGGGCAAATGAATGTGCGAACATACTTTTGTCTCCTCCGCCATAATATTTATCAAATCGTCATTTAAGTCTTTAGGATGATTTGTCATAAATCTTATTCTTTCAATGCCGTCTATCAACGACACTTTTTTTATCAAAGAAGCAAAGTCTGCGTCTTCAAACCTGTAAGAATTTACGTTTTGTCCCAAAAGCATTATCTCTTTCGCGCCGTTTTCAGCCATGATTTCACATTCTCTGACGATGTTTTTGTAATCAAGACTTATTTCTTTTCCTCTTACATACGGGACCACGCAGTAAGAGCAGTAATTGTCGCACCCGCGCATAATCGTCACGTATCTGACGATATGTGACAGAGTGGAGTTTGGAGGGTGGAGGGTGGAGTTAACGGCAAAAGACGGATTCTTCGCTTCGCTCAGAATAACAGGCATAGCGTCATTGCGAGAAAGGACAAAGTCCTGACGCGGCAATCCGGAGCCGTTGACTCCACTCTCCAAATTACACACTCCACACTGCATTATAAGCTGCGCGGCATTATCTATATCTTTTGCGCCGATAATCAAATCTACGCTGTGGAAGCGTTTGCTGATTTTAGCGCCGAGCCTTTGCGCCATACAGCCTATAACTACGATTTTTATGCCGGGATTTTTTTCTTTTTTAAACTCTTCGGCGCGTCCCAAAAACGAAAAAGCTTTTTGTTCGGCCTGCGCGCGCACGGCGCAAGTATTAAGTATAACGACATCGGCCCCAGCCAAAGAATTTACCCTTGAAAATCCATATGACGAAAGAGCGGAATCCAGTGTGTCGGAATCACAAACATTCATCTGACATCCGATAGTTTCTATTAAATAATTCATATTTAAAAATTATATCAATTTTGGAGATATTTTTGTACACGTCGAATATCAAAATACACGGCAAACGCATGAAAAACCCGCTTACTGTAGAAGCAGTTCTCCCTCTCCCTAATCAGGGAAAGGGCGGGGTGAGGGCGGTCTCGACGAGACATTTTTTTCATGCGTTTGCCGTGTATCAAAATATGTACAAATAAAGCAAGCGCCTCAGGTATTTTTATAGTACCTGAGGCGCTTCTAATGGGGTGTGCACACCCTGAAACCATTTACCAGTCCAGATAGTATCTGAACCCTAATACCGACATCCAGTCGCTATAAGTGGAAACAAAATTCCAATCCTTCTGGATATTTGCTTCAATGCCCATCTCCGCCGATATTGAAAGATTATGAACTAAAAAATATTCTATCCCGCAGCCTAAACCCGGGACAAAAACCGTCGAAGAATCTCCGTCTTCCGGGTTGGCGTATCCGACGGTAAGTCCTCCGAAAGCGTAAAAATTAAAATCATTATATTTTTTCAAAATATACAATGCCCTGCCGCCTGCCGCAAGTTCGTCGTCTCCGTCGCCTGCCCTAAAACCAAAACTTCCTTCCAAAGAGAGAAGATCGCTTAAAGCTACCCTAAACGCAAGCGCGTCATGTATATAACCTATCGCCACAAATCCGCCGTTTTCGCTTTTAACCGCGTCTGAATTTGACTGCGCAAAAACTGACGCTGAAAAAAGAACAGCGCAAACTAAAGCCGCAAAAATTTTTTTCATATTTCCCTCCGTTTAGTTTAAAGACAATTACGAATTACGGGGACTTTGGAACAAAGTTCCTTTGTCCCAATTACGAATTACGGATAAAAGACAATAACGATAATGCAGCTTTGCGGCGAAACTCAGAAGTTCGGAAGCTTGGCTAAAGGCTTTGCCGTTACTGAGCTTCCGAGCTCGTTACATTCGTAATTGGGTTTCTCTAAAAACCTGTCTAAAGTGGTGTCATTCCCGTGAAAACGGGAATCCATTTTTGTCATTATCGTCGGACATATTTAAAAGCAGCATGGATACCCGTTTTCACGGGTATGACAAAATTGGGGTTTTAGAGAGACCCAATTACGAATAAACTGCAAAAGCCCTTCGTAATTACCGTTTTAATTGAGTCCCAGTAAAATTTTTTCTGCGCGTTCCGCTTCTTCCGTCGCTGGGAATTTAGCAAGGATTTCAGTATAAACTCTTTCGGCGTCATCAGGAGAATTCACGGCTTGGTAGTATCTTGCAAGATTGAAATATACGTCTCTTATAAGGAAATTGTCCTGATATTTTGTTATAAACTCGTTTGATGAAAGAATTGCATTCCGGTAATCTTTCTGCTGGTCATAAAGATATATTATTCTCGACATAGCCAAAGGCCTTATGAGTTCGGGATTGCCTTTTGCTTCCGTTTCCTTTAAAAGCGATAATGCCTTGTCATAATCTTTATCCTCCATGAGCAAATCGGCTTTTAAAAGCCTTGCCTGATAAGAAGCCGGAGTATTGCCGGAATAGGCAATTGAATGGTTTATATGATTAACGGCGTCATCTTTATTGCCGTACATCATAGACATATACGCCGCGGAAAGCCTGTCGGACGCGCTTTCGTTTAGTGTCTGCATGCGCGCAAAAATAAAAATGCCTAAAATTGCAATTCCCGCAATAAAACCTATAACAGTAAAAAATCTTGTTCTGTTTTCCCTGATCTGTTTAGTCAAAAAATCTGAAATTCTGTCAAGCATGGATTTTTTGTGTGTTGACGCGCTGCGCATTTAAAATTCTCCTTTTAGAAGCTCGGATACATGGATGGATACATAAAGCGGCTGCGGCCGTTTTGTCTTTGCCGCTGCCATGCGTCTATGCCTCATGTTCTTTTTATTATAAGTGTTTTTTAACTATTTATTAACGTTTGGGTGTCTCTAAAACCCCACTTTTGTCATTGCGGGCTTGACCCGCAATCTATGCTTTACGACGAGATTGCGGCTCGGAGGCCGCAATGACGACACTGAAAATACAGATTTTTAGAGAAATCCGTTTATTATTTCTCTCGCATTTTTTTGCATTATTTCATAATAATCCGGCGGAAGACCGGCTTGCGCCAGAGTTTTTGCTATCAGCTCAGCCGTAAGAAGATTTTCCGGAATATGAGTATCGGTGTTTAAAACAAGTTTTGCTCCGGCCGCAAGCCCTATGGAAGCGACTTCCCTGTTTGCGGCATTGTGCCCTTTGCGCGTTGTTATCTCGAGTTTCACATTATTTTTTGCGGCGGTTTCTGCTTCTTTTTTCGTTATATGCCCGGGATGGGCAAGAATATCTATTCCTGCTTCAACCGCATAAATGTTTGTTTCGGGAGGAACCGTTTCAGCCGTAGTCTCGCCGTGCGCGACTATCACTTTAGCGCCGAGTTTTCTGCATTCTGCGGCAGCCTCTTTAATCAGTTTCGGAGGAACATAAGTTATTTCAACTCCGGGTAAAACCAAAAGATCGTAATTTTCGGAAAGCATTTTTGACACTTTCACGATCCTCGGTATAATAAAATCAATGTTTGAGAAATCAACATGGTCAGTAAGAGCCATCGCCGCGTAACCGTTAAACTTCGCCCTGTACGCAATCTCCGAAGGAAGCAAAACGCCGTCGGAAAATAAAGTATGCATGTGTAAATCTATCATCAATACCGCCTCTTAAATAATCAAGCAAATATTATACCAAGATATTTATTGCCAGTCAATTTTTTAACCCGCGCAGCCGCGGCAAAACGCATGAAAAAAATATCTCGACGACAACGCCCTCACCCCGCCCTCTCCCTGAACAAGGGAGAGGGAGAACGGCTTCGACGGAGAGAGGTTTACGGGTACCTCTAAAAACACATGTTTGTCCCGAGTGTCTCTATCGGAAATCCACGTTGCTTTTTTCTCGAAGGCTATGGCAAACATGGATTCCCGTTTTCACGGGAATGACATGGTGTAGACAGAGTTTTTAGAGATGCCCTTGTGTTTTAGCTTTCATGCGTTTGTCGTGTCCGCGTAACATCCGCTTAAGATTTCTTTTTGCATTTTTGTTATTTTTTGCTAGAATCTAAAAGTAATAAAAATCGGGAGGTATCATGAGGAAAGACAAAGGTTTTACGCTCATTGAAGTGATCGTTGTTATAGTTATCGTCGGAATATTGGCTATGATATCCGTACCTCTTTACAGGAAACACGTGCTGCGTTCGGTAGCTGCGGAAGGAAGAAATTTAGTCTATGAAGTCGCAGATGCCCAAGAGATTTATAGAATGAGAAACCAGGACTGGTATATGGAAGACAACGGCAGAGAGATAGGGATCGTCGAGGAATTAGGTCTTGATGCAAGGAAAAACCGGTATTTTAAAACGTTTACTTATAATATGCCCGCAGCTTTCAGCTCCGGCACCGCCGGCGAAACTTTTACCGTGCGTACCACGGGCGCATCCGGCACGAACGGTGAAGGAATAACCGTTACCCTGAAGTGGTCGGCAAATTCTCCGTCCGTCGTGACCGTAGTAGATGCCAACGGAAATACGCTATAGCAGAGCGCGTGAAAACACGCTGCGGATCCGGTAAATAATTTTGAGGCAAAACCGGCTGTTTTGTTTTTTTCATGTTTATTAAATTTTTTTCACAAAATATTTACATATTGACAATACAAAAAAAGCGGTTATATTTATTGTAAGCTCAACAAACCATTTTGATTAACAGAGGGCAAAGTGAATATTATTATTGACAAACGCGGCGTAAGTATGGTCGAATTAATGGTGGTTATGGTTATAGCGCTGATCGCTATGGGGCTGTTTGCGATGAACAGAGATTCACAGCTTGAAATGGCTTACAAAGAAGAAGCCAGAGTTCTTATAAATCATATCGCGGAAAAGGAAAAGATTTTTTACGCTTCAAACTTTTTTTATTATCGGGTTCCGGAGCCTTCCGAATCAATTGAAGATATGGGCGTACATCTTGGAAGAAATGACTATTTCGGAAAGGTATCGGTTGACGTAAGCACAAGTACTCCTTATACGGAATTTAATCCTCTGGTAACAATAACTTTGTACGGCAAAAATAAAATGAACGGTAAAACCGTAGTCGGCAAATATGATTTTCAAAACGACGTATTAGATATAAAATAATGATTCTAAGGGATATGCGATGAGAAAAAACAATAGAGGCGTAACAATGGCTGAAGTGGCGGTTGCAACGCTCATAGCGACTATAGCTATGGTCAGCGGCATAGCTTTTTTTGTAAAAGCTTTTTCTGCCAATTACCGCGTTTCGGATTTTGTTCTTGCCCAGGATAAATCTTCTTCCATGGCTGAAGAAATGCAAATTTTTGTAATGTCTTCTGCAGTAGGCACAGCGCTTCCGCAAAGTTTTCCGGGCAATATTATAGACTGGAGAATTGAGAGAGTCGAAAACGGATGGATCGTTCATATTTCGGCTATTGCTGACAGGACAGAATCTCTTCCTCAAAGCACAAGCAGCACCAATCCGGGCGTGGGTTTTACGAAGCGGACTCCGGGTCTGGTGCAGATATTTTGTTTCAGTATGTGGCCTGTAAGCGAAGCCACCGCTTTTGGCATATATAACGGCGGGTATCAGAGTATGTGGAATCTTGACCAAGGCGGAACAGGCACCGGTAGTAGCTGTATGAACATTTTTAGAGGATTGAATTCCCGAAATAACATGACTGCGATACGTTTAAAAACAGCATATGCGAGGTTTGCTTATGAAACGAGATAGGGGCTTTTCTTTATTTGAAGTCTTGATTGCTTTGATGCTTACCGGCATGCTTGTAAGCGTGATAGGCGCTATGCTTGTCTTTGGATATACCCAGCTTGGAAGAATTATAGAGATCAATAAAGGTTCTGCGGACATTATGGTGTTTAGATCCCATATAGAATCAAGACTGCAGAAAATAACTAACCAAGGATTCATAATCGAAGATATGGTGCATACTGCCGACGCCAAATTTATTGAATGGTGGCAATATAATTCAAATACAACTATTCCAATATTACAGAACGGTCTTCCCAATTTATACGCCGTTACGCCTAAAGCAAAGAGCGACTGGACAGGCTTAGTCGGACGGCGCGTAGTTTTTAATTCCATTGACCCCCGCACCGGCGATGTAATAAGATGTATATATGAATATAATGATACAAGCCGTGAAGTAAGATACAAAGAATACGATGTTCCTCTTGATTCAAACGGACAGGAAAGCTCGTTAATCATCCCTCCATTGACCAGACTTCGCATCGATGCCGCGATTTTGAGAAAAATCACCGTTTTTCAAGTTGGCTGCAGCGCGCAGGGCATTCCTGGCTGGGAAATATATACAAGCCAGACTGCTGCTGCCAACATGACAACAGCCGAAGTGGCAAAAGACGCGTATATAAGAGTTTTTGTGCGTACTGAAAATGAAGATCTGCGTTACAGAACAAACAAGTCTTTTATTTCAAGATCCGCAAGGAGAGAATCTAGTTTTTGGACGCCTACAAGTGCGAATAAAGGAACAACATACGAACTTGACCCGACGCTTGTCGAGTTTCTCAGCGAGTAAATATTGACCGGTAATTGGGTTTCTCTAAAAACCTGTCTAAAGTGGTGTCATTCCCGTGAAAACGGGAATCCATTTTTGTCGTTACCGTCGGACACATTTAAAAGCAACATGGATACCCGTTTTCACGGGTATGACAAAATTGGGTTTTAGAGATACCCAATTACAAAAAAGGAAACAATATGAGTGCAAAAAAGACAAATTTATTATTTAGCGATGCCAAAGGTTCCGTTATAGTTATGGTCGTTGTTTTTATTTTGATATTCTCTATTTTGGCTTTGCTTACCATGAAAGTGGCGGTATTGCAAAATTCAAATAAGCTTAGAGAGTATAATCAGTCCAGAACTTTTTATGCCGCAGACTGCACGGTAGAACAAGCGGCATGGCTTATGTCATATATTACGCGCGGAGACGTTCTTACCCAAAACGAGTTTGACGGTTACACTGATTTTATATATCCTCCATCTTCCCTCCCCTCCCTTTCCTCCAGCGGCGGCAGCCACATTAGGCAGCCGGCAAGATTTCCTGTGGAAGCGGATACCAATGAAATAATAGGCGTGACAGGCACGCAAGTGCAGACAATTGCCACTAGGTCCAAGTCAGGGGTGTCTCTGGGCGAAGGCCAGAAAATTTTCGGAGAGCCGGATGGATCAGTCGTAAGAAGACAAATCAAGTATCAAATGGCTCCGTCTTTTTTTAATTCGTCTGTAAACGTACACTCATGGTATCCTATGGTGTCTACGGTATCTTATCGTTTTGATACGGAAGATACCCAATTGCCGGTAATTATGGTTCGCTGTCACGTTGAGCGGGAAGACATAAATCCAAATCCGTCAGGCTGGAATCGTCCAAACCCGATCGACGGCTGGATGACAGGCATCAATGGTCCCGCATCAGGAACGAACTTGTTTATTGCTTCCGCTACGTTTAACAATAAAACTTCTGTTGCATTTTTGGGCAGTGACGGCAGTATATATATATCTTGGGCTACCGGCACCGGCAGCATTTTTCACGGAGGCGGAGGCGGGCAGGTTGCCAATTTCCGAGAAGCCATCCAATTACTGTTTACTACCAATAAGACAGTATTGGTTGACAGAGTGCGATATTATGTAATAATTGCAGAAGCGGAAGCGGAAGATATAACTTCTCCTAATTATCCTTTTAGAAGCGTAGCAAGGTTTCATTTTGCGGTTGTCGAAGAAAGAGAAATGGATACATCCGGTCTGCAGGCACTGGCCAATGATACGGCAGCTTTATTAAATCCCGATGATGTAAAAGTGTTTTTTGAAGATGTCACCGGAACAATCCCAATGCTTAGCGGCTATCCGGCCAACACCATAGCAAGGGTAAAGAGTAGTATCTATGCTGGAAAGCAGCTCATAGAGTATTCACATCCAAGAATAAGCGCCGTATTTAGAAGCCGCAGATAAAACTGCAGAAAATAATAATGATAAGAGGGCAGGAAAGTAAGTCTCCTGCCCTCTTATCATTTGTTTTTTTAGATGCAGCGGCTATGCGGCCGTTTTGCATTTGCCGTTACTATGCATCTGTTCTTTTTATTCCACTTCGGTTATGTCCGATGATTTGCTTATTGTTTCTTTTGCGTCTTTCGGTATTGCCGCGGGTTTTACGTCTTCGGTAATATCGTTATCCGTTTCATCCGCATTACTATCTTCTTCGTCATGTTCTTTTTTAGATTCTTTACTCTTTAGCGCCTTTGCTTTTTTTACGGTTTTACCGTAAGGCCTTCCTTTATCCGCCCCGATTTTTACGGAAAAAAGAATTCTGTGATACCATGAAGGATCCTGTCCCGCATATCTTCCCTGTTCTTCACCGTAAAAAGCATATTCAAACTGAACAACATTTGTAACTATTCCCCCGCCGAAAGCCGGATAACCCGAATTAAATCCCGCTCTTACCACAAAAGGAGAATACTTGTATTCTGCTCCGAAATGGGTTTTTTTCCAAAATGAGTCCGTCAAAGTTTCATCATCATTTGCGAGATCAGTTATATCGGCCGCAAAAGTGAACCTTTTGTTGGTTTCAAAATACAATCCGGGCCAATAGTAAATCCTGTCCGGAAAATATGCCGCGCCGATATTCCATTCGGGGCGTATTCCGGCGGTATATGAATCTTTTGAGTTGTGCGGTTTGTCGTCGTCGGTAAACTTGCCATACCCGATTTTTGTGTAAAAAGCGTCCGAAAGCTGCATGCCTATATTCCAGTTTGGATTCAGGTGATATATCGCTCCGAAATCGATCCCGAAACCGCTGCCGAGCTGCATAGGAAAACTAAAATCTTCAAATTCCGAAACGGACAGATTTCTGTCTTCGGCTTTGCCTCTGTAAATATATTTAAAGTTTGCCCCCAAAGAAAGCTTGCCCGGAAGGCTTATTTTTTCTAAAGAATTGATCCTGTAAGAAACCGGCACGGAAAAAAGCGAGGTGACGTCCGCTAAATATGAAAGACTGGGAACAAAAAGACTGTGATTAAACTGGATCTGCGCATTGACATAACTGAAAAAGCCGGCGCCGTACGAAAAAATATTATTATCCGGCATCAAAACGGGCTTTGAAATAAACGCTATATTCGGAACCGAGACAAAAACCTTCGGGACCGTGCCCAATATATTGTTATTGATTTTATTGTTGAGTTCCGCCTGTTCCAACGCCGAAAGATCCGAAAAATTTTCCAAACCGTTTCTGTTATCGGAATAAAAATCCGCGAATTTATTGATATCGGAATTTACCGCCAGATCGACAGTAAATATCTGGAGAAGATAATCCTGTCTTTGCGTTATGCCCGCCGGATTATAGAAAAAAGCGTTTTCATCATCCGCAACGGCAGTAAAAGCCCCCCCCATACTCATCGGTCGCAGTCCTTTTATCAACGCCCTGCTGTCCTGCGCCGCATATAAATTAATACTGAACAAAAAAAACAAAGCCGATAAAACCGCTATTTTATTTTTCATTTTTCCTCTGTATTATAATAAATCTATTTTAGCGTTAAGAGTAAAAAGAACAGCCTTTATATTATCGGCAATAGCATTGCCCGTTATTTTATCCAGACATTTGATGGCTTCTTCAATTTGCGGAACAAGATTGCCCTTAAGCGAGGCTACTATCAGCGCATAGGATATCGGATCTAAGGTAATATCTATATTAACGGAATAATCGCTGTTTACGATAAAATTATCGCGTATATCACGTATAGACGGGTCGTTAATAACAAGCATGATGCCGTAGAGAAGATATGCTATTGCGGCATTAATATTTCTGTCAACCAGCCCTTCTTCCGGTTCATCTAATATTGACGGCAGCATATCCGGCTGCATAATTTCTTCCAAAGCGTTTTGAATGTTCTGGTCATTTTTCAACAGATCTATAATTTTTTGAATATCTTCCCCGTCATTGCCCGACGCAGCGGCATATATATCGGCGACTTTGCCGCCCAAAACATCCGCAATAACGGCTGAAGAATAACCGTAAATGGCATCGGTATCATTAGGTTTTTTACCTATCGCTTGCTTATAATATTTCGCGGCTTTAGAAAAATCTTTACTCTTCATTGCCGCATCTCCGTCTGACATAAGAGAAGCGTAATCCCCGCTGCCCGACTTATGCGCCCATGAAAAAAGATTCCCGTTACTGCAAGACGCAAGCAAAAAACAAAAACACAATACCACTGCGGCAAATATACTTTTATTCATTTAAACCTCCCTGCCGTATAAGGCAAGTAATTATACCATATAAATCGATGGCATATAAAATATAAAAAATGAAATGGGTCTCTCTAAAAACCTGTATTTTCAGTGTCGTCAGCCGCAATCTCTTCGTGAACTATAGATTGCGGGTCAAGCCCGCTGACAAAAGTGGGGTTTTTAGAGATGCCCTAAAATATCAACGGCAAAAAGCGCTTCTTTTTTACAAAATCCTAACCTAAAGACGCGGACGTAAGCCCGCGGAGTTTCGTTTTTTACTTTTTATATTTTATATTTTACCTGCCGTTAAAATCCGCCGGTTGTCATGAAATTTATGACTATAGGGCCGAATATTACTATAAATATTGTGGGAAATATGAAGAGTACAAGAGGTATTAACATTTTTATCGGCGCTTCCTGGGCTTTTTTCTCAGCTGCGGACGCCCTTTCTATTCTCATTTGTTCAGCAAGTCTTTTTAAAGTATCGGACATCCCGACGCCGGCATCAAGCGCCATATTTATCGTACGCACAAAAAAACCAAGCTGGTCAACGCCGCTTTTTTGCGTCATTTCGTTTAAAGCCGTTTTTTTATCGTAACCGAGCGAAATTTTTGCCAAAGCGTCTCTGAAGTCGTCGGATAAAGGCCCTTTTAAAATCATAGTAACTTTGTCTGCCGCGCTGAAAAAATCCGATCCGGCGTCCATCATGACAGACAATAGATCCGCCATATCGGGAAGCTGTTTAAATACCTTTTCTTTTCTGCTTTTGACCGCCTCTTTTACTCTTAAGAAAGGAAGAGCAAAAAATATTGCCGCGGCAAAAACTACCAGAAGAATGTCCGTGCTTACAAAACAAATACAAAACAAAATTCCGCCGGCCATTGAAAACAGGCTCATTGCAAAATATTGGTGCGGATTAAATTTTTTATAATCGCCGCCCAAAGATATAAGATCGGCCTGCAGTTTTGACATCATATTATCAAATTTTTTATATTTGATTTTTGAAAGCACAAACCCGACTCCGTCGGCCCAGCGCAAAATAACGGGCATTATAAAACTTTTGCTTTTCTTTTTCTCTACGGCATTATGCACTTTGCCTTCGGTTTCCATTGTGCTTACGCTTTTAAGAAAAGTATCAACGGCAAAAAATACGGCAATTAAAAGCGACACGCAAAACAATAATAAAAACATTTTAACTCCTGATCTGTTTGGCTGACATGCCTATCTTCACTATGCAGTCGGCGTGTCAGCGTGACGGAGCAATTTACCGCAAACTGCGCGGTCGATCCCTCCCTCAGACACTCAACTCTAAACTCTGCCTTTAAAAGTCTATCTCCGTCAATTTTCTAATTACAAATGAACCTATTAAAACCATTATAACCGTTATGAGCAGAAGAATATTGCCGGCAAGCGTCGTGAATAAAGATCTCATCATATCTGGTTCAATCGTATACATCATTAAAATAACCAAAAAAGGCATAACGCTCACGACATTTCCCGACATTCTTCCCTGCGCGGTCAAAGCCGTAACTTTTGACTGAATGGCTATTCTTTGCGAGGTCGCGGCAATTATCCTGTCAAAAATCCCGGCAAGACTTGCTCCGGAATCTTTTGATATCCGTATAGTGTCTATCATAAGCTTAAATTCTTTGCTCGGCGCATTTTCAGAAATGTCGATCAGCACCTTATCAAAACTTACGCCCAAAGCGAGATTCTCCGACATTTTGTCAAATTCAATTTTTATGGGATCTTTCAATTCGCCTGCTGCAGTTCCTACCGCCTGAGCCAAAGACTGCCCTGACTGAACCGCGTTTTTGACGATAGTGAGAGCTTCAATAACCTGTTTATCTATCAAAGCGGACAATTCCCTAGCTTTTTTATTTTTAACGTACCAGTCAAAATAAACGTAAATTATGCAGGCTATCAGCGCAAAAACTATATTTTGCAGTATTAGCGCCGTAAGCATAAAAATAATTACCGAGATGAAGATCCTTTTTCTTAAAGCCGTCATCTCTTTAAACTTTTGGTTAAAATTTTTATTCCGGTTTTTGTCTTTTTTGCTGTTTTTGATCCCTAATATGACGGAAAAAATCAGCAAAAATACGGAAGCGCCTAAAGCCGAAACAAATAATATTTTCATCATTTAAAAATTCCCATGTCTATATTTACGCCGCTTTTTGAAGCGTTTACAATAAAATCCGGTATATATCCCGAAGGTTTAAATTCGCCCTGCTGTTTGCCGTCGACAATACCTTTAAGCTCAAAATTAAAAACATTTTTTATTTCAAGAATTTTTTCATCATCGGTTTTTTCTATAACGGATATCGAAGATATTTTTCTGGAACCGTCGGAATAACGCGTAAGCTGGACTATGACGTTTACCGCAGACGCAATCTGCGCCATTATAGACTTTTCCGGCAGATCCGCGCCCGACATCAAAACCATTGTTACAAGCCTTGAAACGGCATCATTGGCGGAGTTGGCATGAACCGTGGACATACTTCCTTCATGGCCGGTATTCATGGCCTGAAGCATGTCCAAAGATTCTCCGGAACGGCACTCGCCGACTATAATTCTGTCCGGACGCATTCTCAGAGCGTTTACGACAAGCCTTCTTATGCTGACTTCGCCCGTGCCTTCGGTAGATTTCGGGCGGCTTTCAAGCCTTACCACGTGCTGCTGCTGAAGCTGAAGTTCCGCGGAATCTTCTATGGTCACCAATCTTTCCTTATCGGGGATAAAAGACGACACTGCATTTAAAAGCGTTGTTTTTCCGGTACCGGTACCGCCGGAAATTATTATATTTCTCTTCAATAAAACGGACGTTTTTAAAAATTCCACCATCTCTTTGCTTATGCTGTTGGATTCAACCAAAGCGTCCGTTGAAAGTTTATTTTTTAAAAATTTTCTTATGGTCAGCGCCGGACCGTTTAAAGAGATCGGCCGGATTACCGCATTAACGCGCGAACCGTCTTTAAGCCTTGCGTCCACGATCGGAGAAGCCTCGTCTATATGCCTGCCTATCTGGGACACGATCCTGTCTATAACGGTTTTAAGCCGTTTTTCGTCGGGAAATACAACTCCGCTCAAAGTAAGCTTTCCGGCTTTTTCTATATAAATGCTGTCGGGGCCGTTGACCATAATTTCGGTTATGGCAGGCTCTTTTAAAAAATCTTCAAGCACTCCAAGCCCGGCCACATCGTCGCAAAGCTCTTTAAAAAGCCTTTTGGAAATATCATCGGGAAGCGTCAAACCGAACTTTTTTAATATGCCGTCTATTTTGATCCTGGCGGTTTTTTTAAGCTGTTCGGTATCGGTCTCATCCGCGGAATCTTTCATCTGGTCTACAAGTTCGCTATGAACTTTATTTCTCATCTCTTTATACGCATCTTCATTTTGAAAATACTTTTTGCCGCTTTCTTCAATATCATTTTCTCTTATTGCGCCGCCGGAGTCATACTTTTTAATTATTTCGTTTAAAGCCGCGGCAATGCTGCCGGTATCTCTGTATGAATATTTGGGAGAAAGAATCCTGTTTTGGTCTTCCGGACTGAACTCGGCGGATAAACAATTTTTAAACAGCTGTGAAGAGTTCAAAATTTTTTCGCTGTGAAATTCATAACCTATATCAAGTTTAAGAGGCAGTATTTTAGAAGCCGCCGCGCATTTTTCAGAATAAAAATCGGCGCTTAAAACCGCATTTTTTGCCGACACCGTATCGGAAGTAAACGGAAGGATCACGCATTTTGCTTTTTCTATCAATTTAAAAGCGTTTTCACCGTTATGATCCGGCAAAATCACAAAAACGTATTTATAACTGCCCGCGACGACATCCGTAAGATACAGAAGCCCTGCGGAGTCGATATCTTCAAGTTTTTTGTTTTTAAGACCGAGCGCCATATTCGCATTATTCGGAGATAAAAAACTTTTTATCATCTTCGGATTAATCCCGGCTAAAACCGGAATAATGTCTTCGGCGTATTTCATTCCGCTTTTATATACGGACCAAAAAGCTTCGGTGCCGGGAACGGAAAAATCTAAAATGATGTTTTCGTTTCCGGCATTTTTGCATACCGAAGACAATCCGTTAGCTATTAACGCTCTGTGTAAAACGCTGCTTGTATTGGAAATTAAAAGCATTTTTACCTATTTTTGCGGATTCGCGTATTTATTTATTATTTCCAAAGCCTCTTTTTGGCTTTGATTCATTGCTTTTATCATCGCCTGCCGTTCTTTTGTTGAGGCGGGATTTTGCGCCGTCGGAACAGTGTTTGAAATATCTTTTATAATATCGGATATTTTTAAAGGCTTGATATCGTAAATCTCATTGTCTCCGGCGGGGCGGATAATATATTTCAAACTGCCGATATCCGATGCAAGCATTACTGTCTGCGCCTCTTCAACGGTTACGGCCAATGTCAAAGTGCCGCCGACTCTGCCGCTGCTTTCTTCATTCTTTCTGGCAGACGCTCCGAGATAATTGTTTCCTGCGGCCAAAACAAGAATATTTTGGGCTATCATATATATTGACTGCTGCTGCTTATTGTTCGTATCGGCATAATTGATAATGCTCAAAATATCTATTCTGCTTCCGGGAGTTATAACTTGGGAACTTTCGGAATCGAAGTTTACGGCCAAAGCTTTATATCCTTCGGGTATTATGTTCGTTATTCCGGTTTCCGAGTTCATGCCGGAAACCTTTGTAGACATGATCTGTTCGCCCGCCTCAAAAGTGTTCAAAGAGATATACACGGCAGTCCCTTCTTTGGTAAACAAATTATTTACGCCGGCAAAAGCTTTAGGCTGCACAAATTCCTTAGGCACTTTCTTTTCCGTAAGCATCTCTCTTAAAATAACGGTCCCCTGAGGTATCCTTTGCGTTGCAATCACAACGCTGACCGGCTCCGCCATTGTTCTGTATTTACTTTCCAGATCGGACAAATACGTATAAGCAAAAAACACCGCAAAAATTGCGAAAATAATTGCTATTAATATTGGTTTTTTCATATTTTTTTTATCTCTTTATCTTCTATTGATAAGCCGCATCGCGTCCGGAGCCGCTTGCGTTATAGGCTGCAGAAGACTCGGCTTCGATTTGATTTCCGCCTTCATTAAATGCCTCTTTCACTTTTCCGCCAAAAGCTCTGTAACCTACAAGCACCAAACCAACCACAACCACGACAATCAAAATATACTCAACCATCCCCTGCCCTCTTGCGCTTCTTAGAAATTTAAACATGCCGCCTCCTCTTTTAAAGACAGAGTGCAGAGTGAAGACTGAAGAGCGGAAACATTGTGTTTTCACTTTTTGCGAAAACCTTATTCCGGCAAAACTCCTTATCTTCATTTTTCACTCTTAACTCTTCGCTTTTTATTTATTACTTCCAATCTTTTTTTATTCTGAAAAAAAACAAAAAACATTTTGTATACCTTTTTTTGAATTTTAAAGTTTACAAAATTTTACAATATTTATCTTTTATATTCAAGTAGTTTTAAGCGCAGGCGAATTCAAGTTGCTAATGCAACAGTAGAATTAAAAACCTCCTGAGGTGTTAAATAATCCAAACATTTTCTGGGTCTGTTATTAAGCCAAGTTTCTAC
>JGI24702J35022_10001057_pt1 | contig 17229 bp, 14 predicted proteins | sample TergutTh196P4_FD_35022 | JGI IMG/M metagenome (IMG submission 35022)
CACTCCGGGCAAACCGACGGAAACACGTATGGTTCCAGTAGCCGTTTCCGTAAATGCTTTTCGACTCGAACGACACGCGGAATGATTTTGCCCGCCTTTTCAACGACCACGACATCGCCGACGCGGATGTCCTTGCGTTCAATCTCTTCGGCGTTGTGCAGACTTGCCCGTGAGACCGTTGTTCCAGCAATTTCAACGGGTTCGAGTTCGGCAACCGGCGTAATGGTGCCGGTCTTGCCGACCTGTACGGTGATTTCCCGAAGCGTTGTTTTGGCCTCGTATCTTTTGACTTTGTACGCAATTGCCCAAAGGGGATGGTGCCCCGTCGCACCAAGTTGTTCTCGTTGCGAAAAGTCATTCACTTTAAGCACAAGTCCATCAATTTCGAAGTCGAGATCGACAAGAAAACCACCGTCAGCCGTATAGAGTGATTCGCAGTATTCGGCGGCTTCGGCAAAAGACGTACAGTATTTGGCATGAGGCGTAACGGGAATTCCAAATGTTTCGAGTTCCTTCAGAAAATCCCTGTGAGTTTTGACTGAAAACCCCTCAAGACTCCCGGCACTGTGAGCAAAGAAACGAAGCCGGCGCTCTGCACAAATTTTCGGATCAAGAAGCCGGATCGTACCAGCCGTAACGTTTCGAGTGTTCATCGGCAACGGCTTATCGTTTTCATCCCGCTTTTCTTTGATGATTCCTTTGTCGAGCAATTCGGTAAGATCGGAATTCAGCATATAGACTTCGCCTCGCACCTCCAGCGTTTTCGGCGTAGTTTGCGTGTCAAGCCGCAACGGCACATCACGCATTGTACGGACGTTATGTGTTACGTCATCTCCTTCGTTGCCGTCGCCGCGAGTCAAGACTCGAACGAGGATTCCGTCTTCGTAAATCAGCGAAGCCGCAACGCCGTCGATTTTCAGTTCGACGAACCACTCCGTATCGCCACCGAGCGATTTTTTGACACGATTACCGAATTCCTGTAACTCGCCGATATTGTACGTATTTCCGATAGAGAGCATCGGCACACGATGTTTGACACGCGGCAGTTCGCCGACGGGTTCACCGCCGACTCGTTGCGTCGGACTGTCCGGCGGAATGGGCTTGCCGCTTTCCTTTTCGAGGCGTGCGAGTTCCGCCAGTTTACGGTCGTATTCCAAGTCGGAAATCAACGGTTCGCCGAGACGATAACGGCGATCGTGGTCGCGGAGTTCTTCACGGAGTTGGTCGATGGACATGGTCGTCAGTTCCAAGGCTAATGGAGGCCGTCGCTCAACAATGATAGACAGACGGCAAACAGGCTAAATTGTACAGCAATCCCCCGGTGAAGCCAAGAGCCGGAAACTCGGGCGGACGCATCAACGACCGTTCGACCTGCCTGTCGGTTCACGAGGATTGCCGGCGTACCGGCTAACTGTCATTCTTCTCGTTTTCCGAAGAGGTCGGGGAGAAGTTCGTGGACGCGGACCTTGACGAACTGTTGGATGTCTGCGGCGCTTCGCATTCGCAAGGCGTCGTGGGCGATTTTTCGACAATCGTCGATTGACAGTCGACGACAAACATTCTTTACCCGAGCGATGTTGGTCGACGAACAACTCACGTTACGGAGTCCCAAGCCGAGCAACAACACGACACCGTAAGGATCGCCGCCCATCTGACCACAGAGACAAATCGGAATCCGACTCCGATTCGCAAACCGAATCGTCCAACGAAGCAATCGGAGCACCGCCGGATGCTCCGCCGCAAACAAGTCGTTGACCTTGCTGTTTCCACGATCGACCGCCATCGAATATTGGATCAAGTCGTTCGTTCCAATACTGAAAAAATCGGCGTCCCGAAGAAAATGGTCCAAGGTAATCACGGCGGACGGCACCTCGACCATCATTCCGACCTTGATTTTGTCGTTGAAGGCAATATTGCGTTCCTGAAGCTCTTCCATCGCCTCACGCAACATCGTCCGCTTGGCCCGACGGAATTCATTCAACGTCGAAATGAGCGGAAACATGATCCGAATATCGCCGAAGGCACTGGCCCGAAGAATCGCTCGAAGTTGGCAGCGAAACATATCACTACGCTTCAGAGCAAGGCGAATTCCGCGCAGCCCGAGCGCCGGGTTTTGTTCCGGTTCGCCAAACAGCCGATCCGCCTTTTTGTCGGCTCCGAAATCGAACGTCCGAATCGTGACCGGTCGGCCTTGCATCGTTTCGACGACGTGTTTGTACGCTTCGAAATGTTCGTCCTCGGTCGGATCATCCTTGCGAGTCAAGTACAGAAACTCGGTTCGGAACAGTCCGATGCCGTCGGCCCCCCGATCAAAGCAGCTTGCCGCCTCGTAAGGAAACTCGATGTTCGCAAGGATTCCCAGCGGCGTTCCATCTTTGGTGAGGGCAGGAAGAATTTCTTCGGTTTGGACCTGAACGGCGTTGCGTTCGAGAATTTTGCGATATTTGTCGAGCGTCTTGGCATCCGGATCGACGATCACGATCCCCCGGTCTCCGTCGACAATCAGTCTGTCTCCGCCGTTGACGTCTTTGAGGAACTCGCCGGTTCCGACAACAGCGGGAATTTCCAAGGCGGAAGCAAGAATTGCCGTGTGTCCGCCAGGCCCGCCCTGTTCCGTAACAAACGCTTTGACGTATCCCGGGTCCAAGGTTGCCGTTTCACTCGGCGTCAGATTGGTCGCCAACAGGATGATCGGCGTTGTCAACGCGCCAAGCGTTTCCTTGCGCGTTCCGAGTAGGTTTCGCAGCAGACGTTTCTCGATGTCCCGAATATCGTTGACCTTCTCGGCAATGTAGCTGTTCTCAATGCCACGGAAGATGTTGATATGCCTTCCCATGACGAACGTCACGGCGTGCTCGGCAGAAAAGAGGTTGTTCCGAATCTGTTCCTCGAAGTTGCCAAGCAGTTTCGTATCCCGCAAGATTTGGAGCTGCGCCTCAAAGATGTCGGCAAAGGTCTGTCCCAATGCCTTTCGTGTCGACTCCCGATTGACGACGATCTCTTCGGCAGCGGCGTCAAGGGCGAGGTGCAGACGTCGCAATTCGGCGTCGATCGCTTCGGTAAGGATGGTCTGTTCGGAAATACGGAAACCCTCCGTTTCCATAACGAACGCCTGGCCGATCGCAACACCATGCGAAACGGAATAGCCGCTAATGAGTTTCATGGGGGAGGGAGAAGGGCAGGGGTCTGGGGGGGCTGGGGGATGCGGATAAGAGAACCTCTCCCACCCAAGTCCCAGTCCCACGCCCCATCTATTCGTCTTCGAAAAATCCGGCGTCGAAGAGTGCGGTGATGGCGTCGAGTGCGGCGGTGGCGTCGTCTCCGGTGATTTCAAGATGAACGACGTCTCCCTGAAAAGCGCCGAGAGAAAGAAGATCGAGAACGCTTCGGCAATCGGCGCGGTAACTTCCTTTCCGCAACTGGATGCTGGAAGAAAATTCTTTCGCTTTTTGGGCCAACATCGTTCCGACGCGTGCATGCACTCCGGCACGATTCGTAACCTGCAATTCCTTCGTCAACGTCGTGGTTGCGTCCATGATTCCGGCGAACAAACTATTTCCCGAACATATTGTTGTCGGCTTCCTCAAGCAGCGTCAAGATGTCTTCCTTCGTCTTGGACTGTTTCAGAAAGCGGCAAAACGTTTCGTCTTTTAACTGGCGAGTGATGTGCTCCAAGGCTCGAAGGTGTTCACCGGGGCGCTCCGGCGGCGAAACGAGCAGAAAAAAAAGATGGACCTTTTCGCAGTCGAGGCTGTCGAAATCAATCCCTTCCCGGCTGACGGCCACGCAACCGACGAGCCGCTCAACGCTCGGATGCTTGGTGTGCGGCACGGCAATTCCGCGGCCGATTCCCGTGGAGCCAAGTTCTTCGCGTTTGGAAATCGCCTTGACGATCCCTTCGGATTCTTCCTTTTTGATGCCGCCGGCGTTGAGCAACGATTGGACCATTTCACGGATCACGCCTTGCTTGCTGTCCGCCTTGATCTCCGTCAGAATAGCATCCTGAAGAACAAAATCGGCAAATTGCATTCGCCCACTCCTTGTTTATTAAAGATTTGAACGGTTCCCGGCACGGCGAACCGCATTCGATAACAAAAAACACGAAATTATTGTGTCCCGGCTTCGGCAACAGCTGCCGAAACGGCGGCCGCTCCGGGGCGATTGTGATCTTGAATCTTTTCCTTGTACTTCTTGATCTGTTGTTCCAACTTCGTAATGATCGTATCCAAGGAGCCGAACATGTCCTTTGACGAATCCTTGGCGATGAAATCATTTTTATGTTCCGCCGAAACAAGGACTTCGATGGTTGGTTCATCGGCTTTCGTCAGATCAACAGTCACGTCAATGGACGTCAGACGTTCAAAGAACCGTTGGAGCTTTTCGACCTTTTTCGTGATCTTTTCCTGAGTTGCCTGACTCAGATCGCCACGACGCGTGGAAATTCGTACTTGCACGGTAAAACTCCCTGTTGCACTGAAAAATTGCCCCGGAACCGTCCCGACGGACGCTCGCGGTTCCGTCGACTACGAAAACAAATTGTACTCCCTCTCACCAAAAAAAGAAGGGGGAAGGAAAACAAACGACTAATATCTGATTATAGCCGCATTGTTGCGAAAAAAAATACCGAATTTGCTCTTTCGTCGGAATTTTGTCAAACCTGTGCCTCACAGGGTGAGGCGGCTAAACGTGTGACGGCTAAACAAAAATCGTTTGCAGCCGATCCGGTCCGACGGAGACGATTTCAATCGGCTTGGCGAGCAATTCCGAAATCCGAGCCAGATAACGACGGGCGTTTTCCGGCAAGTCGATGCGGCGGCGAACTTCGGTAATCTCTTCTTTCCAACCGGGAAGCGTTTCGTAGACGGGAACGGCTTTCCGCAATTCTTCGATTTGGCCGGGGAAATAGGTGATTTGCTTGCCGTCGACTTCGTAGGCGGTGCAAATTTTCAGTTCGTCGAATCCGCTGAGGACATCCAAGAGCATCAGGGCCACCGAACTGACGCCGCCGAGTCGAGCGGAATAACGGACGGCAACGGCGTCGAACCAACCGCAGCGGCGCGGTCGGCGTGTCACGGTGCCGTATTCGTTACCACGCTCTCGAATCCGTTGACCGATTTCGTTGTCCTGCTCGGTCGGGCAAGGACCGCCACCGACCCGAGTCGTATATGCTTTGACAATTCCGACGGTTTTTCGGATAAACCCACAGGGAACACCGCTTCCTGCCGGAACACCGACGCCACTGCTGCTGCTGCTCGTTACGTAAGGAAAGGTTCCGTGGTCAATGTCGAGCAGCGAGCCTTGCGCCCCTTCGAAAAGGATTCGCTTATCAGCGTCCACGGCATCGAGTAGATAATTCGTCGTATCGGCAACGTAAGGCCGCAACCGCTCGGCGTATTCGGAAAATTCGTGATAAATTTTGTCGACAACAAGAGGAAACTCCAATTCGGGAATTGCCGCCGACACGGAACCTTCCAAGAGCCGATTTTTAGCGTCGACGACGGTTTCGAGTTGGCGGCGAAACGTCGGACGGTAAAGGTCGCCGAGTCGGATCGCCAAGGAACGTCCGACCTTGTCTCGGTAACAGGGCCCAATGCCGCGCATCGTGGTTCCCAGGGCCTCACCGCCGCCAATGCTGTTGAAAATCCCATCCTCAATGGCGTGCCAAGGAAAAATGACGTGAGCACGGTCGCTGACCATTAGGTTTTTGCCGACTTCAATTCCTCGTGCCGTGAGTCCGTCGATTTCCCCAAGGGCCGACACCGGATTCAGCACAACGCCACCGGCAATGACACATTGGACCTGCGGATGGAAAATACCGCTGGGAATCAGCGACAATTTGAACTTTTGACCGTCAATAACAACGGTATGTCCGGCGTTGGCTCCGCCCTGATACCGAACGACGATATCGCTTTGTTCCGTGTAAAGATCGACGACTTTTCCTTTCGCTTCGTCTCCCCATTGGAGACCGATAATTGCAGTGCCGGGCAAGGGAACCTCCGAAAAACATGAAAATTGATTGAACCGACTCATCCAAACTGCACAATTCTACCGGATAGACCACGATGTTTCAATGGGAACCACTTGTAAGGACTTGGTAAGTCTTGAAACGAAAGAAAAATAGGGGATAATATCTTGAGTCTCTTCCATCCCTTTTAATGCACAGGAGCATTCAAAATGTCCCCATTGACACGTCGCGGTTTTCTGGCAGGCACATCGGCATTGGGAGTCGCCGCCGGTCTGGTGTTTGGTCCAACGACAAAGGGCGATGCGCCGCAATCACAAACCAAGAAATTTTTTCCGAACGGCTTTCCCAAATGCAAACTGGGAAAAACCGGTCTCGAAACGACCGTTCTCGGAATGGGAACCGGCATGACGGGCGGCAAACCGTACTACGATATGGGGGAAGCTGCATTCATCAAGTTGATGCACCATGCCTTCGATCAAGGCGTTCGGTACATCGACACGGCCCAGAACTATCGGACGCACGTTTACGTCGAGCACGCCCTGCGCGACTGGAAACGGGAGGATTTTTACATTCTGACCAAAACTCCGTCCCGTACTGAAGAAACGGTCCGCTCCGATGTCGGACGCTTTCTTCATGAGCTGTCGACGAAGTACCTTGACACGGTGTTATTGCACTGCATGACCAACGACGCTTGGCCGACGGAACGTGCCGGTGCCTGGAACGCACTCATCGAAGAAAAGAAAAAAGGCCGTGTCCGTTCCATCGGCGTTTCATGCCATTCGTTTGACGCCGTGAAAAAATGTCTTGAAGTTCCTGAACTCGATGTACTGCTCGTTCGGATCAATCCCTTCGGCGTCCAGTACAAGATGGACGAGTCGCCGGAAAAGGTCGTTCCCGTCGTCAAGGCTCTGCACGAAAAAGGCGTTGGAATTCTCGGTATGAAGATTTTCGGTGAGGGCCTTTGCAAGACGCCGGAAGAGCGACGAAAGTCGTTGGAGTTCGTCACCGGACTCGGTTGTGTCGATGCAATGACGATCGGCTTCACCGAGATTCCGCAAGTTGACGAAACGCTTGGGATGTTGTCGGAAATCTTCGCAAAAAAATAATGTGAGCGAGAACATTCACCGATACGGCGTCGTTGCGGTCATCGAACGCAACGGTCGTTTTTTGACGATCACGCGATCATCGACGGTCGTTGCGCCGGGAAAGGTCTGTTTTCCCGGCGGCGGTATTGAACCGACCGAAACGCCGTCCGAAGCCTTGGTCCGCGAGTGCTTTGAAGAAATCGGCGTCCGGGTGCGTCCCTTGGAACAGATCGGCAAATCCGTCACATCATGGAATGTTCATCTGCGTTGGTGGACCGCCGAAATCGATGCCGACGCAACGCCCATTCCGAATCCGAACGAAGTCGCCACCATCCAGTGGCTGACCCTTGAAGAACTGCTCCGTCATCCCAATTCTCTCGAAAGCAATCGGCCGTTCCTGGAAGGACTCTTCCGGTAATTTAGCCGGTACTCCGGTGCGGTCGCTTACCAAGGGCTTTTTCGAATTCGCCCAGGGAGTCGCTTCGCAAAACATGCACCGCGAGCGAGTCCAATGCAATCGGGTCGGTCATTTGACGAATTGCCTTCTCGATTCCTATGGGAACCCGGCGAAACTTCGTCTGAAGGAACGCCAAAATCATTTCGGCTTTTCCTTCGGCTTTTCCTTCGGCTTTTCCTTCGGCTTTCCACTCGTCAAATTTTGTTTCGAGAAGTCCCTTAATCATGGTTTTCCCCTTGTCTTGGAATATCGGGTTTAATGCCTCGCTCACTTTCGCCTCATCCAGACGCCTGTTATGAGCGGTAAACGCCTTGTCAACGAACTGCAACAGTTCCTTCGTCAGTTCCACACGTTGCTCTTCATCGGCAATTTCTCGGAGCGGTAGCAGAGCTTCCGGGAATTCGTCTTCACGCCCGCCGGTCATTTTATGCAACATGCCCAAGGCCAATCGCAGCACGGGACCGCCGACCAGTTTGCGGAAATCCCAGGTGGGAAGATCGACGACATCATACTCGATTACCACGAGTTTTCCCAGCGGTTTGCCGTCGGGACCTTTCGGCAGCCAATCCGCTATTGTGGGATAGGCGCCACGATGTGGTTTTTTGGCCGTTCGAAGAACGATAAAATACGGTGCCGACAAGACTTTCTTTCCCTCTTTTATCTCGGCGTCCCAAATTGCGCTAACGTATTTATGCAGTTTGGGCGGTATTTTCTTCAGACTGCCACTCTGATGTTCGAAGATGATCACTGCCATCACATTACCGTTCCCGTTCTTGAGTGGACACTGAAAAACCAAGTCCACGATACGTTCGTCTCCGACCTTGCCGATGTAATGCGTCGGCGCCGGTTGAATCTTTGTCAGGTCAATGGCGTCGATAAATTTCGGATTGGCGTAGAACAACAGAAAGTCAACGAAGACTACGATCTGACCGAATATCCACTTTACGAAAATGTCGTAAACATTTCCGACCAATTTTTGTTCCGACGTTGATCGCTTGGGGGACTTGGACTTCATTCTTTCATCGTAGCCGAAACGACGAAAAAAACAAGAGGTTTTGGCAAGCCCCCAATTGGAGGCCCCCTTAACTCACGTTTCCCATGCCGTTACATGACGTCGTCGACGGTATTTCGGCAGACACGGAATCCGATGACGCTGGAGACCGCTTCGGGATTGCTACTGTTTCGGTAGGCACTGCGCGTCGCTTCGGCCCCGAATTGCCAGGCGCCGCCGCGGAGAACTTTTGCGACGCCGTTTTCCGGACCGGGCGGACACTCTTCTTCGGTACACAGTTGGTAGTAGAACTCGCCGTACCAATCGTTACACCATTCCATCAGATTACCGTGCATGTCAAAGAGGCCCCAGGAATTCGGCTTCTTTTCGCCGACCAAATGCGCTTCGCCGGAAGAGTTGTCAAAGTACCAGGCATACTGACCAACATCGAGAACTTGGTCGCCGAAGCACCACGGCGTGATACTGCCGGCGCGGCAACAGTACTCCCATTCCGCTTCCGATGGCAGACGGTAGCCGTCGCCGCCGAGAATGTTGACATCCGCCTTTTCGATCACACCGTTGGTTCGTTTTTTGACGTTTTTCAAGTCGTAGAAAGGCGACAACTCTTCGTCCGCACTCATTTTGTTGCAAAATTCCACGGCGGAAAACCAGGAAACGCTGTCGACCGGATTTTGCGGCCCATCGGTGGAGACACTTGGGTTGAATTCCATCACTCTGTAAAATTCCCTTTGCGTTACCGGATAAACTCCGATGAAAATCGACTTGGGAATCAGAATCCGATGTTGCGGATGCTCGTTGTTACGCAGAAACTCATCGGAATCGTGTGATCCCATGTAAAAGCGTCCGCTCGGAATTCGCCGTAGCTTCATGCCGTTGGGCGCGGTGAACGTCGTCAGTTTTTCGATGCGTTCCTGTAGGCTTTTCGCTTCCGGGTCGTTCGCTTTTAACTCAAGATAACGCTGGACGCAGGAAAGCAGCGGATTGTATTGCTTCGTCGAGATCGCGTTACGAATTTCCCGAATCAGCGAGTCGACTTCTGTCAAACACTCCCCGGCTTCGACATAGAGCGTTCGCAGTTCGTCGTCGAGAAGTGGTCGCGGAACCTGTTCAAGAATTTGTTGGACTTTTTCGTATTTCTGAGCTTCAAACGCGCTTTTGGCCTGGACTCGCACATTATCGATATACGTCTTGAGGTCGCGACGCTCCTTTTGAACAACCACGGTCATATTTTTCGCCCAGTCGCGGTACGATGCAAACAGCGGATGGTTGATGAGCGACATCTGTTTAAGAACCGGCAACGTTTTATCATGCCCGTATCCCTCCCGGAGTTTGAGAACCTGTTGTTTCTGGGCGCTCAGGGTCGCAAGCATCTGCTGTTTCAGCATCAACAGATCGGCATTGCATCCGCGACAATGCCGGAGCCAGAACGGATTGGTCGATTGGCAATTCAGGCAGGGTTCCATGTACGTTCGACCGCACTGGGCACATGCACGGGCCGCAACGGAAACCGGTCGGCTGCATTGCGGACATTTGAGATTCGGCGGCGGCGGCGGTGATGTGGCTAGAATAATGGTCGGCGTTTCATCAACGGTCGTCGATACGGCAGAGATCGCAGAGGATACGGCTGGGGGGAAGGGGGAACGAGCAAGGCCGGCAACCTGTTCCAAAGCCGTTCGGAGTTCGTCCACGGAGCCGAACCGATCCGCAGGATTCTCCGCCATTCCTCTTCGCAAGATGTTTCGTAGCGGTTCCGAAACTCGACTTTCGTCGAATTCTCGCGGCGTCGCTCCCGTTACGGCGTAGGCCAGACAGGCAGTCAGTGCCCAAATATCCGTTGCCGTTCCTAACGGTTCAGAAAGTCTTAGGCTTTGCTGTTCCGGAGCCAAGTAGTTTGTCGACCCGAGTCGGTTGGCGTCGAATCCGTCTCCGAAAAAAAACGGGTCTCGAAATCGTCCGAAGTCGGCGTCGGTCAAGAAGATTTCATCGGCCCCGAAAAAAATGTTCTTCGGTTTGAGATTCCCATGGACGCCCCCGGCCAGATGCAACGCCAAAAGGCGCGAACAAAGGGAAACGAATCGCTTGATGGCAAATCCTTCCTTGATCGGTTTCGACGGCGTTGCGGTGTCCCAAAGGGTGCGCAGAGCGCCTTGGCTCTCACGAATCATCCAGAGATAATCGGAGTTTCGTCCGGCAGCAACGACGGCAATCAACGGCGTCCCCGCGTTCCGCAAGGACTCCCAAGCGGCGATGTCGGTCTTGAAACGTTCGGCGCACGGCTCGTTACCATAAAAGGTCGTTTTGTAGCGTTTCAAGACGAGTTTTCGTTTTTTGGCCCGATCGAAGACGTCCCAAGTTTCGCTGCCGTTGGACTCCCGCCAAAGTTCCTTGAGCGTGTACATTTCCGGCAGCGATTCCGGAAACTCCAACGGAGCGGATTCATGAGAAAGCGTGGGAGCGTTCATCGGAAGTCAAGCCATCGGCGTGGTTCGTGATTCGTGTTGTTTTCGCGTGCATCACGAACCACGAGTCATGTACACTATTATACTTCGAATGATAAAATCGGCAATCCCGTCGCACGAAATTGTGGAAAAACCTTGAGGAACGTTACCGTTTTCGCGGGTCGTCCCGATTCTCCAGCGAATAGGACAATGTAGGGGCGATATTGCGCAACGCCACCAAACGGCTCTTTTCCTGTCCCCTCTTCCAGAGGGAGAGGGGACGCTTAATTCACGCCGTTCGATTGAGGACAGACAAACAAGGAAAGGCGACACTCACGGCGACTCGAGATAACGCCGGGCACGATCCTTAAGGCCGTTGTCGGTCGACTCCGTAAGAACCCGCTTCAATGCCGGTTCGAACAGGTCCAGGTTCGGCTTGCGCAACCCATTGTGATGCGCCAAGTCGACAACTTTGCGCTGCGCTTCCGTCTTCATGTCGGGATCGTCGAGATACTTGATCGCCAACTCCGCCGCTTCACGAATTCGAATCGCATCCAGTCGGCTCAAAATAAACCGCTTGTCCTCCAATCGGTGCGCAACCTTGATGCCCTTGTCGAGCTTCGCAATTTTGTCCCCACCGGAAATCCGGATGCCGATTTGATCGTCGGGTAGTGAAATCACTCGACCAAAAGCACGAACCGCCGCAACGCGATTCGATTCGGAAGCCTGCGAATCCTCCGCAATCGCAAGCAGTTCGTCGGCAACGACGGCATTCGGCCAATTACAAAGGGCACGGATCGCGTCGTTGTCAAACTTTCCGCCACGATATTTTTTGACCGCTTCGAGAGCCTGCGGACCGCCGATGCGACCGATCATCGTGAGCAGTGCCGGCGTGTTGGCACCGTTGAACTTCGTAACGACCGCTTCGGCGTTTCCCTTTGCAATTCGAGCGATGATCCGTTCGGCGTCGTCGCGGTCCCGACCGGGTTCGATCATCAAGGCAACATCGACGAATTTCCCGAGATCGGCAGTCGTTGCAATCGGTTCCGCCGCCGTGAGCAGATTCTTGCGGTTCGGGCAATCCGATTTCGCCGCTCGTTCCAAAATCGTCGGAAGAATTTTCTCGCAATTTCGCCGGGCAAGAACCACGGCGAGTTTTTCAAAACGGTCGACATTCGTCTCGGCAGTCGCCGCTTGGAGCAAAGCATCGTCGATTCCTGGTTCGGCGTTGTCGACAAGCACCGTTTCGACCAAACCACGATCATAATCGTTTAGGAACCCGACGAGCAGCGGAACCTCCTTTGCCGTACCGATCTTTGCCAAGGCAAGGACGGCGTTTTTCTTGACGAATTCGTTGCCGCTTCCCACCGCTTGGAGAACGAGGGGCAACGACTTCTTGTCTTTTCGAACAGTAATCGCCGCAAGGAGTCGGGCCTGCTCCTGAGTATCGGCCTTGTTGAATTCGGCAATCGCTTTGTCGAAGGTTGTGGCGTCAACGTAGGGAAGTTCCATTGGATCACGGGCCGTTGCGATTTTGTACTCGTCCGTTTGCGGCTTCCGAGCGGATAGTGCGTCGTTGGCCGCCGCGGCGCGGGTTCCTGTCTGTCCGGCGACCGCTTTGAGTGCAAGGGCGGCTTCCGGCGACGGATTCAACGCCAACGCCCTTGCCGTGCGGTCGAACAGGCGAACGTCTTTGTCGTCGAGAAGTTTAACANNGGCCGGAACAACCGAGGCGTCGCCGGTCCATTGAAGTTGCTGGAGCAACCAGCACTTTGTTTCGAGCGGTGCGTCCGAGGCAAGGGTTTCGGCCATTAGACGATTGACTTCCTTGAGTTCGGCGGCCTTTCCTGGTGCTCCGGCGACCATACAGACGTTTTGCCATTCATTTTGGGCGGCTTCCCGCTTGGCAAGATCGTCCGATCCCATATCGGGGAGCAGGGTCTTGAACGCCTCCGACGGAGTTTGTGCCGACGTAACGACGATGAAAAGGAGCAGGAACAACAACGTTGTTGGTACGTATTTCATATTGCGATGAAAGGTTGGTGGAATGGAATGTCCAAACTTCTATGGAGTGGACTCCCCGTCAAGAAACAGGGTGCAAGCGTCGTGGTTTCGCAAAATCGTTGCGGGACACGCAGTGGAAATCGGATCATTCAGCGTTCGAATAACGGCCTGCCGCTTTGTCGGACCGGGAACCGTGCAAATCAACCGTTTTCCGGAAAACAAGGCAGGAATTGTCAGCGTAATCGCCTGTTTGGGAACAGCGTCGAACGTCGGAAAGCAACCGTCGTTGACCTGCTGGCGGCGACAGGCGTCGTCCAAGTCGACGACCTTGACCCAAACGGGATCGGCAAAATCCGCAACCGGCGGATCGTTGAACGCAATGTGTCCGTTTTCGCCGATTCCGAGACAGACCAAGTCAATCGGCGCCGCCTTCAAGAGCTTTTCGTAGTTTTCGATCGGTTCTATCCCTTCCGGTTCAATCAGGTGAATCTCACGGAACGGCAGCCGCTCGAACAGACGCTCTTTGAGAAAAGCCGCAAAGCGTTGCGGCGCGGCGGCATCCAGTCCGATGTACTCGTCCATGTGAAACGCAACGACACGGCTCCAATCGACGCCTTCGGCTTCTCGCAGTGCGGCGAGCATTTCGTTTTGCGACGGAGCGGCGGCAAAGATCGCCCGAACGAGTTCTTGCTTGAGGAGGGTACGCCGTAAAAAATCGGCAGCCGCGTTTGCCGCTGCAAGGCCCATTTCACGACGGGTTGGAAAAATTTCCGTGTTCATAATTCGTTTGGAGTTTGATTTTTGGACGAAAACAAAACAGACGGTGAACGGAATCGACGGTTACTCCTCCTTGCGTCCTTGGTTCTTGCGCTCCCGAAGGCGTTCTCCGCCGACGAAGACGTTGTCGACCTTACCGTAAAGTTCCCAACCGATGAACGGCGAGTTCTTGCTCTTCGAATGGAAAGCGTCAACGTCAACTGTTCGGCGGCAGTTCGGATCGATAACCGCAATATCCGCGTCGGCGCCGACTTGGAGTGTTCCCTTGGGAATACCGAGAATCGCCGCCGGATTTGTCGACATTTTGGCAACGATGGTCGACCAATCGAGAATTCCCGGTCGAATCAATTTCGTAACAATCACCGGCAGAGCGGTTTCCAATCCGATGATTCCGAACGGCGCCTGGTCCAGTTCCCGCATCTTCTTTTCCGTAGCGTGCGGCGCGTGGTCCGATGCAATGACGTCAATCGTTCCGTCCCGGAGACCTTCGATACACGCCTCGACGTGTTCCCTGCCCCGGAGAGGCGGACTCATCTTGAAATTCGAATCGAAACTTCGGAGCGCTTCGTCCGTCAGCGTCAGATGATGCGGCGTAACCTCCGCCGTGATCCGAACACCGCGACTCTTCGCACGACGCAGGGCTTGTACCGTCCCTTCCGTCGAGGCGTGCATGATGTGCAGGCGGCCCCCGGTGATTTCCGCAAGGGTAATGTCCCGTGCGACCATCACGTCTTCCGCCGCCGCCGGCATTCCCCGCAGACCGAGAAGCATCGAGACCATTCCTTCGTGCATCACACCGCCCTGTGTCAGCGAAGAGACCTCCGGATGACTCAAGATCGGCTTGTCGAACATCAGGCAATACTCGAAGGCCCGGCGCATCAACTCGGCGTCGTCGACCGGCGAGCCGTCGTCGGAACAGGCAACGGCTCCGGCCTCAAAGAGTTGGCCGAGTTCGGCGAGTTCTTTTCCTTCACGGTTCCGACTGATACAGCAAATCACGTAGACGTTGCAGTTTCCGGCTCGCGCCGCTTTTTGGCGGACAAACTCGACCGATGCCTGCGAGTCGAGCGGCGGCACCGTGTTCGGACAGCAGGCAATCGAGGTGAATCCGCCGTGAATCGCCGCCAGCGTACCGGTTTCGATGGTTTCGTCCTCTTCCCGACCCGGTTCGCGGAGATGAACGTGCATATCGACCAGTCCCGGTATGACGATTTTACCGACGGCGTCGACGACAAGGTCGTCCGGTCCCGGCGGAGCGTCGAGGGCGACGATCTTGCCCTGATCGAAGCGAATGGAGCAAACACGATCCAGCCCTTGGGAGGGATCGACAATTCTTCCGTTGATAATCGAAGTCGGCATAGGGTGTGCGCGGATACTTGATTCCAATTTCCTGTCACATTATACTAACTCTAAGCGAGTCAAAATTTTCGAGCAGGTCCGCCCTGAGCGTTAGCAGTCGATTTTAACGTATTTTCTTTTCCCTTTCAACCGACGACCGCCGACGAGGACGTCCATGACAAGAATTTTTCTTCGGTTTGTCACGATCCTGTTTTTTTCGTGTCTGTTTCCGCTTCGGACGGCAGCTGCCGATCTGCCGAACATTGTTGTCGTCGTCGTTGATGACATGGGTTTCTCCGACATCGGCTGTTTCGGCGGCGAAATCGAGACGCCGAACCTCGATCGACTGGCGGCAAACGGTCTCCGGTTCACGCAGTTCTACAACACGGCCCGTTGTTGGCCGACACGCAGTGCGCTCATGAGCGGCTATTATCCGCAGCAGATCGGTATGGACCCGCTCAAACGCGGAACCGGTTTGCCAAAATGGACGGCGCTTTTACCGCATCATCTCCAGCCGCTCGGTTATCGTTGCTATCATTCGGGAAAATGGCACGTCAACAAAGCACCGCAAGTCGTCGCTGACGGCGGTTTCGACCGTTCTTACCATCTTATGGATCACGATCGTAACTTTCATCCGCAGCGGCATGAGATCGACGACCAACTGCAACCGCCAGTCGAACCGGGCAACGGATACTACACGACGACGACCATCACCGACCATACTTTGCGGCACCTCACCGAACATACGGAAAAATATGCGGGCAAGCCGTTTTTCGTGTACACGGCGTTCACCGTTCCGCATTTTCCGCTCCACGCTCTTCCCGAAGACATTGCAAAGTACCGCGACAAGTATTTGGTCGGTTGGGACATCATCCGCTCACAGCGGCACGAACGTCTGAAAAAGGCTGGAATTGTGTCTTGTGCTCTCTCCGCACGGGAAGACGCCTGCGGATCGCCGTACCGATCCGACAGCGTTCCCGGCAACCTCGGTGATGGCGAAGCGCTCTTCCCCGTTGCGTGGGAAACGCTCACGAACGAACAGAAACGCTTCCAAGCGACCAAGATGGCGATTCACGCCGCAATGGTCGACCGTATGGACCAAGAGGTCGGACGGATTCTCGACAAAATCCGTAGTATGGACGTTTGGGAAAACACGATCTTGTTTTTCCTTTCGGATAACGGTGCCTCGGCAGAGATAATGATTCGCGGCGACCTGCACGATCCCGCCGCTCCGGCAGGGTCTGCCGCCTCGTATCTTTGCCTCGGTCCTGGCTGGTCGACGGCATCCAACGCACCATTCCGACGCCACAAAGTTTGGAACCACGAAGGCGGCATTGCGACGCCGCTGATCGTCCATTGGCCGAAGGGGATCGACAAACCGGGAACGCTCCGACACGATCCGGGACACGTCGTCGATTTGGTGCCGACGATTCTCGATCTTCTCGGAACAGCGCCGCTGAAAGAGTATCAGGGGACAAGCGTTCCGCCGTTTCCGGGCGTCAGTTTGCTTCCGGCGATTCGCGGAGCGGAGCGAGTCAAACGGGATTACATCTTTTTTTCCCACGAAGGAAACGGCGCACTGCGGTTCGGCGATTGGAAGGCTCTCTACACGAAAACCGGCGAACCGAAAGAGCGTCCAAGAGCCGAAGAGAGCGACGGAACGGTGGGCTGGTCGCTGTACGATTTGACGACCGACCGTTGCGAACAAAATGATTTGGCCTCCCAAAACCCGGAGAAACTTTTAGAAGGAGTCGAGAGATGGAAACAACTTCACGAATCCTTCCGCAAACAGGCCGAGTAACCGAATAAATTTAGCCGGTACTCCGGTATACAGAGCGCAATCGTCAGATTGCGCAACCTCGATTGCGGTTCTGATCAAACAGATATCAGTAAAGGCGAAGACCAATAAAACCAAGCGGGGCCATGTGGACACGTCCGTCGAAAACGGTCGACGAATACCTCGAAACACTGGTACAACAAGGACTCTCCCAAGCAGTCGTATTTTTATGGAAACATGAGGCCGATATTGGAAACCGTCGTGACACAAAACAGATCACTAGTGTCCCATCATAAGTCGAACAATGTCAACTGGTTAGGTATTTGCCTGCCGTTAGAAATGTAAGTTTTTTCTTCAAACATTGAAAAAACAGGGG
>JGI24702J35022_10001058_pt1 | contig 17226 bp, 6 predicted proteins | sample TergutTh196P4_FD_35022 | JGI IMG/M metagenome (IMG submission 35022)
GCTCCGCACACAAGTTTTGACAATTGTACAAGTTTTCACCGCAGTACCAGTGCGTTGCCTGTAACCAACCTGTGTTTTTGGATGCCCACTGAACAGTTTCTCTCAAACATTACAACTATTTTAAAGGGATAGCCGCAGTTTTTTTCAAAACCTGCCGTAGTGGATCAACAATAAATCCTGCTGATTCCAGTACTGTTACACCCAATAACGGCTCGCTTTTTTCTTTCCCAAAGACTACGTTAGCCGCAACCTTTTCTCCGTTTATACTTAAAAGCGCATAGCCTACGTCATAACTTACCACCGTACCATCCGCAAGCTCATAGTTACGCTTTCCCTCACGCTTTATCCCTAATCTTTCAAGCTCGTTTGCCGGGATTATCATATCTGTCGCCCCCGTATCTACTAAAAATGGCATAGTATATTTTTCTTCACTGCCAATTATATTTGTAACCTCTATTACCGCATATACAAAACCCATTTTCTAATCAACCTCCTTATATAAAACAGTATACCATGAATCTGACTTTAGGGGCAATTTTTTATAAAATAGCGCTATTTTGTTGTGTTTCTAGAGTTTTTATGCTATTATTTGGATTGTAAAAATTACAATTAAGCGTGGGGATATTGTAGTACTGTTTACCAAATCTGGCGATTCGTCGCCGATTTGTGTGGGGGGGACGGTACGACGTGTATCAGCGGATTTACCCGAGCCACGTTAGATGGGGAGGTGAGACGCTTTGTCATAACCAGATACGGTCATAGGGCGCTGAGTCGCGCGATAAGCTGCGCGCAAACACAATGAATACATTTGTTCATTCCGAATTATTAGTACCTCACAGATTGTTAACCGCAATAAAAAACAAGATAATTTCGTACTCTCGTCTCCTAGCCACTAGCCACTAGATACTAGCCACTGCGAGCGCACACTAGAATACGTGTTTTGGGTTGCGGGCAGCGCTCGCCTTAGGTTCTTAAGCATTTTTATTGGATTCTTTAAATGTATATGACTGTATCAACGGCATACAACTTCCATAAAATAACAATTAGAAATTTGAGTTCTTTATGAAACTCACGAAAGGAAGGATTTGTTTATGAACAAACTAACGAAAAAAAGTGTTTCTCTTACCCTGGCTTTCGTACTTGTGTTCTTATATGCCTTTTCGTATGTACCTGCGATTATCGCGAGCGCGGCGACTTACAACGCCAGCATTGCGGCGCCAACCGGCGGGACAGTCGAAGCAACGCGGCTAACGTTGAAGGTTTCGCACGCGGGGCTGCTCACAACGGCCAACCGTGCCAGATGGGCTGAGGATTACACCGGCGCCGATGCATTGTCGATGTGGTACACCACCGACGGCACCGATCCTCAAAAAGACAACCCCACCGCCACCAGGATGGGCACATTCTTCGGCTCCACAACATTCGCCTACATTGTCAACTACAAAGGCGGCACAACTTACCGCTTTGCCGTCACGCAGGGCGAACAATACGGACAGGTATACTCGTATACCACTGCAATTGGCACAATGAGCCAGCCGATGCTTGTCATCGACAACAATATTAAGCCGGAAGACGCTATTCCAATGTTAGGCCTGACCAGCGGACTATATAAGCGTAGCGACGTGGCCTCCGGCATCGGCCTGTCTACCGACATGGTTGGCGGCTCGGTTTACTATCAGACAGCCACCTGCACATGGAACGCGGCAACCTCACAGTTTGGCACATCTTCAGTGGACAGCGTTGCTGCCGCAACCTTGGTTTCAAGTGGTACACTGTATAACCCCGCCAACAAAATATCTGCGGCGGCTGCCAATGAGACCACCGCCATCGCGATCCGCGCCGTAGCTCGTAGCGCAGCTGGAACCAACTCAACTGCGGTCACATTCAAAATCCGCGTGGCTGAGGATGCTGATTACATCACGCTGAAGGCTGACAAAGACGGCAATATTCTAGTGGATCTCGACAAATTCATCGCCCAGTTGACGCTACAGGAGAAACTCTATCTTTGCAGCGGCGTGGGCGGCGACCCTGTATGGCTTCAAAACGGCTACAACTATCCGTATGAAGTCAACAATGACAACATCTTCCGCACCGGCGGCCCTGCCGGCGGTTCTAGGGGCATCCCGCGCTTCAACATCCCGTCCACCGCGCTGGCTGACGGCCCCGCCGGACTGCGCATGTGGAAAAACGCTACAGTCTGGATGTGCCCGGCTGGTATCGGCGCCACATGGAATTCCGCACTGGCGACGCTGGTCGGCGAGCGGTACGCGGCGGAAGCCAAACACTACGCTATTGACTATGTGCTTGGCCCCGGCGTCAACAATCAGCGCAACCCTGTTTCAGGACGTAACTTCGAGTACTATTCCGAAGACCCGTATGTGGGCGGCAAGACTGCGGCTGCGCAGGTCAGAGGCATGGTAGGCGGAGGCGTCGGCGCGACGCTGAAGCATTTCGCAGCCAACGACTATGAAACAGGCCGCAACAGCAACGCATACGTCACCGAACGCGCTCTGCGCGAAATATACCTGCGCGCGTTCGAGATAGCTGTAAAGGAAGGCAAACCCACCAACCTGATGACCGGATACAACGGCATCAACGGTCAGGCGATGTCCTCCAACACTTGGGCAAACACAACCGTCCTGCGCGGCGAATGGGGCTTCGGTGGTTTCGTAATGACCGACTGGGGCGGCGACAACGGGACAGCCGGACTCAACGCCCAGGTCGACATGGCTCAAAGCTCCCAGCGCTCTGAGGGTACTTACACCACGTGGGCCAACACCGCCGCCAACATGGTCACGCTCAACCGCAGCGTCAAGAATGTCCTGGGCGTCCTGGTCAAGACCTTCGCGTTCCAAGGCGCTTACGGCGTCCTGGGGGCGGACGGCAACTACCACGACGGCGTCGCGCTCGACGGAACGCCAGTGGTTGGCCTAACCCGCGAGGACATCGGGCTTCGCAACATCAATTTTGGAGGCTCTGATATCCAGCTCGCTTCCAGCGTAGTTAACAAGCAAGCGGCTGACGAGGCTATTGTGCTGCTCAAGAACAAAGACAACACGCTCCCACTCAAGGGTGACGAGAAAATAGCGTTGGTCACCAGCCGCAGGGCGTGGATGGAAGTCTTCAACCCACGCTGGTACGGCGATAGCGCCTCGATTGGCGACATCATGATCCAAGGGACCGGCAGCGCCCAGGTACGTTTCAACAACACTACCACAGACTACGCGAAGACTCTGGTCGAAGCATTGGAAGACCGCGGCTTTAGCGTGGTGGACTGGAAGATAGATTTCGGCGTCGCCGGCAACAACAATCAGGCGTTCATGAACGCGTTCTACAACAACCTACCGGCCCAGGGCGGCAAGAAATACATCTACAGCGCGGAGCGCTCCGCCGGCAGCTCGGCTGAGTCGTCTGCTTACACAGCGGCAAACAACGTCTCCAACGCGGTCGCCCAAACTAACGCCGACAACGCGGCGGCAGCGGCGGCGGCGGCGGCGGACGTAGGCATTTTTGTAATAACCCGCGTCGCCGGTGAAGGCGCCGACATGAGTTCGGCTGATTTCGAAATGGTCGCAAAAGAATTGATCGTGTATGAGGCTTATGAGCGGGCTTTCCACGCCGCCGGCAAACCGATGCTCGTACTGATCAACGTTGGCGGAACTGTCAACACGACAGCGTACAGAGGCGGGACATATACGGTAGGCAGCGGCACAACAGCGGTCACCAAGACCACTGACGGCGCCGACGCTATACTAGACATCTGGAACCCGGGGACCTCGGGGACAGACGCAATCGCCGACATCCTTAAGGGCGCCGTCAATCCGTCCGGTAGGCTGGCTCAAAGCTTCCCGGTCGGCTTCAGCGACAGCCCCTCTGTATACATGTTCGCCGAGCACAACAGGCTGTACACGCCGGTGTATTCCGGAAATGGCTATAATAACGCCGCGTACTACGCTGACGGCGTTTATGTTGGTTACCGTCTGTATGAATCAAGGCCGGAACTGTACTCGACCATGGTCTCCTACCCCTTCGGTTATGGGCTTAGCTATACCAAGTTTGAATACAGCGACCTGAAACTCGACAAGAACATATTTGCAAAGGATAACAAGGACGACAAGATCACAGCTACTGTGAAAGTTACAAATGTCGGCTCCGCAGCCGGCAAAGAAGTAGTTCAGCTGTACCTGAACGCCAGCACATGGGTAGCGGAAGGCCGCCCGAAGAATGAACTACGCGCCTTCGGCAAGACCGCTCTACTTAAGCCGGGCGAATCCGAGGTAGTCACGCTCACCGTTGGCTATGACGAATTGGTGTACTTTGACGATGGCAATGCCTCGCAACTCATTCCCACGAGCAACTGGTTTGCGACGTTGGTTGGACATGGCCAGGGCTGGACTGTAGCTAATGACACGGTGTTCACCGTAAGCGTACGCACCAACGCCAGCGAAGCGGCGAAGCCCAACCAGCCAATCAGCGGACTCACTGATACATTCAAATACGGAGAAGCAAACGGCGAAGTCTATGGCGACATCGCTCTCACGCCAAAGGCTGACGGTTCTGTAGACGCTAGAATATCCCTCGTAAATGAGTCGGAGGTTAGCGCGAACGCGCTACTGATCTATGCGACTTATGACGCTGTTGGCAGAATGAAGGACATCTCCCAAAAAGAAGTTTCCGCCGAATCATTGACATCCGGCACGATCAACGTCAATATAGACGGGCTGGCGGTTGGCGAGACGGTCAAGGCCTTCGTATGGCGCATGACTGGCGAAGGGTTTGCCGACTCCTACATACCGATCTGTGAGGCTGCTTCTTATAAGAAATAGGACGTAATGAGGCGATAAAGACTAATTATCGCGCATGAAAAAAGGGGGCTGTTGAAATACTCAAATTTCAACAGCCCTTTTCGCGTTTAGTTGGATTATCCGAGCGAAACGAATACGAGTTAGATTCCGGTGAGGATTTATTCTAGCGTGAGCGAGTCGCATAAAGGAATGAATGTATCCGCATCCCATACAAACACCTTAATGTAATACCCTGCTGGCGTGTTGGACGGTATGGCGTAATTAACCGCAATGTTGATTTCGCCGTCGTCAATGACGCCATTTCCGGATTCAATCCTAACAAGCCTGCCGCCCGCGTCATAAAGGGCGACATACATAGTTTGCTGACTTTCGTCTGAAACATCGTCTTCATACCAGGCAGTTAGCGTTCTGCCGGGGGTCATGCCGTACGCGACGTTGCTCCCGTACATTAAGCTGATTCCCGCCCATTTGGCGTAAAGCCTCATGTTTTCAGTTACCGTATCGTTTTCGAAGTCCCAAGCGTTTGTCAGCGCCATATCTCTGTACCATCCGATGAATTTGGCGCCCGCCCTCACGGGGTCGCTTGGTTTGACGACCTTGCCGCCGGAAGGAACTGATATAGCGGGGATTTCAGTGTTGATTCGTGTTGCGCCGGCGCCATTGTTATAGCTCTCAAACGCCACGGTATATTCTGCGGGAGAGGCTTTCCACTGCGCGTACAACCTGACGCTGACATCCGTTGGTATGGGGTCGCCAGGGGCGTATACCACGCCGATGCCGTTGGCGCTCGTAGTCCAGCCGCTCAGCGTATACCCAGCCCGCGATATCCCGACGGCGGAAGGCGCTTTCGCTGTAACTGCGGTGCCCGGGGCATACTGCTCGGTCACAGCGGATCCGGTGCCTTTATTAGCGTCATATGTAATATACACGTTGTCTAGCGCCGCAAGAGCCGTAGTAAGCGTCGCGGTCATAGCCTTGACGTCGTTGACGCCCTCAAGGGTATATATCCTCTTGCCCAGCAGGGCCTCAGCCTCGGTCAAGGTCTCCTCGCTTGCGCCGTTCCAGTAACTTTCCGGGAATGCGTTAATTGCCGTTTTCAGCTTATTGCGCGCAGGAGAGCCGATAACCGCGAAGAATGAATACTTCTCAAAGGTACCTGTTCGTCCGGTGACGTTGCTAACCCACAGGTGGGCGCCTTTACTTGAGTTGAAGGTGCTGGAGTCAGATGAACCGTCCCACTGGAAAAACTCAACCTTGCCCGCGTTGTCGACCAGGATATCCATCCAGTCAGCCGCAAAGTCGGCTTGGTTCTTCATTATTTGCTCGCTTATTGAAAATAGCTCATTGTTAGAAGCAATCCTCCATTCCCCGTTCATCCTATCTACATCAACGCGCACCAGCCCGGCACCGGTATTCCACTCAGGCATTCTGCGCGAAGTGCCGTTATGCGCATCAAACGTGTTAGTCAGTAGGCCGGGAGCTGGATTAGTATCGCTGCCAGAACCGCTGCCCAAGTCGTTGGCGTTCCATTTCGGAATCGGACGACGCGGCGGGTCCTCCGACATCATCAGGCTGACGGCTTCTGTAGGTTTTGTAGGGTCGTAAAACGGGTTCGGCTCGAAGTCGCTTCTGATGTCGCCTTCGGATACGCCCATCTGGTCGCAGAACTCAAGCCCGTCTTCGACCTGTTTGCGGAGCATGTCGATTGTTGGATACGCCCACGCAAGCCTCCCCTGCATACCCCAGCCAAGGGGTACGCCCTGTAGGGCGACGTTGTCGTTTACCCATTGCGTAATGTCGAGCGTAGCAGGTAGTTTCGTATACGGCTTATTGCTGTCCATATAGTCGTTAACATATAAGCCCCAATTTAGGCCGTTTTCCTTTGTCCACTTGGCGGCTGACTCAAAAACCCACCTGTACCACTCGGACTCGTCAAAGAGCCTGTCCTGATCATATACCACGGCTATCTCATTTTTCGGCGTGGTATACTTGAGCGTACCATCTAGGAACCTGGCGGGGTATGAGTCATGCCAAGTGCGTCCCCATTGGCCTCCAGCTTGGGAGTTTGCGTCTGTGCGGTTCCTGATCTGCGCTGTGAAATCGTCCACTGGCTCATTTACAATGTCCCAGCTGATGATCACATCGCTGTAATCAGCGTATCTCTCCATAACAAGCCTTACATAGTTGTCCAGGCGCGCTTTCATGGTCTCGCGGTTCGCGTAGGCGTTGTCCTGCGCGGCGACGCGCAGATCTGCGCTCGCCACTAGGCTGGCGCTGTTGGCTTCCGACGTGAACGAAAAGCCGTTGGTGAAGAACTGGTTGGGCTGTTGTCCGCCATGCCAGCAGACTGTATGGAAACGGGTGTATTTTTTGTCGTTCGGGTTTGCCTCGTTCCAGGCGCGCAGCCTGTTGAGATGCGTAGTGACTGCCGGCGACGCCACAAGGACAACCTGCTCGGCCGCTTTTTGCAGCGCCGCTTCCTTCTCCGTGTCGGTCATCGTCGTATTGGCTAGTATGCTTGTTCTGGCAGCCACAAAATTATTGCGCATGGCGGTCGTATTGATCATGTTTGTCAGCTTGAAATTGTTCGATGGGCACAGGACATTGTAGTGTTTGTTCTGCTGGGCGGTCTGCGAGTAATCCGCAAATGTGCCCATCAGGAAGTATCCATCGAACTCTCCATGCAACGAGGGTACCTGCTCCCACTTGGCATACAGTTCGGTATCCTCGGTGAATACGGTGTCAAGCGTTACTTTTTCACCTGTCCCCGCAGCGTTCCTGTACCATCCAACGAAGCCGTAGTCCGCGCGTGATCCGTCGCCGGGAAGGGTTTGTTCTACAGGGAATGATTCTAGCTTGCCATTGCCCAATGTTACACGGTTGATAAATGACGCCGGGCGCGCCGGCGCGCCTGTGTAGTTGTAGTAGAAGTTTATCGCTACGGGGTTGTTTAATAGATCTTCGGTCGCGCCAAGTACAGCTGCTGTCGCCTCTTTTACATCGTTGACGCCTTCAAGGGTGTATATCCTCTTTGTGACAAGTGGGATAGCCTTTTCCAGCACGGTGGCGTATTTTGCCCAAACCTCCGGCCTGGACGCGTACAGTGCGGCGTCTTCCAGACTGGGGCCAGCCGCGATCGCTTTTTTCAACTTATCGCGGTTTGGAGCGCCAATGACGGCAAAGAAGGAATACTTCTCAAAAGTCCCAGTACGCCCAACGACGTTTGATACCCATAGATGGGCGCCTTTATTGGAATTGAAGGTAGAGGAGTCGGTCGTGCCATCCCATTGGAACAATTCGACCCTATCGGCGTGTTCGATCAGCATATCCATCCAATCCGCCGCAAAATCAGCCTGCAACTTCATGATCGATTCACTGATCGCCAGCATAGCTGTGGCATTATACCTTTCGCTGCCAATAGGCGCAGCCGCCGTGCCCATACCGTTTCCGGTTCCCCATTCGGGTATCCTGCGGGTGGGCCCGTTATGCGCGTCGAACGTGTTGGTCAGCGTACTGGGGGTCGGGTTTGTGTTGCTCCCGGATCCGCTGCCCAGGTCGTTTGCCGTCCATTTTGGGACAGGATAACGGGCAGGGGTTTCGGCAATCATCCAGCTTACGGGTTCTGTGGGTTTAGTAGGATCGTAGAATGGGTTTGGCTCGAAATCGCTCCTGATGTCGCCCTCGGTAACGCCGATCATATCAGCTACCGCGAGCGCGTCGTTAACCTGCTTTTGGAGCATGTCCCTGGTCGGGTACGCCCAGGCAAGCCTGCCCTGGAAGCCATATACAAGTTTCTTCCCCTTCAGGTCGGCGTTGTCATGTATATTCTTCACAACGTCGAGGGTCGGCTGCAGCTTGGTGTACGGTTTGTTGCTGTCCATGTAGTCGTTGATGTACATGGCCCAGTCGCAGTCATAGTAGTCAAACCAGTAAGCGGCTGACTCAACGGCGCTCAGCATCCACTCGGACTCGTCCATAAGCCTTTCGTGATCATCAATGACGTTCATGGCGTCTTTTGTCGTAGTATACTTGCGGGTTCCGTCATCATTTAGCGCGGGGTAAAAGTCATGCCAGATATTCCCCCAGTCGCCGCGCTGCGAGTTGGAGTCTGTCCTGTTTCTAATCTGGCCCGTAAAATCATCCACTGGTTCGTTTACGATGTCCCAGCTTACAATGATATCTTCGTAAGGCTTGTAAGCTTCAACTAAAGCCTTTATGTAGTTGTGCAGACGAGCCTTCATTGTTTCACGGCTCGCCCAACTTCCGGGCGCCCCTGGGTTAGATAGGGTGAGCGCGTCAGATGTAGCGTCATTAGTGTAGGTAAAACCGTTTGTGAAGAAGTACTTGGGTTGCTGACCGCCGTGCCACGCCACAGTATGGAAGCGCGTTACCTTTTTATTGTTAGGGTTGTTTTGGTTGTATGTCCGCATATTGTTGAGCATAGTGACAACGCTGCGGGTCGTCGCAAGCCTGACGTCCTCATTTGCCAACTGGATCGCTGCCGCTTTCTCTTCCTCGGTCATCGTCGTATTGGCGTTAATTGCGTTTACTGCGGCGGTGTAAGCAGTGCGGGAGGTGCTAGCGGTGTTGCTGCTCCCTATTTGGGAATCAAGCTTGAAACTGTTGCTGGGGCAGTTGATGTTATAGTGTTTAAGCATTTGGGTGCTGGTGGAGCTGAAATCAGCAAACGCGCCCATATAGAAATATCCTTCATACTCTTTCCACAACGCGGGGACTTGCTCCCATTTGGCATAAAGCTGTGTATCCTCAGTAAACACTGTATCAAGCGTTACTTTTTCGCCTGTCCCCGCAGCGTCCCTGTACCAACCAACGAAGCCCCAGTCTGCCCTGGATCCCACGGATGGGAGCGTCTGCTCCACTGGGAATGATTCCAACTTTCCGTCGTCGCCCGTCAGTTTTGTAAAGGACGCGGGACGTGCCGCTGGAGCGCCAGTGTAGTTGTAGTAGAATTCAACAGTTATGGGCTCAGCCTCATCTGCCGACGCAGTGAAAACAAGTACTTGGCTCATCGGAGAGGCAGGCAACAAGCCTACGCACATGACAAGCGCAAGCAGCAAAGCTAATTTACGTTTCGTTAACATGTGTCAATCCCTTCTTTTATGTTATTTTGATTCTGGCACGTCTGATTCCGCTGGCACATTTGATTCTTGCGCGAAAAACTGGCATCGGCTCTGAGTGTTATAATGCCTCGTGGTTTGTGCTCAGTCCTGGAATTCATTTATCCCGTTTCCCCCCACAAACCCGATGCGGTGCGTCAGGTTTGATAAACGGGACAACAAACTCGCGTTTGACTCTCATAAACCACTTGCCATTAACCCATAAGGCAGGCTTCGCGCTATTTTTCTCAGCGATAGCTAAACGCCTAAGGCTTGTCCGGAACATACCCCAGCTCGTATTGATTATGCATCACAATATCAATGGCGGGCGCGCAGACCGGAATATAAGTGTCCATATCCCACGCGAATGCTTTTGCCGTGCATCCGGCATACTTGCTCAGATCGATGTCAAATATCGTTGTTGACGCTCTTTTCCCGTCAACGGACACATCGTCTATCGTGTCATAATAAACCAGCTGCCCTTTTGCGTTATAGATCGCGTATATCAGTTTCACGTTGCTCACAGCGGCAGTGGTATAGTTGACCAGGCTCACATGAGTTCCCGACCTTCTGAGTTCAAGCCCTGTGGGTTCGTCTTCATCCAGAGGGATGACTTCAATGTAGTTGAGCGTGATATTACCGCCGGTTTGGCTGTTTGTGGCCGCGCCGCTTCCGCCCAGAACGATTGTGTTGGTTCCAGCCTGGAGTTTTCTCGGGGTAAATTCCACATCAGCGAAGAACGACTTTCCGCCAGTCTTCATGAAGTTGACAGTGTTGTGATCAATGCCGTTAACTGTCAGGTTCAGCTTCGGCATATCGCTCTTCGTCGAGTAATGGAACCTGAGCCTGGCACGTTGGGCTTTCTCAAGGTTGAAGGTTAATGTAACCGCAGAGGCTGCGCTGGCTGCGCCTCCTACGTTGTTGAGGATCCAACCGCCGTTGTCCGCTGCCGCGTCTTTGTTCTTTGTAACGCCGGAACCCCAGGTCACATTGACATTGGCGTTTTCAGTCGGGCCGTATTTGACGCCTGTCGGCTTAACGTATTCCACATCGTCCAGCCCTGGGACACCGTCGAAGGTTCTGGTAAAGCGTATGATCCTGCCGTCCTCTTCAAACTCAATCTTGTCCATACAGACAGATCTGATTTGGTCGGTTCCGCCCGGAAGGTTTCCTGTATGGTAAACCCAATAATACTCGCCTTTAAACTCGACTACCGAGCCGTGGGATGTAGTATTGCCATGGGGGTTAAAGAAGATTTGCGCATTTCCCCACGGGCCCAAGGGGCTGTTAGCCATGCAATAGTAGAAGCTGTCGCCGGAAAGGCCTCCGTAGGATCCTGCGCTGCCCGGATAGATGAGATAATATATACCGTTTCTTCTAAACGCGGACGGGCCTTCGTGATAATTCGTTAATCTGTTATACGCGTCGGGGTCTCCGTTATTGGTCGCGGTAGTCCGGTTGTTTGTTGAGACCAGCTCCATCTTGCCTCCAACGACAGTTACCATATCGGATTTCAGCTCGCACTGCCACAGTGTTTGAGAGGCTCCGTTATAACAATATATCCTATCGTCGTAAACGCGCACACAAACATCGTACATGTTGCTGTACCCATCAATGGCACCGGAGTCGCGGAGATAACCCAGCCATGGCTTGCCGGGGTTCTCTTGTACATCGCTTGCCGGGATCTGCTCGAAATCATGATCAGGGTAGATACTCCTGACTACGCTTGTCTCCCACGTGCTGCCCCAGTTGCTGGTCTGTCTGGGAACAGGGTTGTAGTAATAATAATAACCATCGTAATAAGCCGCGTCAGGCGCCCACATAAATGAGTCTGCATTTATCCCGGTGTTTTTTACCGCCCAGTCAGGAAGATCGGAGCGACGCAGGATCTCACCTTGATCTTCGAAATGCGTCAAGTCCAGGGTTGAAAACACATGGTACATATCCATACGGTTGCAGCCATTTTGCGGAAACCTGTCATGGGATGGGTATAGCATAAGCCTGTCGCGATTGGTCGGCCAAACGTGCGCTTCCGGATCAGCCGTGAATAAGCTTTTAATAATCGGATTCTTTGTAAAGACAAAGGGTTCTTCCATCTCGCTCGGATCTACCGAACCTGCCGTTGTAAGTGACCAGACTTCGATGTAATCCAACACAAAACCGGTAGGTACTGAGCTAATACGTATGGAATTATTTCCATCCACTACATCTATATACACGACTGTCGTGCCGCTGGAATCCAAAGCGACCGTTTTTGGGGTATCATTGTTGACTCTTACATTGAGATAGCCTGATGTAACGCCGGAATGCCCTACTTTGATCTCGGCAATTCCGGAGTATTCGCTTATTATGTCGCTAAACACAGCCCAGTTATCAGTGCCGCCGCCAATGGTGATCGCCTGTCCGCCCGAATATTGGGCGTTATTCAGGATGGTTGAACCAGGCCGGTTGGAGGCTGTGATGTTTTCCGCCTCAAAGCGATTATTCACGCCGCCCGAAGGTATAAGCACCGCATAAACCTTCTGCGATCTGTCAACCATAAACACCTGGTCCGCCTTGGTTATATGACCGTCCGCCGTTGCTGTGTATTTGTAGAACCCTGTCCCAAGGCTATAGGTTTTTCCGTTTTCCTGGGGCTGATACGTAGTATTACCGTCTAGGCTTGTTATAACGACCGACGCGCTGGATGGTCTTGCCGCGATGGTGACATCATATAGAGCGGAAGCCTGGCTAGGCCATAACAGGAGGTTTTTGATCAGCGGCGCGGCGGTTGTGTGCGCACCAGTGACATCCACCATGCCAATCTTCGAACTGTAACCGGCAGCGCTCACAATATATCCGTATTTTCCGGGAGCCACATTGCTAAATGACCTGCCGTCGGTAGTCGGCGTAAGCGTTGCGCCGGTAACGAGGTTTTGCACAGTAACCGTCGTTGCGGCAGTCGCGGGGGAGACATTAAAAACTAGGTTCCCCTGATAAGGCCCGACCGGATCAGCCGGCGACTCTTTAAGTGTCAGCGACAACCGAATAAACTGGCTGTCCTGACTCGGGAAAATAAAGTATACGTCACATATCCCGTCGAGTTTTGAATCGGCTATGGTCGTCCAGGAAGGATCTTCGGCAGGGGGATTGTAGTTGTTGGTGTTGGCGTGTATAAATGGAGCGCTTTGCCCGGCGATACTGGCTGAAGGATATCTGACCCAGCGCGCGGTCCAGTTGGTTGCCAGACCGTTCACAGGGAGCGTTCCCAGGGAAACGGCCGCGTCGATTCCTTCGCCCGGCTTTGATATACGTACGTCAAAAGTCCTGCTCGCGCCGTTGGAAGCTATCAACAATTTGTAGCTTGCGACACCGGCTTTCAGGTCGACATTTGCCCACTTGATCCAACCGCCGCCAGCGGCGTACGTTAGGCCTGTCGTATCATTTTCGACGCGTATAGTGTTGCCGCTATAATCGAAATTCAGCTCTGCTCCCGGCGCAGGTGGCGGGATGTTCGTGCCCGCCCGTAAACATCTCAACGATACTGTCTCGGAAATCTTTGTACCGTCGGCCATGGTAACGGGAGTAGCCTCGACAGAAACACCTGTGCCGGGCGCTATCTCCGCCAAAACTATGGAAGCGGGTATGGCAAGCGTACACACCGTTAACAGTGCTATAAACACGCTTATGCACCTTATGACTGTGCCTTTTTTCATAAATATTAACCTTACCTTTCTTTATAATACACAAATTCTTATGGATGCCTGATAAGTCTTTTAAGGACGCTCTAATGAATTTTCCTCTGGATCCAAACGTGCGTGAATTGCAAGGCAGATTGAAATTTTCGCATTTTCTCAGCAACTGTCTTTTCTTTAATGACTAATTTGATTTTTGTACATCTGATTTTGGCGCGTCTGATTTCGCCAAATTTGGTTCTGGCACATGCGATTTTGGCGCAAAAAGGCTGGCATCACCTCTCAATGCTTTAATGCCTCGTGGTTTTGATTCTATTTGTGGAATTTATTGGTCCCGTTTCCCCCCACAAACCTGCAACGGCGCGTCAGGTTTGTAAACAGAACAACAAACGCCCACGTTTGATACCAATATATTCTATGCTTACGCGCAAAGCTGAGAACCAGTCTAACGTGGGCTGTGCCCACAACTGGAATCTATAATTTATAATGCTCTAATTATAAAAATCAGAGCATTGATGAGAAATCTATCCGAATAAAATCGCGTTGACTATGCTGTGTAAATGCTCTTCCTGTCCGGAAGACGGCGTCGGCGGAGCTCCCAGTTCTTCCGCGATGCCCGCCAACTCAGTGAGGCGTGTGTCGCCGGAACGTATCTTAGCTCCTATCCCGCTGCTGAAACTGGAATAGCGCTCTTTGAGGAACTCGTCGATACGGCCGTCGGAAATCAGAGCGTCGGCTTTGATAAGCCCCAGAGCGAAAGTATCCATACCAAGAATGAACGCCTTGAACATATCCTCGTGCGTCCACGACGGCCTTCTCGTTTTCGCGTCAAAGTTCAGCCCGCCGTTCGTAAGGCCTCCGGCTTTTAGAATCTCATACATACAAAATGTCGTGTCATAAACATTAAAAGGAAACTCGTCCGTGTCCCAGCCGATGAGCAGGTCGCCTTGGTTCGCGTCGACGCTCCCGAGCATATTATTTGCCGCTGCTATCCTTAGATCGTGCTGGAATGTATGTCCNGCTAAAGTCGCGTGGTTGGCTTCTATATTGAGCTTGAAGTCNTTGTCCAAACCGTACTGTCTCAAAAACCCGATAGCTGTGGCGGCGTCAAAATCATATTGATGCTTCATAGGCTCTTTTGGCTTAGGCTCGATGAAAAAGTCGCCTGTAAAACCAATCCCGCGCCCGTAATCCACGGCGTAGCGCATCAGCTGCGCGATGTTTTCCTGCTCGAAGCGCAAATCCGTGTTCAGCAGCGTTTCGTAGCCTTCTCTCCCGCCCCAGAAAACGTATCCTAGTCCGCCAAACTTAACTGTTAAGTCCAGCGCTTTCTTTATTTGAGCGGCGGCGAAGCAGAACACTTCGGCGGAGTTGGTGCTGCCGGCGCCGTTAATATACCTGGGATTACTAAAAAGATTCGCCGTCCCCCAAAGGTTTTTCTTGCCTGTCGCCGACATTTTTTCAAGGATATAATCGGAAATAACATCCAGCCGCCTATTCGTTTCTTTTATATCGCCCGCTTCTGGGACTAGGTCAACATCATGGAAACAAAAGTAATCGATTCCAATTTTGTCTAGGAACTCAAAACCGGCGTCCACTTTCGCAAACGCGTGATCCATAGTGCCTGCGGGCGCGCCGAAACTCTTGTCCACTACACCGGGCCCGAACATATCTGTTCCGGTTGCGCACATGTTATGCCACCACGCCATCGCGAAGCGTAATTGGTCTTTCATAGCTTTTCCAGCTACGACGCGGTCAGCGTCATAGAACTTAAACGCGAGAGGGTTTTTACTTTCCGGCCCCTCGTATTTGATTTTTTGAATATTACTAAAAATATCAGCCATTATGGGATCCTCCAAATAGTATAGTTAAAGTTCAGATAAAACCTTGAATTGAGACGTGAGCCGATTGTATACCTCGCGGTATAGGGCGTAGTATTGTTCATACGCAGGCTGCTGTTCCCTGTCGGGCACACTAGTTTCGTCAGCGCGCAAAATGGACGCGCACGCGGATGGTATGCTTTCGTATACCCCTGTGCCAACGCCCGCGAGTATTGCGGCGCCAAGAGCGGGACCGTTCATCGGCGTGACGCTGACGACCGGGCAGTCTAGCACATCGGCCATCATCTGCCTCCAAAGAGGGCTGCGCCCGCCGCCGCCAGTGACCAGTATTTGCCCGAACGGCGTTTTCATCTCCCGGAGAACATCCAAACAATCGCGCTGAGAATATATCACGCCTTCCATAATGGCGCGGACCATATCATGGCGCGTGTGCATCCCTGATAGCCCGAAGAAAACTCCGCGCGCGTCGGGATCGAGTATTGGGCTTCGCTCTCCCATCAGGTATGGCAGAAAAATTAGACGATTAGCTCCGACAGGCGATTGCGCGGCTTGTTCAGTGATGATCTCATATACGTCGCGCCCCGCTTTTTCGGCTCCCTGTATATCAGCTTCGCAAAGATTATTGACGAACCATTGCAAACTGCCGGCGGCGCACAGCGTACAGCTCATGACCGTCCATGCGTCGGGTACAGCCGCGCAAAAAGTATGCACACGTCCTTTTGGGTCGATATTCACTTTGTCGGAGTGCGCGAAAATGACTCCAGAAGTGCCAAGCGTGATAAAGGCTTTCCCGCTTTCAACGACTCCCGTGCCGACTGCGGCAGCGGCGTTGTCTCCCGCGCCGCCCACGACCGGCGTTCCGGCTTTCAGTCCGGTCAGCAATGCGGCTTCATGCGTGATATATCCTGTGACATCGCGGGATTCATGCATTTTGGGCAAGAATTCCTCGTCGATCCCAAGGTCTTCAAGGATTTCCTCGCTCCATTTACGTTTAGGGACATCCAGAAGATTCATGCCTGAAGAGTCGCTAACTTCGGTCGCGAAAACACCGCACAGTTTATAGCGCAGATAATCCTTAGGCAATAGTATATGGCGCGCTCGATCGTATAACTCGGGTTCATGCTTTCTTACCCATAGTATTTTTCCGGCGGTAAAACCTGTAAGCGCTGGGTTTGCCGTGATAGCGATCAGCCTGTCCGCGCCGATGGTTTCGGTGATCTCAGCGCATTCGTCGGCTGTTCGCCCATCGCACCAAATGATGCTGTTGCGAAGTACTGCTCCGTCGCCGTCGAGGAGCACTAAACCATGCATTTGACCCGAAAGACCGATCCCAGCGATATCGCAGGCGTCTATGCCCGAGCTGCTAATTACGTGTTTAACAGTTTTGACGCAGGCGTCCCACCAAAGCTCCGGATCCTGCTCCGCCCAACCGTTTCGTGGTTGTATAATGGGATACTCCGCTGTCGACGAAGAGATAACGGCGCCGCTTATATCAAATAGGACTGTCTTTGTCCCTGATGTACCAAGATCGATGCCTATCAAATATTTTGGCTTGCCCATCCTACGCTTCCTGCTTTCTATTTTTTGATAAAACGTCGAAAATAACGGCGGCAAGTAGCACAAGGCCCTTAATGACACGCTGCAAATTCTGGTCCGCTCCCAGGATCGACATCCCCATATTCAGTACGCCGACAAAAATAGCGCCGATCACAGCACCGCTCACGGTGCCGACCCCGCCGTATGCCGACGCTCCGCCTATATAGCATGCGCCGATCGCGTCAAGCTCAAA
>JGI24702J35022_10001059_pt1 | contig 17190 bp, 13 predicted proteins | sample TergutTh196P4_FD_35022 | JGI IMG/M metagenome (IMG submission 35022)
GGGGTAGGCGTTGATGCGGGCGCCGGGGTAGGCATCGATGTAGCAATCGGCGCCTGAGAACCGCCGACTGACGCCCGCGCCGCCGCAAGCGTTTTACCAACGTCCAGAAGGCCGTAACCTGTCTCTTCATTGAAACCACTGCCGATCAGCTTACAGTTCTGCTCAATCATACGATACACCTGGTCGTTTGTCAGCTTAGGGTTTATCGCCAAAATCAGCGAGGCAAGGCCCGCCGCCTGAGGCGTTGAAAAAGACGTGCCGGATAGAGCTTCGTAACCGCCTTTCGCCGTCGTTGTATAGTATCCTCCAATTGAAACAGCGCTTATACCCGGGCCATAGTTGGAGTAATTTACGCGAGCTGTGCCATTTGCTGAACCTCCGATCGCCATAACATTGCTGTAGCGGGCAGGGAAGCTTATTGAATTCCTATTCTCATTCCCCGTGGCGGCAAAGATTGCCACTCCCCTGTTATACGCATAGTCAATAGCGTTTTTCAGCGTGGTACTGTCAGCCGTTGAACCCAAGCTCAGATTGATGATCTTTGCGCCGTTATCAGTCGCCCAAATTATACCTTTAGATATGTTTGCCACATACAAAACACCGTTTGCGTCGTCTACTTTGACAGGCATGATGCTGGCGTTCCAGTTCAGTCCGGCGCCGCCAAGATTGTTGTTGCCAATCGCGCCGATTGTCCCTGCTACTCCGGTTCCATGCGCCACTTTGTCATTGTTAGGGGAGAGGCTGGCTTCGGCCGAGTATCCAGGCAGCAATGGCGGGAGGTCGGGATGATTTGCCACTCCGGTGTCTACAACCGCTACGATCGGCCCAGATCCGCCTGTTATAATATCCCAACCAGTCTGGGCGTTAATAATAGTTAATAGCGCATACTGCATATAGTAATCGGGGTCTTTTGGAACAAGGTCGGGTTTTAAAATGTAATTTGGCTCGACATATTCAATATACTTGTTATTCTTGAAACGATTAAGAATAGCGTTGGGGTTCTTATCCAGTTCCTCGATCTTAACAACATAAACGCCGAGCCCCTCGACGAATCCTACTTTTTTTACTTTATCGATCTCTTGCTGGAGTTGCTTTTCTTTCCCCGGGACCTGCCACGGTTCTTTAAACTTTATAATTATTTCGTCCAAAGCATATTCATCACCTGCAAGTTGGGCGTTAATTTCATCCTCATATAAATAATCATCATATATTTCCGAGTCTTCGTCTCCCAAGCCTTCTTCTATTGGTTCCTCTATAAACTCTTCGGATTTCGAATCGTCAATCTCATCCTGCAACTCGTCGGGCACGTATTCCATACCCTGTTCATTTTCCAAATCATAGATGGTACTACCGTTCACATAGTACTCCTCTACGTCAGCCACAACCTCCCAGAAGTCTGCTGTATCGTTGTTAATTTGACCGTTATCGATCTGAACGTTGTCTCCCTGACTGGCGTCAATCGTTTCCTCCCTGATTCCTCCGGACTCGCTGTCATTTACGCTGTCATTCCTGTCATCCTCCGCATTAGCCGCGAGGGACGCTGGCAGTGGTGTGATAAGCATACAGAAACTGATGAGGATGGAAATTACTCTCTTCATTTTTTTGCCATTCCTTTCTTTGAAAGTCACAAAGCCTCATGGACCATAATTGTTTGTGGGGTCGGCGGGATTCGAAACCCACGGCGCCTTCCTGGGTCCTTTTTTCGCCGGTGAAAAAGTACACTTATACTTTACCACCCTTTTTTGTAATGCAAACATCAGTAACGATCCGAAAATTAATACCTGGTATTGACAATAATATACAAAACGCGGCAATATCGAGAGTATTCTCTCAATATTGCCGCGTTTGGTTTTATTGTTTTTTCTCAGTTAGTTAAATATACCTTGCTGTTTACCTTGCTGTTTCTATCAATCTTCAATTTCATCTACCGCTTCTTCCAGCTCCCCTTCGACTACCTCGGTTTCCTCTTCCTTTATTATTGCCTCCGCAACGTTCTCTTCCTCTTTCTCTTCCTCTTTTTCTTCCTCTTCTTCTTCCTCTTCTTCATCATTTCCGAGTTCTTCCTTAGTATACGCATTGTCGTCAACTATAAATAACGGCATCGCAACTCCAAAACCGAGCCTTAAGTCTGCTGACATGGGTCCAAAATCAATCGTATCCTGTGCAACCGCAGCCAGGAAATCCGCCAATGTGACACCAGCCTTAAAGGTTATATTGGTAAGGTATGCATGCCTTGCGCCGGATCCGAAAGGATTAGTAACATCAACCACAAGCACATTTCTATTAATAGCCCAATTGCCCTTTCCAAAGACCATCTGTTGCGGCCCCGTAAAATTGGCGGCGGTATACACCCTGCCGGCATTAGCGGTTGGGCTGCTGCCGTATACTACGGTAAAGCTCTCGACGTAATCAAAGAAGTTCGGAATGACCGCTACAAAATACATACCGTTCTTGTAACTGGTTGTATTACCTGCCAAGCAGTAAATCCCGTATTTGATCCACTCCTTGACATGGGCTTGCGACGTGATCCTGCCAAGATAATCCGGCTCGCCAGGAGGCATGATCTTATTATCAAACGCGCCTTCCACATCACCGTCTATTACCTCAAAGTACTGTGCGCCGACATCGTCAAATGTTTTCTCGCCCTCGGGAGTTAGCACCTCAACTATCGCGTACCAACCGGGTTCAAGGCCTTCGAAAACAATTTTGCCATTTGCCTGGAGTTCAGCTATAGTTGTGTTTAGAGGATTCTCGATATCAAAGTTGGCGCCATAACCACTAACCTTGTAAATGTTGAAGCCTTCGATGAATAAGCTGATATCAGCAATTTCATTGGCATACATCCATGCGTTTATTGCCTGGCCCTCGACTAATTTGTTCAAATCGATTTTGTGTTTGGGCGTCGCTGTTACATTCTCGAACACGGTCTCGGTGGCGGGCGCCTCAAAACCGAATACCACGCCGCAGGGGTTGTTTGTCGTGTTGTAGCCGTCGTTCTCCGTGCCGGTCCCTACAGTCTGCTTGGAATTCGCAGCAATCACTATGATTTCATTATCGCCTTCTTCAAGATCAATGCTGATTGCGTACGCATGTACCCAACCGCCTGCCCAGCCGCCGTCAAAGTCGCCATAAGTCAAGCCTCCAAAGACACTGGTACCAACGTATGCGGCGCCGATGGGAGCGGGGCCTCTCAAAGCAACAGTGGTCCATCCGGCCATTTTGCCGTTTACGTATACAACTGCCGCGTTATCCGCCGCAAAGTAGAATGTGACTGTTACGTCTTCCGGTACCTCAACCGGGATCTTAAACTCCTTAACATCGCCGGTTACGCCGTACTGATACGTATCCTCATCGTCCCATATCCATTCGGCGCCCAGATCCAACAGTTTATCAACTATATCTTTATCTGGGCTACCCAAAGCCGATATAGCGTTGTTCCATGTGTCAGGCAGATTGTATATGCCGCCCGGCGCGTTGCCGACAATCTTTCCGTAATCGGCGCCGCTGACATAAGCAGTTGAGCCTCCGCCGACAATATTATTTCCGTCAAATTCAATGATCAACGGCGCCACATCATTAAAGTAGGTTTTCCCTAAAGCGGTCAGTGATTCAACAATGGCGTACCATCCAGCAGTGGCATTGAATCCTAAAAATTCTATGTTGCCGGTTGCGGACACCTCGGCCCAATCAAGCCAGTCTTCATCAACAAGCCAAGTAGCCGGATTATAATCAATAATCGTATCGGTTATCGGATCGTACTTGTACAATGCAAAACCGTCAATGTATAAACTGATATCGATGACTGCGTTTTCCGTCATCCATTTTGCGATCGGATCGCCGTCAGCATACTTGGCAAGTTTGAGTGTGTTATAGATTGTAAAAGGCTTCCAGTTAGTGAGTACTATTGTGTAGGTAGTATTTCTTCTCGCCACAAAATTAACGCCGTCACCGACATTAGCAACAGGCACGCCGTTTATGCTGATGTCGACAAGACCCCATACGTCGTTATCAGGTGGTAAGAACGGGAGTTCGTTGAATATAACATCCGAATCCCCAGCAACTTCGTGCTCGCCCAGCGTCCAGCCATTGGTCAGCTCAACCAAATCGTCGTCGCCGTCAAAGGGATCGTCGCCGTCGAACCACAGCTTCTCAATGATAACTGTCGCGGGAAGCGGTACCCTCACCCACTTGTTGTAGAAGGTGATTACATGTTCAGCATCTTTTACAGCATTAAAGTCAACTTCGTTTATCGGATCGCCATTGCCGTCGACCTGTACTACGCCGTCAACTTCAACCTTTTCAAACTCGAAGGTGTAAGTGTAATCGTCGTCAACAAAAGTGAGTGTAACCGGGTCTTCCTCAAAAGCAATGTTCTTTCCTGCTTTCACTGTGATCTTACCAAGTTCGTAATCATTTGTGAACGACACAGCCGGAATCGTTTTAGTAGTATCAACTGGATCAAATGTGTCTCCGTTGCTCCATACTTTCTTGATTTCAACCGTCGCGCGGTCTTCCTTGTTTGCGAAAGATACCGTCACTTTGCCGCCCGCTTCGACGACAACGCCCTCAATTGTTCCCTCTTCCGGCGTGTACCCGGGTATTGGCTGCTCGACCACCTTGAAGGGGCCTTCGCCTGACTTGACATTGTAGTATATGCCAAGCTCCGCGTCTGCGACAACTAGAACGCCGTTAGCGTTATAAATGTCAAACAACACGTCGGGGGCTACCGTGTCGGCCAATATGTGATCCCATTCCTTTTCAATCTTTATCTTTCCCCACAGTTTCTGGTTGTCAAACGCGACAACTTTTATGGGATTGTCATCCCATTTCACTTTGGCGGATTTGGGATTCTCCCAAGCCTCATAACCGGGGATAGCGCCTTCGGTCACGGTGACTTTTTTGCCAAGTGCAGCGTCGGTGTAATTTGTGATCTCGATGATGTTCATACCAAGACCCAACTTGTTATTAAAGGACAATAATTTGTTCAATTCTGCAATTAGAGCCGCGTCGGTGATTAGCGCGCCTTCCTCATCGTACCAGCTCTTTTCGATGATGAGATACGCGTCCTTGTAGTTGCCGCCGATGAAGATCATATTGATGTTCTTCAATTCCTCGACCTTGCCGTTTATCATGATATTCCGCGGAATATGGTACAGCAGGTAGCCTTCGGCAGTCACTACAGCCTTGGGATCGTTGGGTTCAATCCAGTAATCCCAATAAGTGCTTGAATTTTTAGCGGTTATATAGAATTTTCCGTCCTTGAACAAATCAAACACACGATCGTCAACTTTCAGGATGCCGTCGTCCTTTTGTTTGTCGTTCCAGTAGAAGTAAAGACCCGGGTAGTCGCCGCTGTGCGCGTTGGACGGGATCTTATCGCCGGAGGCGTTTGTCCTGGCGCTCTTCACAGCCTGTAAAGCCGTCGGCGGCGTTACCTTATCTTTACTTGAGGATTGAATAAACGCTTTCGCAGCCGCCTGGTCATATCCATTCCATGTCATACTCGCCGTAAAATCAAGATTGACGCCGGGTTTCGGCGCAGGCGCATTGGTATCGGATGTGAGCGGGGGCGGGTCTGCAGCAGGGGCGGCAGGAGCGGCAGGCGCCGCAGGGGCTGTAGTCCCAACAATTGTTGGGCTGCCTTTGATATTTCCGCCGTTATTGACTTCGACTTCCACCAAATATCCCCCGACTTCATATCTCGTTACAGTATTCTTTGCAACGGGGAAGTCCGCCGATACTGTTGAACCGCCATCTTTGACAGTAACTGTCAGCACGCTGCCTTTCACTGACGCAGATACTGTAGCGGCGCTGGACGCAACTACAGGGACAGCCAGTGAAAACAGCATAGACAGAGCAAGCGTTAATGCTATAATCTTTTTCATAATCATAAACCTCCAAAATAACTTAATGAGCCCTATTATTCCGGTTATTGGGCAATCCATTTTTCAGCCTCATTGTTGTCGTACAACGTGGTTAGACGACCCCCTTTGTTCTCCGGTTGCGGTTCCGGATTTTCAGCCCCATTGTTGTCGTACAACGCGGTTAAACGGCCTCTTTTATTCTGAGGTTGCGGTTCCTCGTTTTCAGCCTCGCTGTTAGCGTACAACGCGGTTAAACGGCCTTTTTTATTCTCCGGTTGCGGTTCCGGGTTTTCAGCCTCATTGTTGTCGTACAACGCGGTTAAACGGCCACTTTTGTCCTCCGGTTGCAGTTCCGGGTTTCGCCCTCTCATTGATTGTAAATAAAATAAGTTAACGATGCCGGATCACTGAATTCAAACCTTCCAAAACACAGCAACCCCGCTCTCAACTCACATACTTGGTGTTTAGGCGCCACTTCATAAATCCCGCTGCTTTCGCTCAATGTAATCGGGCGTCCCGCTAACCAGCGGGATCTTTGAATAATATATACACAACCTTACCCAGCTACTCCCTCCCTCCTTAACATATATCATATCATAAATCCCTCCCAAATAAAACAATGCCGATTGACCGCAGCCAGGATCTATCCCAACTACGTTAGTCGGCAATTATTGAAAAATCCACGCTTGCGCCGCTAATACTGGCATAGCTGTCAAACTCATAAGCGTGAATCTTTAAAACAGCGTCATATTTCCCTTTTGAGAATGTTTGTGAAATCCTAAAGTCCTCAATACACATACCGGGCGCTACCAAGCCTGATTTGTAAAGCTGTTCCCCTGTATCTTTCAAAAATATATCAAATACAAACCAACAGTCGTTCTCGTCAGGGTTTATAAGGACCATATGGAGGATATCTGAATTCGCTGGAATAGTAACCGTGCCGGAATCCGGCCTGATATAGAGAGGATGGTTTTCCTCATCCTCTTCTTCTATGTAAGGTTCCGCGCTCTCATCCGGCGTCGGAGGAGCGCTTAACGGCGTTTGTTGGTCTTCAAATATCCGCATATTCGGCGAACCGATACTGAAAGGATTGGTTTTCACAACAAAAACTATCGCTACCGTACATACGAGTACTAAAGCTAATGCAGTGTTTACTCGTATCCATACCAACCTTTTTTCCTTTTTTATTGCTTCAGCGCGGAGTAACGCCCGTCTCGCTATTTCATTGCTGTTAAAAATGACCGTCCCCTACTTTCGCCTTAAATTGCTATACTCACAACCATTAAACGGACAAATAATACTCAAAAAAAATTTAAACTTAAACTGCAATTGTTAACTCCCATCAATATCTCTTTACAACTTTAGAGTCAAAGAGTTCGGAAAAGTCGCGGTTTTAAAAAAATAATTTACAATCGTCAAACGCTTTAAAATGCTTTCCTCTCCGGACAATCCTATCCGCCGCTCCATCCACTACAACCCGGCTCACCGGGGCTTCCCCTATTGTTTCACTATGGCTCCCCTTCCCAAACTATTTACCCTCGGAAGGTATCACCCTGAAATTATAATCACTGCTATCAAGCTTTTTCTTCAGCGATGCCTTTGCTCTATAAGCCAAATGTTTTATCTGTTTCTCGCTCTTATTCATAGCTCGTCCAGCCTGGACATAACTCATCCCCTCAAAATACAACAAAGCTAAAACTGCGCGATGATCGTCACTCAGGTAACTCATAGTCTTATGAAGCATTTGCCTTCTTTCTTCCCTTTCAACCTGAATGTCCGGCGTTTCTTCTCCGCCGTCCAGCACTCCCACGACGTCTTCATAAGACAAATGCTGTTCGCGGCCACGCGCTTTCACTGTCTTTAACGCCAGATTCTTCCCGATTGTGTATAGGTACGTTTTAAGAGAGGATTTCCCTGCAAAAGCTTTTCCTCCCACAGCAAGTTTTGCGAATGTTTCAATGGTCAGGTGTTCAGCTTCGTGTCTGTCATTGACAATGCGATTGATGAAATGAGCCAACCCGTCTTGGTAAAGAGCGACCAGACCTGTAAACGCGTCCTCATCGCCATTCAGAAAAAGCCGGTACAGTTCTTCGCCCGACATAGTCTGATCATTTAATTGTTCTATTACCGACGCCTCCCATCGTTTTCCATATATTCCGGCGCTTTGTTCAACTTGAACCGTCTAATACGCGACGTTCAGTGGGGCGATGCTCATCTTCATAATAAACCACAACATCCTAAATATATTAGCACAGTAATTGATAAAATACAACATCAAAACAAGGATTGTTTCCTATTTGTAACTATTGCAACCTATATGTTAACGTCCATGTTAACGTCCATGTTAACGTCCATGTTAACGTCTATGTTCCCGTTCATTTCAACTCGTTCATTTCAATATGTTAGCGCCAATTTTATTGTTCAATCAAGCGCTCGTAATTGCTTGCTGCTCATGAGCCGAAATCTCAATGTCTTTGAGGGAAAGGAGAACAAAATATCCAGACTTTTTAGCAATTTTTGCGCAGTTGCCAAAAAGTCTTTGCAGTTCTTTGAATGAGCTGCTCATGCCATGTTTCTTTTGTATAACAACATATAGATGACCACCAACTTCCAAATTATCGAGGCACTCGTTGTAAAGCCTGAAGACAACGGTCTTTCCGGCGCGAATTGGCGGATTAAGGAATATGTAGTTGAAATACCGCAGACCGCCTTCCGACTGGCGGATACCGGAAAACCCGTCAGAACAGATAACTTCAACGCCATTGTTGTTTTTGTCGTCGCCTCTACTTTCTGGGGCGCCATAGTATACGTCTTTTAGACTGATATTTAAGGCAACGTTTTTCCTGCAAAGTTCAACCGCTCTCTGATTAATGTCCGCCATTACAAGTTCAATATCGGGGTTATGTGTGTAGAGTGAGATTCCAACGGGTCCGTAACCACAACCCAAATCCAGCGTTTTTCCGGAGTATCCCTCAGAAATCGCAGTTTTAATGAGCAGGTTGCTGCCAAAATCAACACCGTCCTTTGAGAATACGCCGTTATCAGTAGTAAACGACAGCTCGCGGTCGCCAATACTGTAATATATCATACCGGGGTTACTCGCTGTTTGAGTACTCTCCGAAAAATAGTGCTCCGTAGCGTCACCTCATTTCATTTTGATTCATATAATCAATGTTTTAGCGGTAAGTTTTATACTATCCACATTTATGGCTGTCTGACGCTCCACCTCGGCTCTGATACTATCCAAAAGCTCTTCAAGGGCAATATGGATCGCGCAGCCGTATTCGACCGCAAGTTGGAGCTCGACGCTCAATCTTCCATCAAGTATATCTACTTTAACGTCAATAACTCTCTTCATATATTTTGAACTGAGAGTTAATATACATATCATTTGCTCAATAGCCGCTCTAGATATGGTATAGCTACCCATATAGCTAAAAGTAGGCCTTACAACCGTCTTTTCCTCTTCGACCAGTTTTTTGTCCCTGCCCCATCTTACGATTCTTCTCAAAGGGTCGATGAAATACCCGGAAAATTCCTTCTTTAGTGCAAACGTAGGTGCAGGGATAACGTGCTTCCCCTGGCTCTTTCTGACTTTGAGCGCCTCGTCAATCTCGCTGTCGGAAGCCACGTCATCTATGTAGATATACTCCGAGATTTTGGGGAGTCCAATTTTATCGACAATCGAGTCCACCATATGTTCAGAAGTGCCTAAAATCAGTATGGAATCTATATCTGAGGCTTCCTTAATGGCATTTCTAACTGCCTGAGAGTGTTCCGAGTCAAAAAAAAGCGCCCGTCTCACAGAGGCAAGCTTTGACTGTTCCCTCTTCGCCGACATACCGGCAAGTATCAGGTTCTCTTTTATTAAAAGGCCGTCGTCAATTATCGCGGATATGCCATACTCCTTAGCTACTGACAGCGCCCTGTGGCTTTTTCCCGTTCCGCTTGATCCGACAAAGCCCCAAATCTTTATAGTGTCCACCAGTTCATATCACCCGCCAGATTAAAAGTCTTTTACAACAGTTTGTCTTCATTGACTCTATGACTCTATGAAAGAAAAGTCTCACCCCCAAAAATTCAGGGGAGAGACTCCATTTATATAGTTCGGGGTTGCAGTCTGTAAGAGACCACAACCCCCTACTTAACTACTCTTATCTTTTGTAGATTCCAACCCCGCGCGCCACCAAAACTTTCCTTAATTTAGTCTTGTGCGATGTTATCTTTTGTACTTATAAACGCATTTTTCTTCTGCGCCTATGAGCGATTGTCTTTTGTGTCACGACGAACATACATCATATGGTGATGTTTTCCCGGGAACATCCCATACATATTGTTGCACTCAACATATTGTATCACGTTTTTTTTCCTTGTCAACATATTGTCGTAATTTTTTTTGTTTTTATTTTTATTATTATTTTTTTTATTTTTTCGATTTATTCCCTTTTTTTCTAACTTATTTCCTGTTTTTTAATTCTATATCAGAACTTTTTATAGTTTTCCCGCCAAATATTCATGTCGACCCATAAGGTTCCAGGCAGGCGAGGTTTGCGCCGACTTCCTGAAGGATACAACCCTAAACGGCGTTTCCGTATCTAATGTTGCGGCGACAGCCGCAGTAAGAACGGCTACAAGTTCACCGTCAGCTGTCGTTGTTCCGGGTGATTCACTGGAATTGGCATGGACTCCGGGAAAGAATTCACCATCGTCCGGCGTTATCTGCGGCGACTGGTCGTCATTCACGGGGAGTGCATGTGTCTGGCCTGTCAAAATGACGGAATGAGTGCTCGGCTGCGCAGGCGCCATGGTTTCGGTTCCGTCTTGCCATCCTTCACGGCGATCTGCGTTTCTGGCGCCATACATACTCTGTTGACTCTGCCTGCTCTGCTGCGTCAACATTTCCCGAAGGGCGTCCTCCGCCTGCTTTAACCGCTTCGCAGTATATATCAGAAGGAGCGCCAATATTGCTACTACTGATGAAATGCTTACCAACGCAAAATTTAATCCTAACGCGGTATCATGACTCATAGGGCTTCACTCTCCAAATTCTAAGTTGTGAAAAATATTTTGGACATCGTCCAAATCGTCAAGCGCGTCTATCAATTTTTCCATATTCTCAATGTGCTTTACTTCATCAGGTTTTGCCATCGTAACCGGGATCATCTCGATTCCTGCAGAATTGAAAGAATAGCCCTTTGATTCCAGTGCCTGCCTGACCTCTGAAAAACTATCCGGCGTCGTCAATATTTCGAAAACATCATCCTGAGCTTCAAAGTCATCAGCGCCGGCTTCAAGGGCGTCCGCCATTACATCGTCTTCATCGTGCTTTGGCTCCCTCTCAATAATAATTACGCCCTTTCTATTAAACATAAACGACACGCAACCTGTCGTTCCCAAATTTCCGCCGTATTTGTCAAACAAATGCCGCACATCGCCGGCTGTTCTATTTCTGCTATCAGTCAGAGTCTCTACAATCACCGCAACACCGCCGGGGCCGTATCCTTCATAGTTAATTTCCTCATAGGAACTGCCCGCGCCTTCACCGGAGGCTTTCTTAATACTTCTCATAATGCTGTCGTTTGGCATATTGGCGGCTTTCGCCTTCGCAATGACATCCCTGAGTTTTCCATTCGCCTCTGGATCTGCTCCGCCATGTCTGACGATAACTGCTATCTCCCGGCCAAGTTTTGTAAAGACTTTACCCCTTTTTGAATCGGATTTTTCTTTTCTATGTTTGATATTAGCCCATTTTGAATGTCCGGACATACGCGGCAACCTCCCAAGAAATTTTTCTTTGTACATTGTCTGTCTATATATCTATATGTCTGTATACCTATCTATCTGTCTACCTATCTATCTATCTATATATCTATCTGTCTATATATCTATCTGTCTATATATCTATCTGTCTATATATCTATATGTCTATATATCTATATGTCTATCTATGCGTGTATTATACCATTGCGTATAATTCATCATTGCATGATTAGCACCACTAATGTATTTTATCTTTGAGTGTAATTCATCAACGCGCCTGTTTTATTCTATCACCATCTCACACGTGTGGCAACAAGCACGGTTTGCGATCAGCTAAAATACAAACAAAGCAAACAAATGCAAACAAACGCAAGCACAGTTTGCAAATAGGGGAAACGCATCCAAACACATCCGGGTCTAAAATATCCATTGAGCTTTGTATCGGAAGGGCATAGTCATAGGTATGAGCGTGTTTGTTGCTGATTGGTTATGTTTGCACGGCGTAGCTTTTGTAAGACGACCCGGCTTTTTCAATTAGTGCGGCGCCCGAAGACATATCCGCTAACTTATTAATAAAGCCTTCACTCGAGGCCGCTTCAACCTGGACAATAAGCTCAACGTCAAGGCCGTACTCAAGCTTTTTTATGAGAAAGCCGCTTTTGTCTATTTCATTTTTAACGGCGCCAAACAAAGCGTGTTCAACCATTATGTATATGTCGTCGCACAGGGCATATCTCACGACGCCTGCACTCTCTACGCCTAGCGTAGCTGCCCTGCCATACGCCCGCACAAGTCCGGCGGCGCCCAAAAGCGTCCCTCCGAAAAACCTCGTGACAACGACTGCGATATCTTCAAGTTTATTCTTTTCTATTACATTGAGGACAGGGACGCCAGCAGTGCCACGAGGCTCCCCGTCGTCGCTGCACCTCTTAGCCCCGGCTGATTCCGGCGTATAGTATGCATATACGTTGTGGTTCGCCCCGCGGAATTCGGCTCTTACTTCATTTAAAAACGAAACAGCTTCCCCTTCGGTTTCCACCGGCTTTACCGTAGCAATGAATCTTGACTTCTTATCCTCAATCTCCGCCCTCGACATTTTGCCGACAGAGAGATAACTATTCCTCATCATTATTATAAAAATATGAACCGGTCAATTCGGCGTCTAATAACGGGATCGTGTATTTCTCAATCCTACCTAAAAACCGTTTATCAAGAAAGGCGCAAATCCTTATACCATCCTCACGGTACTGCTTATCCAGTATTTCGCCATTCTCATGCAAAAAGGAATAAGCCCCTCCATCGTCATAAGGAACAAGAACGTTCACCTTGACATTCCCTTCATTTATCATATTGGAAAGGATTTCCGTCAGCCTATCGACGCCCTGCCCAGTCACTGCGGAAATTTCGCAGCAAATCCCGCTATTTACGCGCATCGGGAGACGCGGCGCGCCCAAGTCTAACTTATCCATCTTATTAAGCGCCAATACTGTTTTTTTATTGACGGCGCCGATACTCGACAATATCTGCTCCACAACCTCGATATGCCTGTCCGCTTCCCCGCCTGAAGCGTCAACCACATGCAGTAATATATCGGCGTAGACGGCTTCTTCAAGCGTGGCTTTGAATGATTCAATCAGATCGTGCGGCAGCTTTCTTATGAACCCTACTGTATCTGTGATTATTACTTTCCTGCCGTTTGGCAATTCAAGCCTCCGGGTTGTCGGGTCAAGCGTTGCAAACAGCTTGTCTTCTACAAATGCGTCTGCCTCGCAAAGCCTGTTGAACAGCGTCGACTTGCCCGCGTTCGTATACCCCACGATGGCGATTACTGGTATGTTTGCCTCTTTGCGCAGGTTTCTGGTCATGTTCCTGCGAACGCGCGTGTCCTTGAGTTCTTTTTCGATAAAATTAACTCTGCGCCTTATATGGCGCCTGTCAACATCAAGCTTTTTCTCTCCGGGTCCCCTTGTTCCGATGCCTCCGCCGAGTCTGGACAATTGGACGCCCATTCCCGTCAATCGTGAAAGACGGTATTTTAGCTGGGCGAGTTCAACTTGCAGTTTGCCCTCTTTTGATATTGCGCGCCCCGCAAAAATATCCAGTATCAGGATGGTTCTGTCAATGACTTTGGCTCCGATAAGTTCTTCCAGATTCCTGATCTGGGCGTTGCTCAACTCGTCGTCAAAAATCAGCAGGTTTGCGTCCAACTCCTGTCTTAAGAAAGACAATTCCTCCGCCTTTCCTCTCCCGATGGAAAAGGCGGCGTCCCTTGCCTGATTCCTATAAAAGACTTTTTTCAGTACTATTGCGCCTGCTGTTTGCGCGAGTTGTCCCAGTTCATCGAGAAGATTTTCCGCTTCATCATTGTAAGTCATACGCAACAGGTCAACAGGTTGCGCCCGTTCTTTGCGCTCGCCGCTCACTACGTCGAAGCCTTGGCGCCCGCCGCTCTCTGAATCCACCCATATTTTACTTGCACCACTCGACGCAACACTGCGCTTCTTTCGCCCGCTTCCTGCACAACCGACTAATATTGCTCTTTCTTCTACCGATGCATCATCATGCGCGCTGGAATCAGCAGCGGGTTTCCTCGCCCTGTCGTTTTCAAGTATTATTTCCATAAGGTTGTCAGCATTAAGGTCTTCGAACAAACTAACCCCGTTGTATGACCTGATTCCCTCATCATGCTGCGCAGCCGCAAGTTCGCCGGTCGGCGCGGGTACGTCGTCCGGCGCGGGAGCGCCATCAGGCACAGGCGCGTTGTCACGCATGGGCGCGCTATCATGTACGGGAGCGCTGTCACGCATGGGCGCGCTATCTGGCACGGGCGCGTTGTCAAGCATGGGTACGTCGTCCGGCACAGGAGCGCCATCAGGCATGGGCGCGCTATCTGGCACTGGCGTGTTGTCAAGCACGGGAACGCCATCAGGCATGGGAACGCCATCAGGCATGGGAACGCCATCAGGCACGGGCGCAAATCGCGGCACAGGCGAGACGCGTTCCCCCCGCGATTCACCGTATTCATCGGCGCCACGCGCAACCAATGTAAAAGTATTCAGCGCTACGCAGACGCCTGTTATACCGCCATCAGCCTTACTTACCCCAATTGCTGCGATGGCGTCAAATTTCATCTTTTCCATATTGTTTACATCTATTCTTGATAGATGAGGATTCCCATCAGGGTGTGAATGGAAGCATCGTATGCCTGCGGCTCCTGACTTGCTCCAGGCGCCGCTATTCTGACCTCGACCACTGCCGCTCCTGCTTCCTCCGCCTCCTCGCCCCCTACCGCCACTGTTGCCGCTGCCTCCGCCGCCACCGCCACCTCTCCTGTTAGCTCCTGCAATATGCCGTAGCCCCACCGATCTGTAATCTCCAACCGCAACAGATACAACCGCCCCTCTCCTGCTAATTAGGACGGCAACCTCTCTGTTTGTGGCAAAAGTAGCTTCTGCAATCAGTCTTGCTACTTGTCCAGGCAAAAACTCCCCTCTGCCCTCATAAACCCCATATATGCTTTCCAGCTTATCTAAAACTGACTTTTTAATTGAATCTGTATTTCCAAATACCGTTTTGTTCCGCATATTTATACCCCGGACGAACCAAACCCTCCCCCTCTGTTTTTCCCAATATCTGCAACGCTGTCTACAACCACAAATTCAACAGAGGGCGCCAGAGAAAGCACTATTTGCGCTATTCTGTCGCCCGCTTTAATTCTATATATACATGGTTTTTTTACTGAATCTGAAAGAAATGGATCCGACAACTCATAGACCTGTAGTTTTGTTGAACTTTCGCTGTCACCGCCTCCATAGGGCTTGTCACCTCCGCTATATGGCATGTCGCCGGCTCTATAGTGTTTATCGCCATCACTATTGGGTTTATCGCCATTGCTGTAGTGTTTATCGCCATCACTATTGGGTTTATCGCCATTGCTGTAGGGTTTATCGCCGCCGTCATGTCCCTCTCGTCGCGAACGCGCGCAAGCCTCGCATAAGCTCCTTAGCCATTCGATATCAACTCCTGTATTGGATATGATAATGCCAAGCTCATCGCGAAAACCGCTGTCTATCGTTCCAGGTGAATTTGCAATCCTTAGAAGAGTTTTATGCGACAGGCCGCTCCTCGGCCTGACTTGAATTTCATAACCAATCGGCGTCGCCAATTTTAGGCCTGTACTGATTATTTTTGTCTGCCCCGGGTATATATCCGCGTCCTGCGCGGAACAAACGTCTAATCCGGCGTCGCCTTCTCTCGCGTATGCAGGTATAATCGCGTTATCCCTGCACTTTTCAATAAGAACCTCTATCTTCCCTTTTATGAAATCACTCATCAATCACTTTTTTTGTTTTTTTTTGCTTTCTTCTTTTTTTACTTCTTCTCTTCAAAACCCTTGCCTCTTTCCTTGACAAGCCTTCATCGGATGCGTCTCCGCCAGGTGAATCGCTCCCATCCGCCGTTCCGGTCCTTTTGAGTATAATATTTACGAGCATTGCCAGCGCCTTGAATAGAGCTTTTACCTTTGAGAACACATCTTCATTTATTGCCTGAGCAGTAGCCGAGACTGCCCCCACAGTATCACTGACGTCGCGAATGACATCTTCAATGACTTTCTGCTCCTCTTTCAGCGCGGCGACAATCACCTGAGCGTCGCTGGATATTTCCGTCACATTCTCAGTTATTTTTGGTAAGTCCTTTAGCACGCTGTCAATACTCTTCCTGTTGTTTTTTAAAATCCTGTTTAGTGATGAAAGTACTCCCCCCGCGCTGCTAAGCAGCTTAACAAGTAAAAACCCGGCTACTATCGTAACAACCAACGCCGCAATAGCCAGTAAATCAATCAAAGTAAGAGGATACAACTTTGAATTACCTCCCTTTTCTCATCTGGGTAATGCTGTTACGCAATTCGGCAAGCTCTGCCTCCCTCTTTGCCTTTTCAATCTGCATATTATTATAATTTGTCACTAAAGCTTTATTCTTATCCTCAAGAGTTGTATTTTCATTTATTAGCCTTTCGATTTCGAGCTTCGATGATACGATCTCCCTTTTGAAGGAGAGTTCATTCTCATGGGCTTTAAAAAAATCGTCAGCTATGTTTATTGCTGTCAAGATCGCCGCCGTAGATGTACTGAGTTTGTCATTGTTTCTCAACACCTCGCTCAGTTTTCTGTCAACATATAGCCCTACCCTTTGGATGTACTCATCACTTTCAGGCCCTAATATTGTGTATGCATTTCCTGCAATAAGAACGTCAACCTTGGTCTTTTCTGACATGAAACTCCAACTCCTCGCCTTTTATCAGGATTATATAAACCACAAAAAACACGCCGCCAACAATAAGAATACCTTGGAAAATGGGATTCTTTCCGCCGTCGTGTCTAAAGGCTTTTATTCAACGCCAATTATACACAATAGAGATAAGTATTACAAGTATATCTTAATCAGGTTGGCAGATTTTACTTGAAACCTAACTTGTAATCCATCTTTCGACCCCCCGAGGGTTGTGGGGTCGAAGTATGTCATGCGAATTGATGGGTTGCAGTATGTTATACAGATTTCTGACTGT
>JGI24702J35022_10001060_pt1 | contig 17188 bp, 13 predicted proteins | sample TergutTh196P4_FD_35022 | JGI IMG/M metagenome (IMG submission 35022)
AGTACCAATCTTTCCCAACAATTTAAATCATAACATCTCATTGTGGCCTGTAATTAACTGGAACAGACCCGCCTCCATTCGCCGGGCGCTATACAGCCAATCATGTGAAAAACAGTCCAACAATTTACATTTTTATATAGGGAAGAGGCAATTTTTCATTTTTCTACTATTATTTAACAGCAGAGAATGTATATTGCCTCTTCCCCCCATGAGTAAAACGATAAATTGTCGTTACGTTTGCTGCAAATGGCTTGTTGAGGCGATGCATACAGATGCTGGAATCCGCCCATTCGGGTAGTTGGCGGCTGTGGCATTATCCTACGCACGCCCCGGCGTGGCATTTCCGGATCCACACCGATACTACCCGAATGGGCGGATTCCAGCATCTGTATGTTTACTCAATGCCATTTGCAGCAAACAATTCGATAAATTATTGTTTTCCGGCTATGTACATAATTCAAGTTGACAATACAAAACTAATATGCTAGATGAAAATACAGGTTTTTAAATATTTTGCAGGAGTACAAAAATGAAAAATTTGTTTGATTTAAAGGGGAAAGTAGCTTTGGTTACAGGCGCTTCCTCTGGTCTGGGTGTCCAGTTTGCGAAGGCATTGGCCAATCAGGGCGCTGACATTGCCATCACTGCCAGAAGAACCGACAGACTGGAAATGGTTAAAAAGGAAATTGAGAGTATGGGCGTTAGGTGCTTCATGACGCAATGTGATGTAAGCAAAACAGGTGAGATCGTTTTAATGGTTGCAAAGGTTAAAGAACATTACGGCAAGATCGATATTCTTGTAAACAATGCAGGCGTAGGCAGGGCTTTTCCGGCGGATACCCAGACAGACGAAGAATGGCTTTCAACCATAAATATCAACCTTAATGCAGTTTACTATGTTGCAAGAGAAGTCGGTAAAGTAATGATAGGGCAAAAATACGGAAAGATCATAAACCTTGGTTCACTTCACTCAACAGTTGGCATGGCAGGTTCGCCAATATCGGCCTATTGTACATCAAAAGGCGGTGTCCAGATGCTCACAAAAGCGCTGGCGAATGAATGGGCGAAGCATAATATCACCGTCAACGCAATCGGCCCTGCGTATTTTCCAAGTGAAATGACAGCTTCAGTTGTTGAGAACGAGCAGTTCCTGGCAGCTGTAAAGCTGTACTGTCCCATGGGCAGGGTTGGCCGGGACGGCGAGCTGGACGGGGCCATTGTTTACTTTGCTTCTGACGCATCCAGCTATACGACAGGTCAGCTTCTTACCATTGACGGCGGCTGGACTGCAATTTAAATTCAGAAATCAGAGGCTGCAATATAAATTCGGACTGCAATTAAATTTCAGAAACCAGGGTACATGGAAGCGGAACTGTACCCTGGTTAAGCTGCACGGATCTTTTCATTCATTTTGAAGCTGCGGCAAATTTTTGTTTAATGGTTCAGCAAGAACTGTTTCTATTACACTTCTGACTTCATCCGCGAGCTTATGCCTGCGATCCTCCGCATTCATGTCTCTGGTAACAATTGGCCGGCAAAAGACCAGCCTGACCGGAACCGAATTAAGACGGTAATTTTTTTCAAATACGTCGTAACTTCCTGTAATGGCCATGGGGACTATCGGAGAGCGTGACTGGGTGGCGAGTTTTATTGAGCCGGAACGGAAAGGCAGAAGACCCCGGCCCCGGCTGCGGGTACCTTCCGGGAAAATCAACATCCCGCCGTCTTTTTGTATTTTTTGGATTCCCAGATTGATTGTTTTTAACGCCTTCCGCAAATTCCTCCGGTCTATAAAAAGTCCTCCCAAAAGGAAAATCCATAAATTAAGCATGGGGACAATTAGCAGTTCTTTCTTTGCAATAAATCCAAAGGGACGGCCCACATAGGCCAGGGCAAGAACAATATCAAAGATGCCCACATGGTTACTTGCAAAACATACGCCGCCCTTCATTGGTATGTTTTCCCTTCCTTCAATTTCCATGCTGCATCCGGAAATAAAAATAATTACCCTGGCCCAGCCCTGGGCTATTTTGTAAATAACCCAGGCCATGGGCTTTTTTAACCAGAAAAAACTTAAAATAAACGCGGGTATTCCAATCGGGATATAGGCAAACATGCAGAAAATGGTAAAAGCAAAGCCCACTATTGTTTTGGCTAAAACCATAAAGCTCCCTTTCAAAGAGTCACTCCCAAAGACGATAATTCACGCCTTGCCTGATCCGGATTTGACCAAATGAAGGCTTTTATACCGACAGCTCTGGCGCTGATAACATTTTCAGTTTTATCATCGAAAAAAACAAGCTCTTCACTTTTAACTCCTGCCAGGGAGAGGAGCTTCCTGTAAATTGCTTCTTCCGGTTTTACAAGGCCAAGCTCGCAGGAAAAAATGCTAATATGGGGGAGGGAAAAGACCGGAACATTCTCCCTTGCCCAGGAAAGAAAATCATGGGGCATGTTGGAAAGGATTCCCAGTATATACCCCCGTTGTTTCACCTCTTCCATGAGTGCCACAGTACCGGGATTAATATTTTTCCAGCTCTCCAAATCCATTACCGTCAATTCATCTATGCTCCCATCATCCAGGCTGACTCCCAGATGCAAAAGAACCTTTTTATAATACTCCCTTACACTGACAAGCCCCCGGTCATATTCACTCCTGGAAGACCAGAGCAGAGGTTCAAACTTCTCCCTTTCTACACCGGCGCGCCGGGCAATTTCACTTAACGTGTCCGGATTTGGCGGAAAAGATATTACCTGGCCATAATCAAATACTATGGCTTTAATGCTTGAATCCCCCATCATCGTACTCCAAACACCGAATGGGGATCCACGGTCCAGGGAGAAAGGCATCCCTGCAGATCGGAAAGGGGTAGAACCTCATCGCCAATCTGAATGTTAAGAAGCTCCTTCATGAGTTTCCTGCGCGCCTGTATACGCTTCCAGCCATCAGGATATTTTTCAGCAAAACGACGCCGCGTTTCGGCGTCCGCCATGATGAGGCCGTCCTCTATATGAATGCCCGGATAATTTTTGGGACAGGCAATTATATCACATTGTATGGGCATTCCATTCCTCACAGGATATTCTCCGGTATCGGTGAATATGCTGGATGTCCATTCATCATTGTGGATAAGGTGGCCCGGGTTAAGGCCTATCCCCAAACTGTCATATTCAGGAACTTTTTCCCGGATATTAAGAAGGATCGATTTTCCTGTTATGCCAATTCTCAGGCTTTCATACCAAAGCACAATTATCCGAAAATACGGCAGATAAATTTTTTCCAAAATATCTGCCCATTCTGAAGGAATATCAGCGGCATTTCGTATGTAGAGGGCGGTTCTGGCAACCATTGAGGAACGGTATCCCAAACCGATATTAAAGACGCCTCCGTATTGGAGCCGGTGATCTCCGGGACTAACAAGTCCGCGGTGCGAACCTTCCAGCGAAAAATTAAGATTGGGATGAGCAACCAGAGGATCTCCGTCAATTTCAAAATAGGATGACGCTTCAATTTCGCTAATACCCGGTTTTAAATGGATCATGACATTATAAACGCTTCGCGATGTTTTTGTGCCTGCAAGTTCAAGAACCGCCATTTCATCAATATCAAGGGATGTTCTAAGCCCGTATTCCGGATGGATCATGATATCGGTGACATTCAGGATTTGACAGTTACTGGTCTCCAGGGCTTTTACAATAAAGTGCGGAATATCAATGGCATGCAGGAAATCTTCGTTCTCTTCCGGGACATAATATTTTATTCCAATGATTCCTGTAACGCTGTCCCTGCCTATTCCCGCCTGCTCCAGCGTCCTGCCTAGCACAGTCCGGTCAGGTTTCCTTGGCTGTCCGGCAAGGCTCAGGCTTTGAAACAGAACTTTTTTTATGGGATACGGAATGATCTCCGAATAATTCCAGCCCTCATTACCCAGAAGAATTATTGGCTCTTCCCCGCGGGAAAGAATCAGCAGAGATTCTTCGAAACGGGGATCGTAGCCGGTAAAATAATGAATATTGGCAAAATGCTCGCGATCTCCATACACAATTAAATGGGTAGCATGGTACCGCAGCCATGCCAATTCCAGAGCCTGGGCAATACGTTTTTTATAAGTCTCCGCATCCGCTATGCGTACAACAGATTCATGAACTTTATCCAGAGGGAAAGAGGGAACTTTAATTTCCTGAATATTCAATTGGCATGCTCCTTGTAATATGGGAAATGCAAGGTTTTTGAGATTCTAAATATAATATAGAAGAAACCGGCTCTTGTCAAAGCTCCGCATGGATCCACTATTTAATGCCTGAGAGTTCGTCTTCCTGAAGTTTATCCCTGGCTGACGAATTTTTTCCAGTCGGAGGGAGAAACGCCGGTCTTGTTTTTAAAAAGCCTGGAAAAATAATATTGATCGTCAAAACCCATTTTATACGCAGCTTCCTTAACCGGAATATCCTTCTGTTCAAGGAGGCCTTCCGCCCTGTGTATTTTAATGTGAATATAGTACTGATACGGGGTCATGGAAGTATAGGTTTTAAAGATTTCATTAAGCCGGGATGTGCTTATCCCTAGCTGATCGGAAATGGCTGAAAGGTTTATTGCGCCGAATATATTGGATTCCATCAGGTATTTGGCTTTTTCCACTGTCTGCTGGTAATAATTCGGCTGGTCCTTTCTTCTTTCCCTGGTCAGTACTTCGGCGATAAGGGACAGAATGGCGGCGCAGGCTTTCATCTGGTAAAGGGGGCGCTGGGTACGAATCTCGTCAAAAATAAGGTTAAAAATAGAGAGAATTGAATCCAGCATTCCTACCTCAAAGAAAACCTGTTCCGGAGAAAATCGTCCCTCTTCGATCAGGCCCGAGAAATAGGCGCCCTTGAACCCCACCCAATACTCATGCCAGCCGGTTTCAAAAAGTGGTTTATAGGAATGCTTAATGCCCGGCAGAATAAGCATAAGGGATCCGGGTTTTACCTGATACGTAACACCGCCGGAGTTGAAAACCCCCTCTCCGCTGGAAATATAGATCATCTGAAATTCCGGCAAAATGCGGCCTTCCGCCACCGGCCTGAACATAGCCGGGTGGTCATCTCTGCGGGGAGGGTATTCCGTATATTGAGGCACCAGGGTGGAACCGGCGGTGGTACAGAGCATTCCCAGCTTTTCATCCTCTTCGCTATATGGAAGGTAATGGAGAAATGAGTTCCAGTTACTGTCGTTCTGGGCCATTTGTTTATAATAAATACTTTTCTCCATCTTCTCAATAGAAATATCCATTTACGGAAGGGACAGAGAATGGGAAACTGGGATAAAGGGTATTAAACCCTGTTTTGATTGTGCTCATTCGGTCAAGGCCTGAGCAAGCTCGGCCACGACTCTCACTTCGTTTGTCAATAAAATTGTCGAGGTTACTATGAATAAGGCAAAAATAGGGCTTTTCGGCATCGGCCTGGACACCTATTGGGCCCAGTTTGATGGTCTTTTGGAAAGACTTTCCGGATACCAGAACTCAATTTCCGAAAAACTCTCCAAAAGCGGCATTGACATTATAAATGCCGGCATGGTGGATAATCCCGACAAGGCCCGTGAAGCCGCAGCCCTGTTCGCGGAAAAGCGGGTAGAGGCGGTATTCCTTTATATCTCAACGTATGCTCTTTCCCATACAGTTCTTCCGGTAGCACAAAACCTGAAAGTCCCAATAATTATTCTTAACCTGCAGCCTGTGGCGGCTATAAATTATGAGAGATTTAACTCCCTGGGCGACAGGGGAAAGATGACAGGCGAATGGCTCGCCCATTGCCAGGCCTGTTCTGTACCCGAGATCGCAAATGTTTTTAATAACGCCGGACTTAAATATGATATAATTACCGGCTGGCTGGAAGACAAAGAAGCATGGAACGAGATCAACGGGTGGTGCACCGCTATCCAGGTAAAAGCCGCACTGCGTGATACCAGGATCGGTATTCTTGGTCATTACTACTGCGGTATGCTGGATGTGTATACCGACGTAACCCGTCTGGCCGCGGTATTCGGCAGTCATTTTGAATTACTGGAAATTGATGAACTTAAGGCCCTGAGGGATCAGGTATCTCCGCAGAAGATCCGGGAGAAACTGGGACAATTTGAAAGGGAATTTAAAGTTTCCGCCGAATGCAGCGCCGAAGAACTGGAACGGGCTGCAGCTACTTCATGCGGCCTGGATGCTCTTGTGGAAAAGAGGCGTCTTGGCGCAATGGCTTATTATTACGAAGGCTGGGCAGGCAATGAGCATGAAAATATCGTTACTTCGGTAATTGCCGGCAACACTCTTCTTACAGCTCACCATGTGCCTGTAGCCGGCGAATGTGAGGTAAAAAATGTGGTAGCCATGAAGATCATGGACGCCATGGACGCCGGGGGATCTTTTTCTGAATTTTACGCTATGGATTTTAAGGATGATGTGGTATTATGGGGACATGACGGTCCGGCGCATGCGGCAATCGCCGAAGGAAATGTTGGTTTGGTGCCCCTTCCCGTATACCACGGAAAACCCGGCAAGGGGCTTTCCATCCAGATGAGTGTCAGGCATGGCCCCGTCACCCTCCTGGCGGTGGTACATGGGGCTGAAGGGTCAACATTCCTTCTTTGCGCCGAGGGTGAGTCTGTACCCGGGCCGGTACTGCAGATCGGAAACACAAACAGCCGGTACAGATTCAGCATAGGAGCAAAGGAATTCGTAAATCGCTGGTCAAAAGCCGGCCCGGCTCATCACAGTGCGATTGGTATTGGCCATGTTGCGGACAGGATAGAGAAATTGGCAGCCCTTTGGGGAATTGAATGCCGGAAGGTTTGTTAGGAGCAGGCATGAGTAAAATTCTGGAATTGTGTAATTTATCCAAAGCTTTCCCGGGTGTGCAGGCTTTGGAGAATGTAAATCTCACTTTAATGGAAGGTGAGATTCATGTTCTCATGGGGGAAAACGGCGCAGGTAAATCCACCTTCATTAAAATTATTACCGGAGTCTATAAACCTGATACCGGTGAGGTACTTAGGTATGTCCTGGACAAACCGGTGAGCATAAAAAATCCCCTGCAGGCCCAGGCCGCCGGGATTGCGGCGATCTATCAGCACGTTACCTGCTTTCCGGATATTACTGTAGCTGAAAACATCTACATGGGTCATGAAAAAACAAAAAAACCCTTTAACCGCATCAACTGGAATGACATGAATATAGAAGCCGACAGGCTCCTGTACCGGCTTAACGCGAACTTCGACAGCCATACCGAAATGGGAAGTCTTTCGGTGGCCCAGCAGCAGATTGTTGAAATTGCCAAGGCTCTTTCGACTAACGCGAGAATTCTAATCATGGATGAGCCAACCTCCGCTCTTTCCAGGCGGGAATGCGAAGATCTATACACCATAACAGACGGACTGCGGAAACTGGGAGTTTCCATTATCTTTATCTCCCACCGCTTCGAGGACATGTACCGCCTTGCGGACAGGGTAACTGTGTTTCGGGACGGCAAATACATAAACACCTGGAACAGGGCGGATGTAGTGGAACATGATCTTGTGGTTGCCATGGTGGGCCGCGAAATAGTACAGTTTTTCCCAAAGAGGGAAACGGTTCCGGGCAAAGAGATCTTCCGGGTGGAAGGGCTCTCAAGAACGGGTTTTTTCCGGGATGTAAGTTTTTCCGTAAACAAGGGCGAAATTGTGGCGCTTACCGGGCTTGTGGGTGCAGGCCGTACGGAAGTTTGCGAAGCGATCTACGGAATTACGACGTACGATTCAGGAAGCATAACTCTGGAAGGGAAAAAAATGCCGCCCTTTAAACCCTACGAAGCAATAGCCGCCGGTGTGGGCTTTCTTCCGGAAGACCGTCTAAAAGAAGGTCTTATCCTCCGATGGGAAATTGCCAAAAATATCAGCCTCCCCATACTGTCAAAATATCTGCATTACGGTATGGTAGATACAAAAAGGGAGAATCTGGAAGCCGGAGAGATCGCCGGCAGACTGGGAGTAAAAGCCATCAGCGTTCATGATAAGGTATCTACCCTTTCAGGAGGAAACCAGCAAAAGGTAATAGTGGCAAAACTCCTTGCAGGCGACATGAAGCTCATCATCCTTGATGAGCCTACAAAGGGAGTGGACGTAGGCGCAAAAACCGCCATTTATGAAATCATGAACGAACTGGTAAAAATGGGTTACGGGATCATCATGATTTCTTCGGAGATTCCCGAGGTACTGGGCATGAGTGATCGTATTGTGATCATGCGTGACGGCAAGGTTACGGCAACATTAAAAACCAAAGAAGCGGATGAGACAATGATTCTCAGGGCAGCAATGCAGGATCGTTCTGAAAGCGGCGCGGCATAGGGGGAGGCGGTGAAAGAAGAAAAATTTACTTTGGCGGAAAAAGCCAGGGGATTTTCCAATTTCCGGGAATTGGGTCTGGTATTTTTCATAATAATTCTATGTATAGTCGTACAGATTCGAAACCATGAATTCTTTACCCTGAATAATATGGGGAATTTGTTTACAAATACAGCTATCCTGGGAATTCTTTCAGTTGGAATGATGATGGTTCTCCTGACAGGCGGCATAGATCTTTCGGTAGGAGCGGTGGTTGCCTTTTCCGGAATGGTAACCGCTCTGACACTGAGATCATATCCGGACACTCCAATAATAGTTCTGGTTCTGGAGAGTTCCTTAATAGGCGCCATCACAGGCTTATTAACAGGGGTCCTCATAGCCCGATTTTCAATTTTACCGATTATAGCAAGCCTTGGAATGATGAATGCCCTGCGCGGAATGACATACATAGTATCGGGCGGCGCCTGGGTCAGCGCTTATCAGATGCCAGCCGGTTTTAAGCGCATGGCAACCGGCCGTATCCTTGGGATAAATAATCTCATCATTATCGCTGTAGTGGTATACATCATCTTTTTTTACTTCATCAACTATTCCCGCACAGGCAGACGCATCTACGCTGTCGGTTCCAACCGGGAGGCTGCGGATATAATCGGCCTTCCAAGCAAGCGGATTGTTACCATGGTATACATACTGAACGGCTTTCTTGCCGGTCTTGCGGGTATACTCTGGGTTTCCAAATTTGCCTCTGCACAGGGGGATACCGCCGCCGGTTATGAGATGAACGTCATTGCTTCCTGTGTACTCGGCGGGGTAAGCGTATCGGGCGGCAGGGGCAAAGTTGCGGGTCTTCTCCTGGGCGTCGTGCTTTTCGGCATTCTGGCAAACGCCCTGCCCCTGATCAACGTGTCCCCGTTCTGGCAGCAGGCGATTCAGGGTGTCGTGATCCTTGCAGCCATCATTACAAATGTTATGATTAAGCGGAATAATGACCGGGCTAATCTGCGCCGAAGGGCGATTTAGGGGGAGCAATGGCTGAAAAAACTTTAAGCATAGAAAAACCCTGGAGCTGGAAGAGATTTTTCTTTCAATGGGAATGGCTTTTGGCGCTCATTTTTGTTCTGGTGCACATAATCAACAGTTCCATATCTCCCTATTATCTAAACATTGGTACTTTCCTGAACGCGCCCATGAATTTTCTCGACAAGGCCTTTATTGTTTTCCCCATGATGATGGTGATCATTCTTGGAAGAATCGATATTTCCGTTGCGTCCAATGTTGCGCTGACTTCAGTACTGATGGCGGTTCTTTATAACGCGGGCTGTCCCATGGCCCTTGCGCTGATAGCAGCCCTCTTCATAGCAATGGCCCTTGGGGTAATAACCAGCCTGCTCCAGATAAAATTCCCTGAGCTTCCGGCAATGATCATTACCCTTTCTGCGATGACCATATACCGGGGCATAGCCTATGTTATCCTTAAGGATCAGGCATCCGGCGGCTTCCCCGAATGGTTTTCATTTTTTGCCTGGGGATATGTGGGGCCCTTCCCCTTTATCCTCCTTGCGTTTACCGCCGCTGCAGTAATTTTTGGAGTTGTGCTGCACAAGACCGGTTTTGGGAGAACCCTTTACGGGATGGGAAACAATTTCCTGGCATGCAAGTATTCGGGCATAAAGACAGACCTCACCCTGATCATCGTCGGCATCCTTACTGGACTTATGTGCGGGGTATGCGCGATTTTCCTGACTTCGCGAATGGGAAGTACCAGGCCCAATGTGGCAGCCGGCTACGAACTTGATGTAATAGCAATGGTTGTCCTTGGAGGGGTAAGTACATCGGGCGGCACAGGCCGCATCGCCGGTCCGCTCCTTGCCGTTTTTATAATCGGGTTCCTCAATTACGGACTTGGCCTCATGAATGTATCCGCGCAGATGATCCTCGTTGTCCTGGGACTTTTGCTGATATTTTCCGTACTGGTTATGAATTTACGCATAAAAAACAAGGGTATTTCACCGGTTTAGGACCGGTGTTCCAGCATCGGCATTAAGCCGGTGTTTTAAATTTTCATAGGAGGAATGAGATGAAAAAAGTAATTGCGCTTTCACTCATTATGGTTCTGATCTGCGCCGGGGCATTATTCGCCAGGGGAGCGCAGGACAGTGGAAAAGAGCGGCACGCGATAATCTTCAAGAACACGGGCAACCCATACGGCGAGCGCCAGATGGGCGGATTCAAGGATGGGATCGAGGAGCAGGGATTTGAGGCAATCCTCAGAGCGCCTGATCTTCCCACGGCGGAAGCCCAGATTCAGATGATCGATCAGCTCGTTGCCCAGAGGGTTAATTCAATCTGCATAGTCGGCAACGATTATGACGCGCTCCAGCCGGCGCTTACCAGGGCAATTAACCAGGGGATCAAGGTTTATTCCCTTGACTCATCGGTCAATCCCAGAAGCCGCGCAACCCATGTAAACCAGGCTGACACACAGGCCATCGGCGAAACCCTCGTGGAAGCGGCCTTTGATCAGGCAGGCGGCTCAGGCGAAATTGCCATTCTTTCCGCCACAAGCCAGGCTTCCAACCAGAACGCCTGGATCGCTGTAATGCAGCAGGTCCTGCAGCAGCCCAAATATGCAAATCTTAACCTGGTCAGGATAGCATACGGCGACGACCTTCGTGACAAATCTACTTCCGAAACCCAGGGCCTTCTCGCGAGTTTCCCCAACCTTAAAGTAATCATAGCACCCACCACCGTCGGTATTGCAGCTGCGGCAAAGGTAGTAACCGATCAGGGCTTGATCGGCAGGGTAAAAATTACCGGTCTTGGCCTGCCTTCGGAAATGGCCGATTACATCAATAACGGCGCCTGCCCCTATATGTTCCTGTGGAACCCCATTGACGTGGGTTACCTTGGCGCGTATGTAGCCAGCGGTCTTACCAGCGGAAGGATCACCGGCAAGGTAGGCGACAGGTTCAATGCCGGAAGGCTTGGTCCGTATACCATTACTGAAGCCCCGGACGGCGGATCAGAAGTTCTCCTTGGCCCGCCCTTTAAATTTGATCCTGCCAACATCAACGATTGGAAGTCTGTTTATTGATCTAACAGCCTCAGGCTTCCGGGAAGCAGTTTAGGACCAGAGTCCATACTTTCCGGACAGCCCCAATATCCAAAGGACCGCGCCATTCAGGAATTTTCCAGGATGGCGCGGTTTTTTTATTACAACAGGGCAGCCAGCTTTCATTATAACGCCAGGGCAGCCAGTTTTTCCCGAATAAACTCGCTTTTTTCCTTTAGGCCGATATTTCCCGCCGCAAAGACAAGAACATTTGGCTGCTTTGGATCGAGTTTCACCTTACCGGAAGATTCCTTCATAAGCCGCACAAGACGATCTACCTTGACTTTTGAGACTTTGCCGAATTCGGCCCGTACCATGCCCCCGCGCTCTTTAAGGGAAGAAACCGATAGTTCCCGGCAGATTATGCGCAATTCCGCCAGGGCAAGAAGGCTGGCTGCCTCATCCGGTGGCGGACCAAAGCGATCGTTTATCTCCGCGATTAGGCCTTCAAGTTCTTCCCGGGTTCTTACACCCGCGATCTTCTTATAGACCTCCATTTTCTCCTGGGCTGAATCTATGTAGGAGTCGGGTATGAACCCTGAATACTCCAGTTCCATTAAGGTCTCGGTTTCCGCTTCGTAATGTTCATCTTCCAGTTTCCTTACAGCATCGTCCAAAAGGCGCATATAGAGCTCAAAGCCCACAGAGTAAATATCGCCTGACTGTTCCCTGCCCAGGAGGTTCCCTGCGCCGCGGATCTCCATGTCCTTCATGGCGATCTTGAAGCCGGAACCAAGCTCGGTAAAATCCGAAATTACCTGGAGGCGTTTCATGGCTACTTCGGAAAGGGCCCTGTCCCTGGGATAAAAAAGGTAGGCATAGGCCACTCTGTCTGAACGGCCCACCCTGCCCCTGAGCTGGTAGAGCTGGGAAACGCCGTACATGTCGGCCCTGTCTATGATAATGGTATTCACATTCGGAATATCAATGCCGTTTTCAATAATGGTTGTAGACACCAGAATGTGGAACCCCCCGTGAATAAACCGGTGCATAACATCTTCCAGCTCCTGGCCGTCCATTTGACCGTGGGCCATTTCCACCAGCATTTCGGGAAGCAGGCGCTGAATTTGAATCTGAGTCTCCCTTAAAGTGTCTATCCGGTTGTGAAGGAAGAACACCTGCCCTCCCCGTTCCGCCTCACGGCGAATGGCCTGGGCAAGGCGTTCTTCATTGTATTCCTCAATGGTGGTTTCTATGGGACGGCGGTTCTGGGGCGGAGTTGCGAGGACGCTCATATCCCTGATCTTGAGGAGACTCATATGGAGAGTCCTGGGAATCGGCGTTGCCGAAAGTGTAAGGCAGTCCACATTGGTTTTAAGTTCTTTGAGCCGTTCCTTGTCCTTAACTCCGAAGCGCTGTTCCTCGTCAATAACTATAAAGCCAAGATTTTTAAAGGACACATCTTTTTGAATAATCCGGTGGGTACCGACAAGGAGATCAATTTCGCCAGACTTAACCTGTTCAAGGATCATCCGGACCTTTTTTTTATCAACAAACCTTGAAAGCATGGCAAGCCGTATGGGAAACTGGTTAAACCTCTCCTGGAAATTCTCGTAATGCTGCTCGGCAAGAATTGTAGTGGGTGCAAGAAAAGCCGTCTGCTTGCCGCCCATAATAGCCTTAAAGCAGGCCCGGACAGCGACCTCGGTTTTTCCGTAACCCACGTCCCCGCAGACAAGCCTGTCCATGGGATGCGGACTTTCCATATCAGCCTTAATCTCTTCCACACAGCGCAGCTGATCCTCGGTTTCTTCAAACGGGAAAGCTGCTTCGAACATGGTCTGCCATTCGGTATCTCCGGGAAAGGCATAACCCTGGGCCTGCCTGCGCCGGGAATAAAGGGCCAAAAGTTTTTCGGCAATATCTTCCACAGACTTTTTGACCCGGCCCTTCCGGTTCTCCCAGCTCTTTGAACCCAGGATATCCAGCCGTGGAGGACTGCCTTCATTTCCAATATAACGCTGTACCAGGTTTACCTGCTCAATGGGGACAAATACAGTTTCTTCCCCGGCGTATTCGACTTTTATATAGTCCCGCTCATGACCCAGGGCATTTATCCGCTCAATGCCCTTAAAGAGGCCGATACCGTAATTAACATGGACTACGTAATCGCCCGGATTTAATTCCACAAAGGTGTCGATGACGGCGCTCCGTACTGTTTTAAGCGACCTGGGCGGGCGGCGGCGGCGTCCAAAGATCTCATTCTCCTGTACGAGCATAAACTTGATATCCGGAAGGGCAAACCCTGACGAAAAAGGCAGGGCTCCCATAGAAATTTCTTCGTCTTTTAATAGCTCAGCAATGCGCGCAGTCTGCACCTCGGATTCTGCAGCCACCGCCAGATTCCAGCCCAGCCTCTTAAGGGAAGCGAATTCTTCTTTCAGATAATCAATATTGCCGAAAAAGCTCCGCGGCGGATCACAGGCAGCGTTAAGGCGCAGGGCGCCCTTCTCCCCTCCCCCCTTAATCGACATAAAAGAAATGCGCCGGGGAAAGAGTTCTGCCAGTTTTTTAAAATCAAGAAGTATGCGTTCCGGAAGGGGAACTTCCCTCTCCCTCTGGGCTTTAAAGCAGAGGTTCCGGTATTCCTTCTCCAGACTTTCCTGGGCGTTCTCCAGCCGCTCCTTCTCGAAGTAAAGCATAAAACCGCCGGCCTTTTCCCTAAGCTTATCGCTGTCTCTGTCATATAGAAGATAATCAATTATCGTAGCAGGTTTTTCAAAAGCCAGAGGAAAGAGAAGCTCTTCACCTCCAATGGTACGCCGGGTTATTAATTCTTCCAGAATTGCCCTGCCATTTTTCTTACCGCCTGAATCACCGGAAGAAAATTCTTCAAAAATCTCCATGTTTTGCCCGAGAACTTCAATACGATCATCTGTCCAGACGAGTTCTTTTAAAGGGCGAATTCCAAGTTCCTCTGTCTTTTCAAGACCATTTTGGGTTAATGGATCAAAACGCCTTATGGATTCTACCCTGTCAAAGTCAAAGAGGACGCGATAAGCCTCGCTTTCTTCACCCATGAGTATGTCCATTACTTCTCCGCGGAGGGCGAATTCGCCCCGTACCTGTACTCTGGGAACCCGGGTATAACCGTAATTTACCAGAGTTTCCGCCAGAGCGACGGTGTCAATAACTCCCCCAGGTTCAAGAGTGATAAGGAGCTTTTCAACATATTCCGGGGGCGGCAGTGGAGTTAAAAAGGCCCTTTCCGGAAGGATCACTACCCTGCTTTGTTTATTTCGCGTTTTCCGGTTTTTTCCATGACCCGATACAAGACTTGCCAGCACCTCCATCCTTTCCCCAAAAACCGCTGAAAGCGGCGCCATGTCCCGGTAAGGCATACTGCCCCACCAGGGAAATATGGCAATGGGAGTTCCGGTTGTACCAAGAGCTGTTTCCAAATCCCTGGCAAGGAGGGCGGCTTCAGTATCCGAGGGAACCACGACAAAAATATTTCCGCCCTGCTTTGCGGAAATAAGGGAAATGAGTATTCCGGGGAAAGAGCCCTCTGCAGCGTCTATTTCAAGGGGAAAAATCCCTTCCTCCAGGGCATTTAAAATCTCCCGCACGGCAGGAGAAACGGCTATTCTTCCCATGAGTGAAGGAAAGGATAAGGTATTCATATTAATATACCGATTACTATAATATAGAAGCGGGATAGAACGCAATAAATCTCTTTGCGGCAGTGAACCCGCCAATGGAGTAAAAGGTGAACCGAAAATATGCTCTGATACCGGTACTGCTCGTCATTTGGGGATTTTTGCCTCTAAACGGAGCCCCCGCAGATCCCGGTACACCCCATTCAATGGATGCCGCAGTTTCCTTCAGCATCCGGTATTTCGACAAACGTATCTATTATCTGGAACAGGATCCAATTTTTATTCAGATAACCCTGACCAATAACAGCCCCTACCCCTTCCGGTTCAAACTGGCTGATGAGAGGGCTTTTTCCGTGGATTTTGATGTCAGAACAACCTCCAACAGAAATGTTGAACTGGCGGATTATCTGGTCCGAAGGCGGAGTCAGAGCCAGCAGGTATATTTCAGGGAAATATCAATTGAAGCCGGTGAATCTTTTTCCTTTGTGGAGAATTTAAAGGATTACGCAGCGCTGACTCAGAACGGCTCGTATGTTGTTCAGGCAAGGATCTACCCTGAACTTTATCAGACCATAGAAAGCCCAAACTCCGTAAACGCAGGCATATATCCGGGCAGAACTCTCGCTGGAGCCGGCCTGCCTCTGGAATCGAACCGCCTTTCCTTAAGTATCAGGCCCAGGCCCATCATGGGACCGGACGGCATTCCCCTGGAACTGGATGTGGAAACCAACGCGGTGCTGGTCCGCGAAAAACTTCCGCCGGATGAAGTTGTTAGCTATGTTCTTACAGCAAGGCAGAAAAGCCAATGGGAGAAATTTTTCCTCTATCTGGATCTGGAAGCCATGCTGGCGCGTGACTCCTACCGGAAAAGGCAGTGGAATACCGAATCGGAAGAAGGCCGTCAGAGGATGCTGGCCCGGTACAGGCTGGATCTGCAGAATTCCCTGATAGACGGAGATATATCCCTGATTCCCATGGACTTCAGCATAGAACGCACGGTTTATAATACCCAGAGCGGGACAGTTACGGTACTGGAATATTTCAGGGTTGGGACATATACTGAGAAGAAGCGGTATACCTGGTATTTGGAAAGAAAAGATGATATCTGGACCATTGTCGATTATATGGTTACAAATTTGGGAACTGAATGATAAAGGGTAAACAATGAAACTGCTCCTGGTTCTTAGTTCCGACGATACTTACAGCAACATTGCACATTTTGTCAAACCGCTTGGTTTTGAACTCATTCGCTACAATCATGTCCTTAAAGCCATGGATAATATAGATGAAATTGAACCTTCGGCGATCATCATAAGCGCCAGGGATTTTCCCCGCCATTGGAAAACCATGGTACAGTTTGTACGCAATGAAAGATCCAAGGAAATATGTCCCATTATTATCCTAAAGGGCAGTAATTTCCCGCAGGAAGAAACCCACAAAGCTTCATTCCTGGGTGTAAGCGGAATTGTTACGGAAGCCATGGATAATACCGCCGAGATAGACAGACTGCAGGGAATCCTGAGCCGTTATCTGCCTGTTGATGAAAAACGCAGAAGCAAGCGCTTTAACGCCGAGCCCTGGCAGAGAATAGGTTTTGTTTTTAACCGTCCCCAGGACAGTGTGCTTGTCACCGGAGAGATAAAGACTATATCTACAGGAGGACTTTCACTGCTGCCCGATAACCCTTCGCTGATGAAAGATATCTTTTTGGACATGGAACTAACTGAATGCTCACTCAGAACCGGAGACACTATTCTCTCGCCTGTTTGCCGTGTAGCCAGGACAGGAAGAACAGTCTCAATGCAGTTTTTATCCTTCTCCGATAATGAAATTGAAATACTAAAAAGCTACCTGGAAAGTCTTCCTCTCATGGAAGCCGGAATCGGCGAAAAGACCCGTTCCGGATAAACCGGTTCAGGGCAAAAGCTGCTGCTTTTTCGATCCAATCCTTTTAATAATGCGATCCCTAAACTGAATGTCCAGAATACCTGTCACAACTGTTAGTCCAAAAACAAAAAGTAAAATAACCCAGTTTCCCCTGGTTACCGCATCACCCATAACGGTGGATAAAAGCATGGCGGGAAAGCGCGCAAGAAGGGAAACTAATGTAAATTGAATATCAATAAA
>JGI24702J35022_10001061_pt1 | contig 17186 bp, 15 predicted proteins | sample TergutTh196P4_FD_35022 | JGI IMG/M metagenome (IMG submission 35022)
AATGAGTAACGAGTAATTAGTAATTGTCGTGCGGGGCAAAGCCCCGCTTATTAATTAGGTGCGCAAAGCGCACTCCATAATTACTCACTACTAATTGGGTTTCTCTAAAAACCCAATAATTCTGTCCCCGAATGTCTTAATCTGGGGTCCAAGTTAGCTCTTAAAAAACATAATGGATAAATCTTATTTTTAGTAAAAATGGATTCCGCATCAAGTGCGGAATGACAAGCAACTCAAGCGATATGAAAGCCGAAGAAAAAGCCGGCAAAAAGAAAGTAAAAATTGTTCGGAATTCAAATGTAAGGAGATAATATTCATGAAAAACAAAACCTTGTTGATTGTTATTATTTCGATGATTGCATTTGTAAGCATTGGATTAAGCCAAAATGATAAACTCGTTGAGGTTAATGCCTTAACGCCATCTTCAACCGACAAAATAATAACAAATGCAATTTCCGGCAAGGTATCACAAAATATTGATAGTATTGATATCATTTTTGGCAGCAGCCTTTTTGGTTCTTACAAAAATGGAACATGGAACTATATATATGGCGATAACCCTCCAAGTGATACAAAATTTCCACAACTTTCAGATTGGAAAGACGGGTTCAGATTCTATGATACTAACAACGAATATATTGGAAGTGGAAAAGTTAAAATTAACACTGACATTACTGACGGAGCGCCCGATATATTGACTTCGTATGACTTTGATGCAAATAATCGTAATTTTGGATTGATTATAAACGGTACATTTTCACCAATCCCAAATGATATTAAAAAAGAGAATCCCGACCAGTTTACTAATTTGGTACAAAAAATTTTAAATGAAAAAGGTTATAAAAATGCAAAAGCCAAAGTAATAGAAGCGTTTTCGTTGGATTTTGAGAAAAATGGTAAAACACAATATATAATTCTTGCAAGCAGCGGAGAAAATGATTTCGATAAGATGTATAATAATCAGTTGAATGATGAAACAATAGATGAGACAGCTGTTTCAGATCGCGTTTATTCTATTGCATTTTTATATGAGGGTGAAAATGTAACTATAATTGACGAACAATATGCAAAAAAAGATGATTTTGAATCCCTATCCCTAAAAGGTTGCAGTATAGATGTTTATGATTTGAATGGAGACGGCAAATATGAAGTTATATTATGTATAAGTATTTGGACATACGGATATTATGTCATATTTAAATACGAAAACGGTAAATTTATGCCTGTCATGTATCGCAATTTCGGCATATGAATGAAGCGATAAGAAAACAAAACTTTTGACATAACCAAAGTAATAAATACGTTAAAAAATTCATTCGCAGGCATCCTCATGTTTTCGGGACAAACGGGGTTTTTAGAGACACCCGATTATTTAATCAGGCAAGGAACACTTATGTTTAATTACTTAATCAAAAGATTAATTTATTCCATACCGATTTTGATCGGGATAACCGTTATAACTTTTTCCGTGATGTATTTTACTCCCGGAAAGCCGACCGATATGATTGCGGATTTTAATATAAAGGTTACTTCCGAAGCAAAGGAGCGGCTCGTTCAGCTTTATGGGCTTGATAAACCTTTATATGAGCAGTATTGGAACTGGCTCAAACGCGTTGCCGTGCTTGATTTCGGCAGCTCTTTTAAAGACGGCAGGCCTGCGTCGCAAAAAATTCTTGAAAGGCTGCCGGCAACGGTTTTGTTAAACGTTTTATCAATATTTCTTATGCTTATAATCGCAGTGCCGCTGGGAGTATATTCTGCTGTAAAGCGTTATTCTTTATCGGACAGAATACTGACGGTCATTGTTTTTATATGTTTTTCGGTTCCGGCTTTTTGGGTCGCTTTGCTTCTTATGATAGTCGTAGGTTTGTGGCTGGGCTGGCTGCCGATTTCGGGGCTTGTGTCATTTAACTTTGAAAATCTTTCGCTTTTTGGAAAAGTTTTTGATTTGGCTAAACATTTAATACTTCCTTTAATAGTTTCAACGCTGGGTTCTTTTGCCGTTCTTTCAAGATATATACGCTCGGGGATGCTTGACGTGTTAAAACAGGATTATATTAAAACGGCATATGCCAAAGGTTTGAGCAAAAAGCAGGTTATTTTTGATCACGCTTTAAAAAACGCATTGCTTCCTCTTATAACTATCATAGGTTTGTCTATACCGGGCCTTATCGGCGGAAGTTTTATAATCGAGACTATTTTTTCATATCCCGGCATGGGAAGGCTGGGATATGACGCTATCATGGCAAGAGATTATCCGGTAATTATGGGAATAGGAGTTATTTCGGCATTTTTGACGCTGCTTGGAAATATTATTGCCGATATTCTGTATTCAGCGGCTGACCCGAGGATTAGATACAAATAACGGCAGAGAATAGGTAAAAGGTAATAGGTAAAATTCCGATCTTTTGTTGCCCTGCTGTAAATAAAGTATAGAAAATAACAATGAAAAAGCTTTTAAACCTTATAAAGCTAAAACAATTGCGCGTATTCGCTTTTTTACTGAAGATATGCTACATTGTCAGTGTAAAAGCGGAGGGCTGTAATGACTAACACTAATAAATTATTATCATTGGTAAAACAGAATAACGGCTATATTTCAAACAAGCAAGTTAAAGCCTTAGGGCTTTCTACAAGATATTTAACTGATTTGGTAAAGAATAAAAAAATAGAAAAAGTTAAATCCGGCCTTTATTTTGACATGCAATATATGCCGGACGAGTTTTTTGAAACTTTATATAACACATCCGGAGTATTTTCACATACAACAGCGTTATATTTTCATAATCTCACGGACAGAACGCCTATAAAATTTGATATAACAGTTGCCGGCGACTATAAGGGTTCTTTGCAGAACAATAAAAAAGCCAATCTGTTTTATGTGAAAAAAGAGTTATATGCTCTTGGCCTGACAGAAATGAAATCGCCTCAAAATTTACCCGTGAAAGTTTATGATATGGAACGGATCATATGCGATATTATAAGAAATGAAAAAAGAATAGAAAGTGAAATTTTTGTTTCGGCTTTGCAAAAATACGCAAGATATAAGAATAAAAGATTAAACGTCTTGTCAAAATATGCTTCATTATTTGGGATTAATGATAAGGTCGAAGAAAAGTTAAGGATTTTGTTATGACCTCTATGGACATGTCAATAAAAGCAAAAATAAAAAATGCGGTAAACAAGACAGGGATTAGCCCTCAGGAAGTTTTGCAGATGTATTTGTTTGAGCATTTCTTGTTAAGACTTTCAAAAAGCCAATACAGGAAAAACCTTATATTAAAGGGCGGAGGACTTTTATCTCAAATCTTTGGCCAGTGGCAAAGGACAACCAGAGATTTAGACGCTACGATTAAAGGAATAGCCCTGAATGAAAACGAAATTTCAAAGGTGATCAAGAAAATTCTTGCCATAACAATTGAAGACGGAATAAAGTTCGTTTTGAAAGAGATAAACAGTATTCGCAAGGATGATCTTTACAGCGGTCTTCGCGTCAATCTTAATGCGGAATTTGGAAAAATCAACGAAAACATAAGCATAGATATAACCTCGGGAGATATAATTACCCCCAGAGCCGTAACTTTCGGTTATAAAATGATGTTTGATGACGGTATTATAAAAGTAATGGCGTATAATACCGAAACTATTATCGCTGAAAAATTTGAGACTATTATCACAAGGGGCGTATTAAGCACGAGAGCAAAAGATTTTTACGACATATTCATGCTTGTTAAAATAAACGATTATGACAAGACTGTCCTTAAAACGGCAATAGAACGGACTTTCAAGCATAGGAATTCAGTGTTGGATTATGGCGAGATAGAAAGCGTCATACAAGAATTGGGTTCAAGCAAAACGATTGCTGACTTATGGAAAAAATATCAGAAGACGTACAAATATGCCGAAAATATATCTATCCCTGATATCACTGAAAGTTTGAATATCGTGGTAAATGCTTTATCTGTTTAATGGGGACACGGGTATTGAACACAAAGCTTTAACGGAGTTTGTCGTGCCGCAAGATACAATATAGCAGAATCTTAGAAGCTGGGAAGTTGGGAAAAGAAGGGAAAGGCAGAGTGGGATGTTGGGAAGGTGGGAAAAGACAAGGATAATGACAAAGAAGAAACGACCACAGCTCCTCTCAACTTCTCCGCTTCCCACCCTCTCATCTTCCAAAAAGGGGTTAAAATGTGTCAAAAAGTTTAATTTTTAAATCTCTTGCGGTTCTTTTTTTTATGGGAATCTTTTTCATTTCCGTATGTAAAGCCGATGCGGACACGGATAACAAATTGTTTGAAGCTGCGAAAAAAGGCGATGCTGAAACCGTATCAAAACTTATAAAAGCCGGCATTAATCCGAATATTACTGATTCCGACGGCGACACGGCTTTAATCTGGGCTTCAATAAGGGGAGAAAAAGAAGTAGTTGAGATTAAAGCAGACCTAATATAGAAACTGAACAAGGGGACGGTGGCACGGCTTTAATGCGGGCTTCAGAAAAAGGACACAAAAAAATAATTGATATTCTTAAAAAAGCAGGGGCGCAAGAATAACGGTAATTATAAATAAGATTAAGAAAAAAACGAGGTAGGTTATGTGTGAAATATACGAGTTAACCAAAAGAAAGGTTTTTACTGCGAAAGTTTTAAATAGCCTTGATAATACAAGAACAGAAAAAACTTCTAACTCTTGTCGCTCAAGAAGGTAAAATGTGAGAAAAATAATATTTTCTTGTTTGATGTTTGGTTTTGTTTTAACCTCTTGCAATAAAGTATCTACTGAACCTGTATCGGCAGAAGGTGGACAGGGTTTGACAGACAACATAGAACTTCGCTTTGCCCCGCCTAAGGGTTACAGCCGCGTGCCGACAGAACAAAATTCTTTTGCCGCTTATTTACGCGCTTTGTCTCTTAAACCCGAAGGCAGCCTTGTTCTCTATTACGATGGCAGAACCAAACCTAACAACGGTATTTATACGGCTGTTATAGCTATGCCTTTCATATCGCGCAAGGATTTACAACAATGTGCCGATGCCATTATGCGCCTATACGGAGAATATCAGTATGCCCAAGGCATGTATGATGATATTAAGTTTAATTTTGCCAAAGACAACCAACCGCGCTACTATAAAAGCTATGCGAAAGGAGATTATTCCTATAAAAAATATTTAAAATATATTATGGGTTGGATTTTTAGAAAAGCAGATATCGCCTTTTTGCATAACCAAACAAAAAAAACAGCGATTGAAGACATTTATTCCTATGAAAAATTTTTAAAATATATGGATTGGGTTTTTAGAAAAGCAAACACCGCATCTTTGTATAACCAAACAAAAAAAGTAGCGATTGAAGACATTCAATCCGGAGATATTTTTATACAAAAAGGCCGTCCATACGGCCATGCCGCAATAGTTTTAGATGTCGCGCAGGATAAAAACAGCAATAAGGTTTATATGCTGGGACAAAGTTATATGCCCGCGCAGGAAACGCAAGTGCTCATAAATCCAATGGATAGCACATTGAGCCCGTGGTACGCCGTTAATGATAAAACTATACGAACACCAGAATGGACTTTTGAGCCTGATGATTTGAGAAGGTTTTAGCACAGTAAAAAATAATCTATGAAAAAAAATAAAATTATTTTTGAAAAACAAAGAAGCTTCTTCTTAAAAAAGCAGGGGTGCAAAATAACGGTAATTACAAAGCTGTAAGTAAGGTATAAGAAATAACAATGAAAAAATCTTTAATTTTTGCAACAGCTCTTTTAGTCAGCATATTTTTGTGCGCATATGATGCAGTAACCACTACTGATGTAACTGCCGACAACACTGTTGAAACATCATGGCACTTAGTTTTAGTCAACAAATGGAATACCATTCCAGATAACTATAAAGTGGAATTAACAGAATTGGCAAACAAGCAATCAGTAGATATAAGGATATACTCTGCTTTGCAGGAAATGTTTGAAGCCGCAAGAAAAGACGGCGTCTATCCCATTGTAGTTTCCGGGTATAGAACTGCTGAACAACAACAAATTTTGATGGACAGAAAAATCGCTGAATATATAGCCGCAGGTTACTCCAACGAAAAGGCTATAGTTAGAGCAGAAGCATGGGTAGCACTTCCTGGAACAAGTGAACACCAGTTAGGGATTGCGGTAGACATCAATGCAGATGGCATTCATTCCGCAGGCAATAAGGTTTATAAATGGCTCGAACAAAATGCCTACATGTTTGGTTTTATTCGCCGTTATTCATCTGACAAAACATATATAACAGGAGTAATTGACGAGCCGTGGCATTATCGTTATGTTGGTGTCGAATCAGCTATCGAAATGTACAATCAGGATGTTTGCCTTGAAGAGTATCTCACTAATTTGAAGATACTATTATCGCGTTAGTGACGACGAATTGACAAGACTGTAACACATATCAACCACTTCTGGCCGTGGGTCCTCTTGATCAGAAGCTATTAGTTTACAAAACTTTAACGGGGTTTGTCATGCGTGAAGCCGCAAGATACAGGATAATAAATAAATGGTTTTTTGGAGGCACACAAAGTGATAAATAAAACTTATGAAGTGGCAACCCCTCGTAGTGTCACTCCTTCGGCAAGCTCAGGACAGGCTCTGAACTCGTTTCAGGGTTTGCCGTTAATTTTTAAATCTCTTACAGTGCTTTTTTTTATGGGGATGTTTTTTGTTTCCGTATGTAAAGCTGACGCAGGTACGGATAATGAATTTTTTGAAGCTGCGAAAAAAGGCGATGCTGAAACCGTATCAAAACTCATAAAAGCCGGTATTAATCTGAATATTACCGATGCCGAAGGACGTACGCCATTGATTTATGCCAGCAGTGAAAATCATAAGGAAATTGTTGAAATGTTACTTAAAGCTCAAGTTGATCCGAATATACAAGGTCGACGAGGAATAAACGATGTCTATGAACGCGGTAGCTACACTGCTTTAATGTGGGCTTCAGACAAAGGACACAAAGAAATCGTTGAAATGCTGCTTAACGCTAATGCTGATCCGAATATACGAAATATAGATGGTAGAACGGCTTTAATGGTTGCTTCAGAAAACGGATACAAAGAAATAGTTGAAATGTTGCTTAAAGCCAAAGCAAATCCTAATATACAAAATAAATTCAACGGGGGCACGGCTTTAATGTGGGTTTCAGACAAAGGACACAAAGAAATCGTTGAAATGCTGCTTAACGCTAATGCTGATCCGAATATACGAAATATAGACGGTAGAACGGCTTTAATGTGGGCTTCTTCAAACGGGCACAAAGAAATAGTTGAAATGCTGCTTAAAGCTAAAGAAAAATATGTTATTGATGATATAATACTTGCTTCGGCAGAAGGAAATAAGGAAGCAGTTGAAATACTGCTTAAAACCGAAGAAAATCTTAATAAGCAAGATAAATACGGAAAAACGGCTTTAATGTGGGCTTCAGAAGAAGGGCACAAAGAAATAGTTGAAATACTGCTTAAAGCTAAAGCTGATCCGAATATAGAAAAGAGACCCGGCTATACTGCTTTAATGTGGGCTTCTTTAAACGGGCACAAAGAAATAGTTGAAATGCTGCTTAAGGCTAAAGTAAATCCTAATATACAAAATGAATACGGCTCGGCTTTAACAAGTGCTTCAGAAAGAGGACACAAAGAAATAGTTGAAATATTGCTTAAAGCCGAAGCAGATCCTAACATAGAATCTGAAGGTGAGATCACGGCTTTAATGTTGGCTTCTTTTAGAGGCCACAAAGAAATCGTTGAAATACTGCTTAATGCTAAAGCAAATCCTAATATACAAAATGAACATGGCTACACGGCTTTAAAGTATGCATCAGAAAACGGACACAAAGAAATTGTTGAAATGCTGCTTAAAGCTAAAGAAAAATTTATTATTGATGATATAATATTTGCTTCAACCCAAGGAGATAAGGAAATAGTTGAAAGGCTGCTTAAATCTAAAGCAAATCCTAATAAGCAAGATAAATACGGCAACACGGCTTTAATGTGGGCTTCACTAGGAGGACACAAAGAAATCGTTGAGATGCTGCTTAAAGCTAATGCTAACCCGGATATACAAGATAAATACAGCCGTACGGCTTTAATGCGGGCTTCTTCAAACGGGCACAAAGAAATAGTTGAAATGCTGCTTAAAGCTCAAGTTGATCCGAATATACAAAATAATCAAAAAATAAACAGCTACACGGCTTTGATGTTGGCTTCAGAAAAAGGATACAAAGAAATCGTTGAAATTCTGCTTAAGGCTAAAGCTGATCCGAATATAGGAAATATACACGGCGACACGGCTTTAATATGGGCTTCTATTTGGGGACACAAAGAAATCGTTGAAATACTGCTTAAAGCTAAAGCTGATCCGAATATGCAAGATAAATCTGGCGACACGGCTTTAATGTGGGCTTCAGCCAAAGGACACAAAGAAATCGTTGAAATACTGCTTAAAGCTAAAGCTGATCCGAATATGCAAAAATCTGGCGACACGGCTTTAATGCGGGCTTCAGAAAACGGACACAAAGAAATAGTTGAAATTCTGCTTAAGGCTAAAGCTGATCCGAATATAGGGCCGGCTTTAAAGTGGGCTTCACAAGAAGGGCACAAAGAAATAGTTGAAATTCTGCTTAAGGCTAAAGCAAATCCTAATATAAAAGATTTAAAAGATTATTACAAAGAAACAGCTTTAATGGTTGCTTCAATAAACGGACACAAAGAAATAGTTGAAATTCTGCTTAAGGCTAAAGCAAATCCTAATATAAAAAATTATGACAAAAAAACAGCTTTAATGTTAGCTTCACAAAAAGGACACAAAGAAATTGTTGAAATGCTTAAAAAAGCAGGGGCGAAAAAATAACGATAATTACAAATGAGTCTCTCTAAAAATCCTGTTTTTTCTTGCCGGTGTCAGGATGATAAACAAAATGCAGATCCTTTGGAGGCTTCGTCTCTCAGGACAAACAAAAATGAAAGTAAAAAGAAAATAACATGAAAAAAATATTAAAAAATAAAATGGCATTGTGTGCGCTGATAGCGATTTTGTTAATTATTGTTATTGCAATTTTTGCTCCGTTTATATCGAAATACGACCCTGCCGCTCAGGATTTATCGCAGAGGCTTGCTGCTCCGTCGGCTTCTCATTTGCTGGGTACTGACGATTTGGGCAGAGACGTTTTTTCGAGAATGGTTTACGGGGCGAGGGTATCTATCTCCGTAGGTTTTTTTGCGGTGATCATAACATTGATCATAGGAGTCATATTCGGTATGATGTCCGGATATTTCGGAGGGTGGGTTGATTCCGTAATAATGAGATTTACCGATATCATGCTTTGTTTTCCGACGTTTTTTTTGATACTTATCGTCATAGCTTTTTTTGAGCCGAGTATCGTCAATGTTATGATCGTGATAGGAATAACCTCGTGGCCAGGCTTGGCAAGGATAGTACGCGCGGAAGTTTTATCTATAAGAGAAAGAGAGTTTGTTTTGGCGTCAAAAATGCTTGCCGTCGGCAGATCACGCATGTTTTTTGCGCACATTTTGCCGAACGTTATTTCTCCGATAATAGTTTATGCGGCAATAGGTATCGGCGGAGCGATCCTTACCGAATCAGGGCTTTCTTTTTTAGGGCTTGGCGTACAGCCGCCGATGTCGTCTTGGGGGCAGATCCTTATGCAGGGGAAAGATTATATTTATGTCGCATGGTGGCTTTCGCTGTTTCCCGGGCTTGTGATTTTATTGACGGTTTTATCTTTTAATATGATAGGTGAAGCGTTGAGGGATGTTTTGGATCCGAAAGAAATATAAGGACAAGGAAAATATAATATATAAAATATAAAATATAAAATATAAAAACGGCAAAGATTAAAAGGCAAGGAAAATATAATATATAAAATATAAAAATGACAAAGGCTGAATTTTAAAAATATTTTATATTTTACTTTTTATATTTTAACTGAATTATGAATGTACTTAAAATAACAAATTTATCGGTTGATTATAAAACTTCTTTTGGCATTGTTAATGCCATGAAGAATGTCAGTTTTGGCGTGGAGAAAGGAAAATCTTTTGTTATCGTCGGGCGTTCGGGCAGCGGTAAAAGTACGGTTGCGTCCGCATTAATGGATCTAACGGAAATAGACGGCGGGCAGATAAAGTCCGGCGGCATTGTTTACGGCGGCAAAGATATTTTGAAGATGACATTCGACGAAAAAAGACAAATAAGAGGCAAAAAAATATCAATGATTTTTCAGGACCCGCAGTCATATTTAAATCCGGTTGTAAGAATAGAAAGACAGCTTTTTGAGTCTTACGAGGCGCATAATCCCAATGCTTCATATGATGAAACGCGCGCAAAAGTTGTCGAGGTTTTAAACAAAGTGCGGCTTGACGATACGGGCAGGATATTAAAATCTTACCCGCATCAGCTGTCAGGCGGGCAAAAACAAAGAATTCTGATAGCAATGGCAATAATGAACAACCCCGAAATTTTGATTGCCGACGAACCTACGACCGGACTTGACGCAGCCATACAAAAGCAGATTTTAGAACTGATATCCGAGCTCAAAAAAAGTATGGGTCTTACGCTTATTATGATAACGCACAATATGCTTATTGCCAAAAAATATTCAGATACGGTCGCGGTTATGCATAATGGGGAAATCGTTGAAACGGGAAACACTGAAGAAATTTTCAAAAATCCGAAGCATGAATATACTAAGTTGTTGATAAGTAATTAGAGTGTGTTCACACATATTACGCGCCTTGCATTTGGGCTTGTTTTGACCAAACGCATGCGCGTAATATGTGTGAACACACCCTAATAGTTTTATCATCCCGATAATAGTTGGGTGGCTATGTCGCTTTACTCAATATGGCAACTTTGTAAAAGCTTTAATGGAAATTCCGCGTTAAATCAACTGGGTATGTTTTATGCTAATGTTACATTGTCATGCTAAATTAGCATTGACTTTTGTTTCGTATAGTTATATAGTATTGTCCTACGGATTGGAGGTAAAATTATGCTAAAAAGAACAATTTCCGATACAATACTAAAAATTTCTTCCGCTTGGCCGGTGCTGCTTTTGACCGGGCCGCGGCAGGTGGGCAAATCCAGCATATTGAATATGCTTAAAGAGAAAGGACGTAAATATATTTCTCTGGATGATATGGCTGCCCGCGGCCTTGCTTTGAACGACCCGCAAGCTTTTTTGCAAAAATATGAGCCGCCCGTTTTTATTGACGAAGTACAGTATGCCCCTAATCTGTTTACTTACATCAAAATATGGGTAGACGAAAATCGTTATGCGAATAAAACCAAGGGTTCTAAAGCTTCTAATCCGGCCGGAGCATTTTGGCTAACAGGTTCGCAAAAGTTCTCGCTTATGAAAGGCGTGCAAGAGAGCCTTGCGGGACGCATAGCAATAGTTGATTTACTGGGGCTGTCTTATCAAGAAACAATAGGTAAGCCGAAAAAATCAAAGCCGTTTTGGCCTGATAAAGTTGATGTGGACAAAAAAATAAAAAAGCGTACTGTTATGGATGTCTACAAAGATATTTGGAACGGCTCTTTCCCTGAATTTATAACTAATCCCGCTATGGGACGAGATAAGTTTTTCAGCTCTTATATGCAAACTTACCTAGAGCGAGATGTGCAAGATTATCAAGGCGCGACAAACGAGCTGAAATTTTATAAATTTGTACGCGCTGTTGCCGTTCGAACGGGAAACTTAATAAACTATGAAGACTTAGCGCGTGATTGCGATATTGACCGTCGTACAGCTCAAAAATGGCTTGATACTTTGCAAGCTTCAGGTTTAGTATTTCTTTTGTCGCCGTATTCTGCCAACTTCACAAGCCGGATAATAAAAACGCCCAAGATATATTTCCTTGATACAGGGTTAGCCTGCTTTCTTGCCAACATAGACTCGCCGGAAGCATTGGAAGCCAGCTATCTAAACGGCGCAATGCTTGAAACTTATGTGATTTGTGAAATACTAAAAGGGTTTTGGCATAATGGAGAAGATACGCGAAAGTTGTATTTTTACCGGGATTCTAACAAAAAAGAAATTGATTTGATTTTAGAAAAAAATATGACTTTATATCCTGTGGAAATCAAAAAAACTACTTCTCCGGATAGAAATGATTATGCAAACTTTAGTATCCTAGACGGCTTAAAGAAGTCTATCGGCAGAGGAGCTATTATTTGTCTAAGCCCCAATATAATGCCCGTTCCTAATAAAAATGTAATCACCGTGCCTGTTTGGCAGATATAGCAGCAACCCCGCAATACGCTCATATGGCAGTATAAAGGAAATTTTATTCATTGGTTTGATAATATTGCCGTTAATTTCTTAAATAAATAGTTTTCCGGAGGCACACAAAGTGGTAAATAAAACTTATGGAGTTAAAATGTGTCAAAAAAAATTAATTTTTAAATCTCTTGCGGTTCTTTTTTTTATGGGAATATTTTTTGTTTCCGTATGTAAAGCTGATGCGGACACGGATAAATTTGTTGAAGCTGTGAAAATAGGTGACGTTGAAACTGTATCAAATCTTATAAAGGCCGGTATTGACCCGAATATTACTGATTCCGAAGGACGTACGCCATTGATTTATGCCAGCAGTGAAAATCATAAGGAAATCGTTGCAATGTTGCTTAAAGTTAAAGCAGACCTCGATATACAAAATAAATATGGGAATACAGCTTTAATGTTTGCCTCAGACAGAGGACACAAAGAAATCGTTGAAATGTTGCTTAAAGCCAAAGCTGACCTGAATATACGAAGTAAAGATGGCAGAAACACGGCCTTAATGGCTGCTTCACAAAATGGACACAAAGAAATCGTTGAAATGTTACTTAAGGCTAATGCTAACCCGAATACACAAAATGAACAAGGAGTAACGGCTTTAATGTTTGCTTCACGAGAAGGAAACAAAGAAATAGTTGATATGTTGCTTAAAGCTAATGCTGACTCAGATATACAAGTTATAGAAGATGGCACTACTGATGGCAAAAGAACAGCTTTAATATTTGCTTCAGACAACGGACACAAAGAAATAGTTGAAATGCTGCTCAAAGCTAATGCTAACCCGAATATACAAGATAAAGACGGCGACACGGCTTTACTGTGGGCTTTACAAAATAGACACGAAGGAATAGTTGAAATGCTGCTTAACGCTAATGCTGACCCGAATATACAAAGTTACTCCGCTGGCGGAACGGCTTTAATGGTTGCTTCACGAGAAGGAAACAAAGAAATAGTTGATATGCTGCTTAAAGCTAAAGCTGATCCAAATATACAAGATGAAAGCGGAAAAACGGCTTTAATGGTTGCTTCACAAGAAGGAAACAAAGAAATAGTTGATATGTTGCTTAAAGCTAATGTTGATCCAAATATACAAGATGAAAGCGGAAAAACGGCTTTAATGTGGGCTTCAGAAGAAGGACATAAGGAAATCGTTGAAATGCTGCTTAAAGCTAAAGCTGATCCAAATATAAGAAATAGAGACGGCGAAACGGCTTTAATGGTTCTTGATAGATATCTTGACGGTGAAGAAAAAAGCAGTCACAGTATGGAGCAACATGAGTATAGCGACTGCGGATGCGGAGAATGGACTTTTATTCGTAAGGACGGACATAAAGAAATCGTTGATATGCTGCTTAAAGCTGAAGGAAGGGCTGTTACACAAAATATTATAATACTTGCTTCAGCAGAAGGAAATAAGGAAAAAGTTGAAATGCTGCTTAAAGCTAAAAACGACCCGGATATACAAGACAGATATGGCGACACGGCTTTAATCTGCGCTTCACAAAATGGATACAAAGAAATAGTTGAAATGCTGCTTAAAGCCAAAGCAAATACTGATATACAAGACAGATATGGCGACACGGCTTTAATCTGTGCTTCACGAGAAGGGTATGAAGAAATCGTTGAAATGCTGCTTAATGCCAAAGCCGATCCTAATATAAAAAGTAAAATTGGAGGAACGGCTTTAATTTGGACTTCCAGTTTAATGTGGAATTCTCATAAAGAAATCGTCGAAATGCTGCTTAAAGCTAATGCTGACCCGAATATACAAAATAAATACGGTAATACAGCTTTATCATTTGCTTCAGAAAGAGGGCATGAAGAAGTCGTTGAAATGTTGATTAAAGCCAAAGCAGATACTAATATACAAAATGAAAACGGCATGACGGCTTTGATTTGGGCTTCACGAGGAGGACACAAAGAAATCGTTGAGATGCTGCTTAAAGCTGAAGCAAATCCTAATATACAAAGAGAATCCGGCCACAGAACGGCTTTGATTTGGGCTTCTATTAATGGACACAAAGAAATCGTTGAAATTTTGCTTAAAGCCAATGCTGATCCAAATATAGAAGATTATAACAAAAAAACAGCTTTAATGTATGCCTCAGAGAGAGACACAAAGAAATAGTTGAAATGTTGCTTAAAGCCAAAGCTGACATGAATATACTAAGTAAAGATGGCAGAAACACGGCCTTAATGGTTGCTTCACAAAATGGACACAAAGAAATCGTTGAAATGCTGCTTAACTAATGCTGACCCGGATATACAAGATAAAAGCGAAGAAACGGCTTTTGCGGGCTTCAGAAAACGGACACAAAGAAATTGTTGAAATGCTTAAAAAAGCAGGAGCACAAGAATAATGGTAATTACAAATGGGTCTCTATAAAAACCTTGTTTTTTTCTTGCCGGTGTCATGTTGAGCGAAAGGACGCAGTCCTGTAGTCGAAACATCTGTCGTTAAGATAGTGTGGAGTGAACGGCGATAACGGCAAACGGCAGATCCTTCGGCTGTGGAACAAAGTTCCTTCGCTCAGAATGACAAACAAAATGCAGATCCTTTGGAGACTTTGTCTCTCAGGATGACAAAAAATAAAAATGAAAAATTATTATGTTTACATAATGGCAAGTAAAAAATACGGCGTTATATATATTGGCATTACAAGCAATATGGCAAAAAGAGCATACGAACACAGAGAGGGACTTATTTCGGGGTTTACTAAAAAATATAAAGTTAATAAACTTGTATATGTTGAAATATTTAATGATGTAAATGAGGCAATAGAAAGGGAAAAACAACTAAAAGGCTGGAGCAGAGAGAAGAAAATTTTTCTTATAGAAACGAACAATAAAAACTGGAATGATTTGTATAAAACTATTTTGTAAACTTTAATCTTAACGGCAGATCCTTCGACTTCGCTCAGGATGACAAACAAAAGGCAAATCCTTCGGAGACTTCGTTGCTCAGGATGACAACAAAAAGGCAGATCCTTCGGAGACTTTGTCTCTCAGGATGACAAATTCCTAGTCTGTCATGTTGAGCGGAGCAACGAAGTTGCGCAGTCGAAACATCTGCCGTGAAAGATACGCAATTGACTGCAGACGCTTTGGCTGAGCTCAGGGACAAAATGACGAAAGGAAAATAATGTTTTTAGAAGTTAAAAATTTATCAAAAATTTACAGTACTAAAGAATTCTTTGGCGAGAAAAAGTTTCTTGCTTTGGATAATGTTGATTTTTCGCTAAAGGAAGGGGAATATCTTTCCATTATCGGAAGTTCCGGCTCGGGGAAAACAACGCTCGGCAGGATAATGGCTAATCTTTTGGAATACGACGAAGGGAACGTTAAATATTTTGGCAAAGATTTAAAAGAATATTCTGTTTTGGAGCTTTCTTCAATTGTACAGATGATATTTCAAAATCCGTACGCTTCTTTGAATCCGAAATTAAAGATAAGCTCTTCTCTTTTTGAAGCGCTTAGCGGAAAACGCCGGGATGAGGCGGAAGAAGCCGTTGAAAAAGCTTTAACAAGTGTCGGGTTGGACACAAAAATTCTTGATAATTATCCTCATCAGTTTTCAGGCGGCCAAAGACAAAGGATAGCCGTTGCAAGAACTTTGCTTAAAAAACCGAAACTTATAATTGCAGACGAACCTTTTGCGTCTCTGGACATATATTCCCAAAATCAAATACTGGACATTTTTAAAAATATAAAAAAAGCGCAGGAAATGTCTATAATTTTAATTACGCACGATATTTCCGCGGCTTCAAAATTTGCCGAAAGAATGATTGTTATGGAAAGCGGAAAAATAATAAAAGACGCATCCTTTGAAAATATTTCCAAAGAAAAAGAAAGCAGATACGTAACGGATTTGATATCATCGATGGAAATTTAGACGACATAAGCTCGGCAGTTCAGAAGCAGATAAAAGATATGGCAAAGACATTAATTCTCCTGTCTGTGAAAGGCTAAACTTGAATCATAAAATAGTCCTTAAGGTCGCTAATGGAAAAATAAAATGCAAAAACTGATTGAAACTATTAATTCTTTATCCGCAGGTTATGATGTTTATGCCGTAGGGGGATTCGTCCGCGATTTGTTTTTAGGTCACGGGGACGGAGGAGTTGACCCAAGTTTGGGTCAACTCCTCCGTCCCCGTGACCTATTAAAGCGCGGGTATAGCGATGTGGATTTAGCTGTGAATAAAAATGCTGGAAAATTTGCTAAAAAGATTGCAAAAGCTTTGAATGCTAAACTTGTAATCCTCGATGATATAAATAAAATATACAGGATAATTTTAAAAGATAATGAAATCAAAAATATCGACATATCGCTGTTTGACGGCAAAAATATCGAAGAGGATTTAAAAAACAGAGATTTCAGCATCAATGCAATAGCTTTCAAATTGGGTCACGGGGACGGAGGAGTTGACCCAAACTTGGGTCAACTCCTCCGTCCCCGTGACCTATATAAAAAATGTTTGGCGGATTTAAGGAATAACACAATAAATATGGTTTCAAAGGATGCGTTTAAGAAAGATCCGCTCAGGATGCTGAGGGCATTTCGTTTTGCATGCGAGCTTGATTTTAAAATATCACCGGATACTTTAAAACAAATTAAGATTGATCGCGGGCTGATAAAAATATCCGCTCCGGAAAGAATAAAGAATGAGTTTTTTAGAATTCTCGCATCTTGCGAGTCTGCGAAATATTTAAAAATAATGGACGGCTGCGGTTTGCTTTCCGCAGTATTGCCTGAAATTGTTAAAATGAAAAAAGCCGCGAAAAAATATTATTATCATCCTCATGGTCTGTTTCAGCATTCTTTTGAAACTTTAGAGGCTGTCGAAGACATTT
>JGI24702J35022_10001062_pt1 | contig 17181 bp, 10 predicted proteins | sample TergutTh196P4_FD_35022 | JGI IMG/M metagenome (IMG submission 35022)
TTTGCATGACAAGGCGTGAGGAGGGCGAATACCCATTGGTATTTAACCGACGAGCAACGCAGTAATGCGGAAAAAGACCGTGCAAGCAGCCGTAAGATTTGGGCTTTACCGACCACTAAGGAAGACTGTATTGTTGCTTAAATTGGCGGATTGATCCGGAGAAGCGGATTTTCTTTTCGAGCTAAATAGGAGAAGCGGGTTTTCTTTTTGAGCTAAATAGGAGAAGTGGATTTTCTTTTCAAGCTAAATAAAAGTTGATTTAAATACACAGAAACAGTGAGGATGATCATATGAAAATAAGACTATTGGCAATATTTATCGCTAATATCCTATCCGTCACAATAACAATGAATTTAACGGTATTTGCAGCAGAATCCACTCAATCGGAGCAACGCTCATACTTTTCACTTGATCCAGATATTTCATGCAAGCGAGCGTCCGCCAGTGATTTTCATTACTATTTCATAGATTTCGAAAACAATCTCTACGCAATAATTAACGATACCAGTATAGAGATTGTTCTAAATAATGTCGTAGAAGTGGCAGCGTCTTACCACGTAAATTTTGCCGTGAAAACAGATGGTTCCCTGTGGTCGTGGAGTGATGAGGGTAGTTATGACGGAAATCACTGTTTAGGTCGTACGCTGGACGAGTCAGACATTTTTGCTTCTATGAGAAAACCTGAAAAAGTTATAGATGACGTTTCATATGTTTATACTTCCGCTCGATTCTGCTATGCCATTCTGGCGGATGATTCACTTTGGGGCTGGGGTTTTGATGACGATGGCTATACAAATGTCTATCTTGGCAACGGAAAAACAATTGGTTCAATAGAGCCAGTTAAAATACTTGACGATGTTGCCTCTATTACGGAGGTTTGGGGGGAATCATGGGGGAGCGGCGTCTCTAATATGTTTGCCCTAAAGACGGACGGAAGTTTGTGGGCGTGGGGTACAAACGATAAAGGCACGCTTGGGTTGGGAAATGTAAAGGAAGTTTTGTCACCTCAAAAAGTGACGGATGACGTTAAGTCTTTTGTACCCGGAGACAATTCCGTACATTCGACACAATCTATTTCTCACTACGCCATAAAAAAAGATAACACATTATGGTCTTGGGGTCAGGGCAATCGCGGGAATCTGGGCAACGGTTCAACTACCGATAGTAATGTCCCTGTAAAGATTATGGAAAATGTAAAAGCAGCAGATGTTGGTATGGCTCTACAACAGGATGATAGCTTATGGGTTTGGGGAGTGCAAACCAGCTCGTCTGACAAGAATAGTTCATTTGACGGGAATAGTTCATCTGATGGGAATAGTTTATCTGACGGAGATAATTTATATAGCTCTACACCTATTAAAGTCTTGGATAATGTATCTGAAGTACGCGTATATGATTATAAATATTACGCTATAAAAACAGACGGATCGTTTTATATTTTTGATTTTGAAGGTCGTTATACTTTGCAAAATGGTGAGGTTACATACTCGAAAGGCACGCCGGAAAAACTGATGGATGGCATTCGCCATGTTTTTATTGAGGATCAATACGGGTCTGGGTTAGGATCCCGTGTCTATATTGAAAAAACAGACGGTAGTCTTTGGGGATGGGGTAAGGATTTTCGGCTATATATGGATCGTGGGGTAGACGTGAATTATAAAAAGACCTGGTATAACAAACCTCAAAAGCTAGTGGAAAATCCTGTAATTCAACGCGTATATGCTGGAAACGACGTAGAATTTGTTATCACGGATGATAGTAGCCTGATGTGGTATATGCTATATCCCTCAGAAACTACACCGGTATTATCAGGTAAAATTATAGATAATGTAGAACAAATAGCTGTTGGCTATTCTAATGCGCTTATTTGCAAAACGGACGGCAGTATATGGGCTTGGAGAGGAAATAAGAGTTGGCTGATAGGCAGCATCCCAACTACAAGCAACTTTACGCTAGTCAAAATCATGGATGGGGCAAAGATTGCGCTTACCGCAAGCCTCACCACTTCAACCGTCCAGGTGAACGGTGAGAACATAGCCTTTGAAGCCTACAACATCAACGGCAATAATTATTTCAAATTACGCGATTTGGCCTACGTCCTTTCTGGCACAGAAAAACAGTTTGAAATCAGTTGGGACGGCGCAAATGATGTAATCAGTCTTACAAGCGGCAAGCCTTACACAACCATTGGCGGGGAAATGACAGCTAAGGAGGGCGTGGGCGACAAAACCGCCATACCAACAAACTCAAAAATCATTCTGGACGGTGAAGAAGTTTATTTTTCCGCCTACAATATCGAAGGCAATAACTATTTCAAGCTGCGCGATATAGGTGAAACCTTCGATTTCTACGTAACATGGGACGGCGCGAAGGATACAATTGTCATTTTAACGAACAATCGCAGATAAAGGCGCGCGAGCGCATCGCGATCGTGAGGTGAGGGGAACAGCGCTCGTGAGGCGAGGGGTATCGCGCTCGGGGAGCGTGGAACCGCGCTCGGGTAGCGAGAGCGCGCCGTGTGAGCGCGACCGTGTTAGGGCATCGCGCTCGTGAGGCTTGGGACCGCGCTCGTGGAGCAAGGGGAACCGCGCTTGTGGAGCGAGGGGACCACGCTCGCACTGCGAGAGGAACCGCGCTCGTGAAGCGTGGGGCGCCGCCCGTGAGGCGAGGGGTATCGCGCTTCGCCGAGCCGACTTGGGTTGCGGGCATAGCTTGCCTTGTCAACTCATTTCCGGGTCATACCATGATACGAGCCGTGTTCCGTCGGGCAGATACGTGTGGTGTAAAAAGGTTTCACGGTCAGAACTGTAAAGCCCACTTGGGTCGGTTAAAAACCGTCTCATATAAAAACCGAGTTCTTGATCATACTCATACGAAAACTCATGCAATATATTAAACTTTCTGTCGTATGTTGTTAAGCGGCTGTTTGAATACACACACACGTAATCGCCAATCGCCTCGGCATAGTCGCCCTCATCCAAAGCGAGGCTTGCTATCAATTCACCGTCAAACGTATATGTGTAAGCGGTGGCGCCAATCCCCTCTACCCAATCGTATGCGACGATGAACTCTCCCGCCATGCCAAGCGGCATCCCGTGTAGCTCGGACGCTATCATATTGCCGCTTGCGTCATAGAGATCGTACAGCCAAATCTCGTTGATCAGCAACATGAATCTGTCGGCGGTCACGGCCAAGGCAAAGCCTTCAATATCACCGCCGTTCGGCGGATAAATACCATCGCTGCCATCCCTGTCAAACGGGACGACCGTTTCACCATTCATATTTACCGCGCCCCATTTGCCGTCCCGCATAACCGCCAAAACGTCTGCATTCCTGATAGCTTCACTAGTTGCCGTCAGCCCTGAGAATGGCGTTGCGCTGTCGAACTCTTTTACCCAACTCCCGTCCAACGAAAAGAGCATGGCTGGGTAGCGGTTGACCTCGTATGACCCGTTTTCGTATGTTACAATATCCTTGAACGGCTCTTTGTCACTTCGATAGCAAAAATACGCTTTTTCGCCATTGCTGTCTGTCAGCATCAGCGCTACCGAATAAACAGGTTCCGTGACAATCCTCCCGTCCGCTGTACAAAGCCCATAAAATCTGGATACATCCCAATCGCTGGCGCGTATTGCCCCGAGATAGAAATAAAGACGCTCGTAATCGTCCCTCGCCTCAAAGACATAGGGGTTCACACCCTCGAAATATTTTGGCGCTTCCCCCTCTTTGTAGGGAGAAAAGCTGCTGTCCACATAAGGCGTGTTGGCGGAAGGGTTGGCGGACAGGGCAACATAATTCTCGCTCGCGATAAGGTTCTGCGCCTCGTCTGTTTGCATCCATTCATGCAAGGCGCGGGCAGGACTGCCAGCGGGTTCATTCTTGCGTATCACAGAATAAAAATCACTGACAAAAGGGTACTCTCCTGATTGTATTGTTTCATAGCTCGGCGCCACGCCGTCTATGGAAAGTATTTTGATATAATCATTGCCGCGCATTTCCGTAACATAAAAAAAGACGTTATAACCTATACCCAAAGGCCCCCCGTCGAAATCGGCGACAGCCTCAATCAGCCCGCCCATACTTTCAACAACTGTAACCTTCGCGGGATCCGCCATGGTCAAGCCGGGCATAACGAGTTTGTCCATAAGCGCCTGACTGCCCGAGCCCACGCCTCTTTGATAAGCCCTGATCGGTTCGTCGCCGCCGCCCAACTCGCTCCAGTTTGTATATTCGCCGCTGAAAATTTTTTGCACTTGCTGCGTTGTAAGGTTTTCAATGGGATTATCCCTGTTGACCAGGAATACAAGCGCGTCCTTGCCAATAGGTATCGTCTCGAATAACTCGTCGGCGTTTACCTGTTCGCGCGTCTCATCGCCTCCGTCGTATACCAGCAATATATCCGCATTATTTTGCATGAGCGCGACATAGGCGCCGCTTGTTTTACTGACGTTCACGTTTATTCCCGAACGCGAGTTCCCCAGAAGCGCGGCTGTAACTGCCTGAATCAACGGTATTGTCGCAGTTGAACCGTCGATACGCGGAAAATTATCTTCAGTAAACAGATAACCCGCATTGACTGGCGTGGCAACAGATTCCGACGCAGAAGCCTTCTCTTGTGTTGGCCCCGGCGCCGATGCTGACGTCGATTCTTGTGTTTGTTCTGGCGCCGATGCAGAAGCCGATTCTTGTGCTTGTTCTGACGCCGATGCAGAAGCCGATTCTTGTGCTTGTTCTGACGCCGATGCAGAAGTCGATTCTTGTGCTTGTTCTGACATTGATGTAAAAGAAGTTTCTTGCTTTGGATCCGAGAGTGTATCACACCCCGTCAAAACGGTAAAACATATGACAAAACATATGGTAAGACAGAGAACAATGCTTAATACCTTTTTCATAGGACTATTCCTCTCTTTTGTGAACTCACGCTAGTTGATCAATTTACGTTAATCGATACCGTTTCGCTTGTATTTCTTCCATACCCGGCGGCAAACGCATTGACTTTCATGCCGCTTTTGACTGCTATCGGCTGAATTAGCTGAGGTTGAAAATAGGATGTACTTGGGTTATAAACGGGACTGTTCACAGTCGGGGCAGATCCATCTAATGTATAGTGGATTTTAACCAGATCCATGGATTCGTGCTCTATAGTCAATTGTCCGTCATGCACGCTTAGCGTGGGCGTCGGCCAACTTCCCGCTTTGTCGGCGCTGATAGTTATTGCCGTTAGTTGTTTTACCATGGCGGCTGTGTTCACACAGTGTACGCCGTCCTGACCCAATACCAGACGCAGGTCGTCTTCCCTGGCTTGCGACACATCTGTTGTTCCGCTTCTAAATGCCCAAGACACAATCGTGTTGACTTGCGTTACGCCGGGCATGTCGGACAGGCCAGACGTGTTGGACATGTTGGACATGTTGGACATGTTGGACGAATCTGGCGCTCCGGTCATGTTGGTTGCGCTGCTTGCACTTGCTGCGACTACTGCGCCTGCTGCGTTGGTTGCACTTGTTGCACCTGCTGCGTTGCTTGCACTTGTTGCACCTGTTGCGCCTGTTGCGCTGTTTGCACTTGCTGCGCCTGTTGCGCTGTTTGCACTTGTTGCGCCTGCTGCGTTGGTTGCACTTGTTACGCCTGCTGCGTTGGTTGCACTTGTTGCACCTGTTGCGTTGGTTGCACTGGTTGCGCTGCTTGCACTGGTGGCGCCTGTTGCGCCTGTTGCATCGATAGAGCCGCCGCTATTGGATATGGGGTAGCAGAACAACGGTCCAGTCAGTTGCTCTATTGTAAATGAAGCATAATAACCGTCGCTCGATTCCGCCCTGACGCTTTTCGCTCTCGGCTTTAACCCCGCCAACGCAAAAAGCGAGCGAATATCCACTCCCTTTGCAACGATAAAATCCCGTGTAGGCCAGTTGTTAAGCGTAGAATAAACCGCCTCAGTGTATCCGCTCGAAATCTGTTTTAAGTCATCCAGAGTGAAATAAACCGTTCGCTCTACCCCATCACCGCTTATAGTCAGTATTGTTTCGGCGCTGGGTTTGCTATAGTCAGACGCAGAAGTGGCGGCGTCAGGTGCAGTGGCAGCAGCGGCAGGGGCGGATACAGCGTTGGCAGTAGCGCTCACGGCGGCAGGGATGGAGGCGGCGGCGTCAGGCGCAGAGGCAGCAGCGTCAGGCGCGGTGGCGGCGGCGTCATGTACGGAGGCAGCGTCAGCGCCAGGCGCGGAGGTAGCGGCTGTTGCTTCGGCGTTGGAGTCGACCTGCGCCGTGCTTTCATCAAGGCGCCTAATTCGCAGCAGCCTGTTTATATCCTCATAGCCGCATTCAGGTTCCCAAAGCACGCGCACAGAGCCATCAGGACCGGGCGCCAGTATGCCCTTGCTCAGGTTCTCGCCTGTCGCCGTCACGCGCTCACCCTCAGCTCCAATTACTTGCCATGAGCGGCCGCGCAACGTTTCAACCCCAACTTCATACAGTACCTCGCTTATCGGAAGGCCAATCTGACCGCCAATGTCCGCCGTATCCATGTATTTCGACATTTCATTTAAAAAGATCACTGCGTCAGCATTTGTAGAAAACCAGGAGATATGCTGGACGTTCATGCCCAGCTTGATGTAGGGCGAAATATTAGTAGGAGAGTCCTCTCCCACGTACTTTATGTAATACCTGGCTTTTACCATGTTAATCACTTCATTCTTTTTAAAGCCGTCCGATGAATTCATAGTGAAAAACGCGCGGCTGTCCACATAATCAAAGCGCGAAAAAATCTGCGCCAGTTCTATTGAAGCGTCCTGGCTGCCGTAGTATTCGTACATATAGGGTTCTATCCCTTCAGTCAAGCTGTCAAACGCCCATACAGACGAAATCTCCTTTTCGGGCACTTTATCGTAGAGGACGATACGCTCAACCATTTTAACCCAGTACGGTCCAAATTGCCCCTGTACTGCCAATTGCGCCGGGGCGACGTCTTCGTCCAACCTTGCCTCGCCGTCTATAGTCAGCGCCAACATGAGATCCGGCGTAGCTTCTATCACTTCCCTGGACACCATGCAATAATACGCGTCGGCGCCAACAACGCCAACTCCGGCATAGTCGAGCAAATCTACTCCGAGTGAACCGAGCACTTCACGCAAATAAGGGCCTTTCATATGGAAGGATTCGATCATGCCGGTGGTACGCTGATAACTGGCGTCGAGTTCATATTGATTAAGCATCCTCAACTCTGCAATTGAAATTTGTACGGGGTCGCCAGGCAAACCGTCAATAGTAATCACGCGAGACTCGTAATCGGGATCTCCGCTGTCTGCGGTTAGGGCGCCGCCTCCCAGGGCTTGTCCGCCGCCATCTGCAGTTATTCCGCCACCGTCTGCCGTTCGTCCGCTGCCGTCCGCCTTTCGTCCGCTACCATCGGTATCAAGCTTGCCATCGGCCACAACCGGCGCGTCGCCAACTGTGTCCTGAGTCCCGCAACTACATACGCATAAAGCCAGGCATAAAGCCAGGCATATAACCGCGACAAAGATTAATAACTTGTGGACCATTAGCGTTGGTTTAAACACTGAAGGCCTCCGCATTAATAGAGCGCTATTTCTTTTCTTCATTGAAGATTTACTCCTTACCCATTTTTGTTTGTTCATTACGAAGGGTCTACAACGATTTCAAATACTGCAATCGAACTGTCCTCCCGCCCAAAGCCAACTGTAAGAACTTTCAATGTTGCGCTTTCGGTGAATACAATTGGTTTATTCAGTTCCAGCTGGTACGTGCTTGGATTATACATCGTGGAAAGCTCTGTTGGATCTGTGCCGTCCAGAGTGTAATAAAGTTTGACCAAGCCGAAATCCGGATGCTGCAGCTTAATACTATCTCCCACGGGTATTCTACCCGAAGCTGGAAATATTGTCGCTTCCCGCCATTGCTCGGGCTGCTCGGAAGAGACGATTATTTCACTTAAGTTCTCAACAAACGCGTGATTCGTGTGCTCCAAATAGTTGCGCTGTCCAATGATCAGGCAAAAATCATCCGGTATGGCCTTTGATATGTCCTGTGTCCCCTCTTTGAATTCATACGCCAGAATTGGCGCTACATTTACGGCGCCCTCATCGCTTCTATCCTCAACAGCGGGGAAATAGTATTGCGCATCCTCCAGAAGTTGCTTTCGCGTCAGCATGACTTCATAGGAGTCGTATGAACGGAAAGTAACCACACTTGCCGTGTCCAAAACTCCCGCCGCTTCCAGAAGCGACGCCGCTCTTACGCCGCGGGCAGCGTAAAAGCGAGGGGTAGGCCAATTGTTAATCGTAGAATAAACATGCTCAAAAGCGGCGTCAGGTATCGCAAGCAATTGAGCAAGCGTAAACGTCATTTTGCCTTCTATTCCGTCGCCTGAAACAACGACAAACGGCTCGTTGTAACCAGTGGAAATAACATCGTACAACTCGCCATTTTCCGTTGAGTTAGCGCTGAAGTCGCTTTTACCAGCTTCTTTTGCACCGATGCCGCCCTGCGTTCCGGAATCTCCTGCGCTGCTCTGCTCTTCATTAGTTACTATGCCGCTCTGCTCTTCGGTAGCCCCTATGCTGCCCTGCGCTCCGGAAGCGCCGACGGCTGTTCCGCCCTCTTCGGACGTTCCGGGCATAGTGTACTGTACGGAGGTTGAGTCGCCGCACGCACAAACAGCCGTCACAAAAACTATCAATATTACTGCGAATATTATCAGCCTGAATTTATTCATTTGTATTGACAAGCCCCCAAATCTATCGGTCAAAGATACAAAATACTATATCTATGTATTGCTTTCGATAATCTTACAAAAAAACAAAATTCTGACTCCTGACTCCTGACTCCTTGCTCATTGTTACTCCTTGCAACTCATTGCTACTCATGCTACTCATTGTTACTCCTTGTTACTCATTACCACTCATGCTACTCATTGTTACTCCTTGCTACTCATTACTACTCTTTGTTACTCAATTGCTGCTCATTGTACAGATGGAGTAACGGCATTGGACAGGGTGACGGCAACGGACGGAGTGACGGCAATGGACAGAGTGACGGCAATGGACAGAGTGACGGCAATGGACGGAGTGGCGGCAATGGACTAAGTGGCGGGCAACAGACGGAGCAGCGGCAAGGCAGCAGTGCGGCGCTCGTTCATCCGTAACGGATTTAAGCGCCAACCTGCATCGGCGCCTGCCTCGCTCATATTATCCAAGCTGGCACGTACCAGTTGTTCCTATCTATTGGAATGATGTCCGTCGGCATGCAGATGACCGCTCCGGCGCCGATTTTCGTCTTCAAATGCGCCGCGCCGGAGAAAACGTCTTCATCGCTCGGTTCCTTCTCTATCGGCTTTAGGACAGAAAAGTTTCTAACTGCGCCTTTCGGCGCCGCGCCTTTTTTAATTTCAATAGGATTGACCATCCCATCCATTGATATAATGATATCGATCTCTTTTTTGTTGCTGTCGCGGTAAAAGTAGAGCGGCGGACGTTTGCCGTTATTGATATAACTTTTGTAGATTTCCGAGACGACCCAAGTCTCAAAAATGGCGCCGTCCATCGCTCCCCGCTCCAACACCTCGGGGCTGCTCCAACGGGTAATGTAAGAGCATAACCCAGTGTCAAGGAAATACATTCTCGGCGCCTTGATGACCCGTTTGAGCGCGTTGTTTGAAAATGATGGTATAAGGGCAACCAACCCGGACGATACTAATATAGAAAGCCATTGCTTTACTGTCGGCGCAGAGACGCCAGCTTCATTTGCCAATGCGTCATAATTGACGTTCGTAGCCGTGCGCGCGGCGACAATGCCGATGAAGTTCAAAAACGTCAATTCATCGGCGACTTGTGACAGATCCTTAACGTCTCGGCTAATATAGGTTTCAAGATAGGATTCAAAATATTCGTCACGGTCAACGTTATCGGTCTCATAGAGCCGCGGCATTGAACCCTTAAAAATTCGAGCGAAAACTTCACTGATATCCATAGGGGTAACCTCGCTCATGCGCTGCATCAGTTCCTGCGGATTAACCATAAACGCCGGAAAATGCTTCCCTAAAATTTCACCATTAGACAAACCAAGCATTCGTACTACGCCAACCCTGCCTGCCATGGATTCTGTTACCCGCTTCATCAGGTGGAACGTCTGGGAACCGGTCAGCCAAAAGTCGCCGTTTGTCTTATGTGTATCCACATATACTTTAATATAATCAAACAACTCGGGGGCATATTGCACCTCGTCGATTAGCACGGGCGGCGCATAACGCTGTAAAAACAGCTCAGGCTCGCTTTTTGCAAAAGCCCTAATCGTAGGGCTGTCCAGCGAGACGGTCCTGCGACGATTATCTGCCATCTTATACAACAATGTGGTTTTTCCAATCTGGCGCGGGCCTGTTAGTAGCAGTACCGGGAATGATTCGCTGATGCTTCTCAGCGTCATTTCAATAGTTCGTTCATAGAACATAAAACAATCCTTCTTGTTGTTGTTTTTATAGTTATAGTTATAGTTATAGTTATTGTTATAATTATTATTATTGCTATTGCTATTGCTATTGCTACTGTTACTGTTATTGTAATTGTTATTGTTATTAATGCTAATCCAAATCAATACTTTATATTTGCATAAATGTCGCTATTTGTCAAGAGAGTTCAAAAATCGGCAATACTCTTTCCCATTTCCGTTTTCTTTTTTCTTCTTCATCTTTCCATTTTCCATTTTCCATTTCCGTTTTTTCCCTTAACATTTTCCTCTTTCCATTTTCCATTTTCCTCCTTCTATTTTCCTCTTTCCATTTTCCTCCTTCTATTTTCCTCCTTAACGTTTTCCTCCTTCCATTTTCCTCTTTCAATTTTATCCTTTCCAACCTACGCGCAGGAGAATATATGTTACTTTTGCAATTGAGATGAATTTTAGTATTTTGTGTATTTTGTGAACTATGCTAATAATAATAAAAAGCATTTGCATTACAACTATTATGTGTTATAGTGTAATGCGGTTGAGGGATTCACATTATCCACACACCTGACTGCGCCTGTGTATGGTCGTGGTCATAGAAGTTTTCGTGCCTTGCATATATGTAGAAAGGAATGGTCGAAATATGGCGTATTTTATTACTGATGAATGTGTAGCGTGCGGAGCTTGCGAGAGCGAATGCCCCGAGTCTTGCATCACTGCGGGTGATGACATCTATGTCATAGATGAAAATGAATGCACTGATTGCGGCACATGTGCGGAAAGCTGCCCAACAGAAGCCATACAGCAAAGATAAAAGATAAGTCTCATAGAAAAGACAAATCTGCTCAATTCAGACAAAATATTTCCCGATGCCGGAAATGACAGCAAAGGAACTGACAACGTAACTCTTTTGCCGGGCGAGGTGGTTGAAGACCTCCAGTGCGGCGGGTTAAAGGTTATTCAAAGGGACGCGTTATTCAAGTTTGGCCTTGACTCGGTCTTGTTAGCCAATTTTTCGCGTGCGCCCATCAACTCAACCGTTGTTGATTTATGTTCGGGGTCGAGCGTTATTTCCGTGCTGATGTCAGCCAAAACAATGGCCGCCCGGATCGTTGGAGTTGAAATATCAGACGAATTTGTCGATATGGCTAAAAGGTCGATTTCTCTCAATAAGTTGGACGACAAGGTCAGTGTTTTGAAGGGCGACGTCAGGGAAATACATCAACTGTTCACAAAAGGCGGCGCAGGAGTTGTTGTTGTTAATCCGCCCTACATAAAACAGTCCGGTGGGCTAAAGCCCGCGGATGTGAACAAGTCCATAGCAAAGCATGAAATTATGTGCAGTCTGAAAGACGTCATAAGCGCCGCTGCTTTCTTGCTTCCCGCCGGCGGCTGCTTTTTCATCGTTTACAAGCCGCAACGTCTGGTGGATTTGCTGTGTCAGATGCGCGAATTTGAGATTGAGCCGAAGTATTTAAAGGCTGTCCATCCAAGATATAACCAAAAACCTTCACTCGTGTTGGTTGAAGGCGTAAAATCCGCAGGCAGCGGGCTTGTTTTTCTTCCTCCCCTCTTTGTTTATGACGAATCCGGCGCATATATTACCCAGAGCAATCTCGAACGACTCTCTGCGCGGTGACAGTATTTGATATTTGAGCATGTGGGTGAGCATGTCGGTGAGTATGTGGGCGAGCATGTCGGTGAGCATGTGGGTGAGCATGTGGGCGAGCATGTCGGTGAGTATGTGGGCGAGCATGTCGGTGAGTATGTGGGCGAGCATGTCGCTTAATTGGTTTTCGTGTGTTTTCCCGGACTCATTTGAACAAATCGTCCAAAACAACTTCGGCTTGAGCGATGCTGAAATATCCCTTCTTTTCGAGGCCCCAAGTGGTAACCATTGTAATATGTATTACGCTTTTTGCGCCGGTTTCCAATAGGAATACAGATTTTTTACGTTCCAATTCAGCCGCTTCGGCTTTATTTATTACATACGGGTGCTTCGAATATTTCATTTCACACAGGTTAATCACCCCGTCCCGGCGGTTTATAAGGAGATCAATTTGTGCGCCGGGAGTTGCGTCCTTGCTGCGCCATGAAGACGTATAGGTCGATACCCCAAGGATACCAAGCTTTTCCTTCATCTGCTTGACATGTGTTCTGCACAGCTGCTCAAACGCATACCCGCTCCATGCCCTATGTCCTCCGTCCTCCATATAATTTGTCCAAAAGTATTCATCCTGTGTGTTATTGTTCTTCATGTACTCGAGATAGAACATGGAGAAGGGATCCTTAAGATAATAGTACGAACCGTTTTTCCGCTTTGTAAAATCAGTGTATTTCTCAATAAAATCGCATTGTTCAAGTTCGTTCAGTGTTTCTGTAAGATGTCCGTTCGGCGGGAAATTACTTGCTTTGCTTAGCTCTTCCCTGCTCATTCCAGCCCTTCTCTTTGACAAAGCCTCAACTATGGCAATATGCCTACTGGGATTTTTGAATAACGATCTGTAAAGCTCCTCAAACTCATAACGTAAAGGCGCCTTATCCGCAAAACATAACCTGTCGACGTTTTGTGAAAACGATATGTCGCTATGAAATAGATTCAGATAGAATGGTATCCCTCCGAATATCATATAGCATTCAGCCGTTTGATAACGGGTAATCTCAATGTTTCTGTTCTTGAAAAATTCTTCGCACTCCCCGAGAGAAAAAGGCGCCAGATAAATCCTGCCTGTGATGCGATTGTGCAAACCGCCCCTGTTTTGAAAGAGTTTTTTCGTTATCCATGATGTCGCGGAGCCGCAGCCAATAAACAGTATCTCGGGGGCTGCCGACGCCCAGCTGTTCCAGAAAAAGTCAAACGCCGGCATAAAATCTGATTCGCGCGCGTCGATCCAGGGCATTTCATCAAAAAAAACAACACTTTTGATTCCGGGGTTCATGTGGTCTTTTGGGCTTCCGTTGTTACCAGAGTTCTTGAGGCTAACGGGGTTTCCGTGTTTTTCGATAAGGAGCGCTTTGAGCTTATCGAATGCATCGCTCCAATTTTTTGAAGCTCGGGTGACCGTCCCGCCGAATTCAATTATTGCTTTATCGAAGTTAACCAGGTGTTCAGAATTGGATGCGCCTATTGTTCCGGTGAAGCAAAAAGCAAAATTGTTTTCAAAGAATTCTTTAATCAAATAGGTTTTCCCGACGCGACGGCGGCCATATACAATGATCAATTCCGGTCTACCTGAATCATAATATCTTTGCAACTCTTTCATTTCCGTTTTTCTGCCGATAATATCCATTTTCTGGCATTCCTTTCGAATTTCTGGGCTAAAACCTATTGTTTTATATATATTTTAGCCCGTTAATTCACGAATTACTATAAATATCTCGTTATTTATGGGCTAATAGTGGGTGTTTTGCAGTGTTTTAGCCGGGTTGCAATTTCATTATACTTTCACTGACAAAAAATTTCAAGTCTCACGCTCAACAATTGCACTAAGTCTGATCAGTCTGATCAACAGGTCTGATCAACAGGTCTGATCAACAGGCTGATCAACAGTCTGATCGACAATTGCGTTAAGTCTCTCGTGCTCAATAATTGCGTTAGGTCTCTCGTGCTCAATAATTGCACAAAGTCTACGCGCTCAATAATTGCACAAAGTCGTTAATTGAAGTTAAAATTGAAAAAGTAAATGGAACTGCTGAGTTGCGTTTATTTTTGGTTTATTTTTTCAGTTAAGGCAATGGTTATCTGCATGTTATCTGCGGTTATCTGCGGTTATCTGCAGGTTATCTGCGGTTATCCGCACTCAACAAAGGTATTGCTCTTGCCGCCGCGCTGTGCTATGCTGTTTTCGTTCAGAAAGGATGATAATACACTAATGAATGAGAAAATTAAGAGGTTTCTACTAATATATCCTCATATTTTTCCGATTTTATTGTTTTTATCGCTAGAAATCCAGAATTCTTCAAAGTCGCACTTCAATCTTCCAGCTCTGATTCTTTCGTGTGTTTTACTGTACGTTTCGCTCATGATCCTATTCGCGCTTACCGGTAAGGTATTCCTCTCAGGAGTACTGGCTTCGCTTATACTAGTGATATTCTATACTGTCAATTTCTACAGGCAAATGCAAACCGGTCAGGTGCTGCTGCCGCATGACTTAAATTCAGCCAGATATATCGGAAGTATATTCACTTTTGCAGACATGCCTGTCCACTGGCGTCCCGTTTGTTCTATCCTGTGCGTCGCCGCGTTGCATGTCCCGCTGTTCTATATATCAAAACGCGTTCGGTTCAGTATAAAAAAACGAGCGGTAATTTTTGCCGTCTCGGGTGCGTTAATGTACCTTTTGTTTTTTACGCGGTTTTCACAGGAAGTCATTCTGACCGCTATCGTCGCCAATGCGTCAACCGGCGCCGGTTTCTCCGATATATATGGGGAACCGGGGGCTCTTCTCGGGTTCTATTCCGTTGGCGTAGCCGACGACATGACTGAACCGGAGGGCTACAGCCCCGCCTTTATGGAAACGCTTGCGTCTAAAGTTGTGAAAAACATTAAGGTTGCCGGGAACTTAAAAGGCATGGGCGGCGCAGAGATTGGGGGCGGCGCAGAGGCTGGAGGGCGTTCAAAAGGCAATGAGAGCGCGAAAGAGGGCGTTCGCGAAGAAAAAATCAAGCCAGATGTTATCGTTGTCTTGAGTGAATCTTACTGGGATCCGACGGTTTTACCGAATATTACTTTTTCTGAAGACCCTGTTCCCAATCTGCACAGGCTCAAAAGCATTACAACAAGCGGGAACGTCGTTTGCCCCACTTTCGGAGGCATGACCTGCAACGCGGAATATGAGTTACTGACAGGCAACTCTTTTAAACTCGTGGGCTACGGCGATACGCCGTATTACAAACAAAAAACATATATAGACCGCGATAACGGACGCTCACTCATAAGTATGTTTAAGGCAAACGGCTACCGGACAGTGGCATTGCATACATATATGAGTTCTTTTTATGGAAGGAATATAATATACCCAAAGTTAGGGTTCGAAACATTTATTGCTTCTGAGGATATGCCGGATGCTCATTTAAAGGGTTCACTACGCGGGCAGGAAATTATTTCGGACGAATATTTTTGCGATACGCTGATCGAAACAATCGAAAACACTACGGATCCGTTGTTTTTGTTTGGAATAACCATGCAAAATCATACGCCATATTTTCCGGAAAAATACGAAACAACACAAATACACGCCGACTGTGGTGGATTAGTATCGGAGGAAACCTTAGAGCATATAGATACGTATATAGAAGGCGTCTATGACGCCGACAAGGTACTGGGCCGGCTGTACGAATACGTCATGGAGTCGGACAAACCCATTATTCTTTTATACTTCGGCGACCACTTGCCGCTTCTGACCCGGCATACAGAGGTTTACACCGACCTGGGCTATATAAGCGAGGGGAGTTTGGATGATTTATCGGTAGGAGATGCGCATAAATTGTATACAACCCCATATATTGCATTTTCTAACTGTAGAGAACTCCCTCCAACATGGGGTGAAGTTAGCATGTTCTATCTCGGCGCCATTTTGGCGGATGAGGCAGGTATTGAGAAGAACCTGTATTATCATTTCCTAAGCCAGGCATTCGAGCGATTTCAAGCCATGAATATGTATCTTTATATTGCAGATGGCGGGGTTTATGACGCTCCGCGTGAAGAAGATCGTGATATTATCGAGATGTTCACAGATTTCCAATATGACAAACTGTTTGGGAAGGGATACTTGGATGAAGCAATGTCTCGTATCCCTGTGGCGAGGGACTGATGAGGCAAGCAATGTCTCTTATCCCTGTGGCGAGGGACTGATGAGGTAATCAATGTCTCATCTCCCTGTGACGAGGGACTGAAAACGAGTAGAAGAAGAAGGGACGGCTTTTAACTATATGAAAACAGCTGTTATTGCAGAGAAACCGTCTGTTGGCAGGGACATAGCTAAAGTTCTTGACTGCAGAAATAAAGGGACTGGATTTTTTGAGGGTTCGCAGTTTGTGGTTACCTGGGCGCTCGGGCACTTGGTAACTTTGGCGGAACCAGAGGATTACGATCCGAAATACAAAACCTGGGATATAAACCATTTGCCCATTATGCCCGATGAGCTGCAGTTGGTCGTAATACCGCAGACGTCAAAACAGTATAAAACCGTCAAAGACATATTGCTGCGAAAAGACGTATCATCCGTAGTTATTGCAACTGACGCGGGACGCGAAGGCGAATTGGTCGCGCGGTGGATAATTGAGAAAGCCAACTGTAAAAAACCCATCAGGAGGCTGTGGATTTCGTCGGTAACAGATAAGGCAATAAGGGACGGCTTTCAAAACTTAAAGGACGGTAAACTTTATCTGGATCTCTGCGATTCTTCAAAAGCCAGGGCAGAGGCTGATTGGCTGGTCGGAATAAACGCTACCCGATGCCTCACTACAAAGTTTAACGGTCAGCTCTCATGCGGCAGGGTTCAGACTCCAACTGTGGCGATAGTTGCCAAGAGGGAGGAAGAAATAAGGAAATTTGTGCCGCAAAAGTTTTATGGACTTAGTGCATTGGCAAAGGCGGGAGCAGGCGCGAGCCTGGCTGGAGTGGGCGCGGGTCATGGCGGTGCGGCAGGTTCGGGCGCCAGTTCAGGCGGTGCGGCAGGATTGGGCGCTGGTGCGGGCGGTGCAGCTGGTGCAAGCGCGGCTGCAAACG
>JGI24702J35022_10001063_pt1 | contig 17164 bp, 18 predicted proteins | sample TergutTh196P4_FD_35022 | JGI IMG/M metagenome (IMG submission 35022)
TACAGCCTTGACGCGGCAACATGGCAGCCGTCCGAGACATTCAGCGGTCTCGATCCCGGAACGGGATACACGTTCTACGCCCGCCTCGCGGAGACGGCGACGCATAACGCATCGCCCGCAAGCGCAGGTACAGCGGTCACGACGGACAAGGCATCGCTGGACGGGGTCGTAACGATCACGGGAACGGCGCAGTTCGGCGAGACGCTTACCGCAGACACGGGCGCGCTTGAAACAAATGTTACCGGTTATCTTGACTTTGGTACGCTGTCATATGAGTGGAAGCGCGGAGCTGCGGTCGTCGGTACGAACGCGGCAACGTACGTTCTCACGGCAGCGGACGTAGGGCAGACGATAACAGTCACGGTCACGGCATCGAACTGCGACGGTTCGGTGGCATCGGCGGCAACGTCATCCGTCTCGGCAGTTGCGATAACGGATGCTGCGATAGCCGTCACCGCTCCGGTGACCGGCGCAACACCGGGCACAACGGCGACCGGTACGGGCAATTTCACCGTGAGTGCGGTGTCTTGGACGCCTTCGGACACCATATTCCTCGGCGGCACCGTGTACGAAGTGACTGTTGTGCTCGATGCGGCCGCCGGCTATACGTTCGCGGGATCGGCGACGGCGACCGTCAACGGAGATGCCGCAGTCATCGGTTCAAACACGGGCACATCGTTAACGCTGTCGTATGAGTTCGCGGCGACGGGAACGGCGGATGTCACCGGCGTCGACGTGATATCGCAGCCTTCGAAACTGACGTACACGCACGGCGAGGCGCTGGAACTGGCGGGATTTTCCGTAAAGGTGTCGTACAGCGACGGCACCGATGACACGGTACCGTTCGCTCAGTTCACGGCGAAGGGAATAAGCGTGAGCATCGCCGACGGCACCACGCTGTCGCGTGACACGCACAACGGCACCGCCGTCGAAGTGTCATGCGGCACGTTCAGCGCGTTCACGGACGCGCTCATTGTGAGCAAGGCTGCGTACACCCCGGCAGCGCCGACGGCAAGCGGGAGCTTCGTTTACGGAACAGAGCTGAGCGAATGGGACCTCAGCGCTGATGTCAGGGGAACATGGTCATGGGCCGACGGTTCAATGATACCGGACGTGACGAACGGCGGCTATGAGGCGGTGTTCGTTCTGACGGACGACAATTACACACTGGCCTCCGGCGGCACCGCGACGGTCAGCGTCACGGTGACCAGGGCGGCCGTTGACATCACCGCTGTGCAGGGAGTGACGGTCCCGGCATTGGGAGGCACACCGGTTGCGTTCGTGACAGAAACGGACCAGTACACCGGCACCGTGGCGTGGGATCCCGTCGTTGCGGTGACGTTCGGTCCCTCGACCGTGTACACGGCGACGATAACCCTTACGGCGAAGGACAATTACACGTTCACGGGCGTGGCCGCCGATATGTTCACAATATTCGGCGCAGTGTGCGCGAACGCGGCCGACGGCAACGTCATAACGGCGGTGTTCCCGGAAACGGGGGATGTGCTGGACACAACGCCGCCGGAGATAGTATCGGTAACGCCGTCCGGCTCGGACGTCGCTTTGAGCGGTACCATTGTCATAACATTTGACAAGCCCATGGACCAAACGGTCGGCACGGTCGCGCTGGACAACGGCATCGGCGCCCTGACGGGAGGCACATGGACGTCCGCCACATCGTATTCGGTGCCGTTCGGCGGTCTCGCCGAAGGTACGTCATATACCGTGACGGCGTCAGGGTTCAGGGATGCGTCCGGCAACGGTATGACCGATAACAGCGAATACGGTTTCGCCACGGTCGCGCCCGAACCGCGGGATGACGGCGGCAACGGCACGGACGGCGGTGACGATACGGGCGATGATAACATTCTTCTGTACATCGTCATCATAGCGGCGATAGCGATCGTTGCACTTGTCGCGGTGTATCTGCTGCTCATAAGGAAACCGTAACGTCAGCTAAAAACAGGGGGATGCGCCCCCTTATCTTCTTTCTTTATACCGTATATGAACGAACGGTCATTTTTTACGTTTCGTTCTCTGCCCCGCTTTGCGCCCGGCCTTTTGTTTATCTTTAGGCGCGGAACGTTTCGGAGGCTCCGGATATCTTTTCTTTATATCCTCAACTTTCTTACTGAACTCTTCAAGCAGAACATCACCGATGAACTCTCCTTTGTAATTGTCAACCTTCGCCGCTATCAGTGCTTTTCCCGCCAGCGCTCTCGATATGTTGCCGCGCTGCCAGTACGGGGCGCGGTGTACCTCGGGATGCTGAAAGATCATACCATGCTTCGGAGGCTTTTTCCCAGACCGAAGATGTCTGAACATTGCCTTTTCCGCGCCGAGCAGCTGAAGCGTAGACGAAGGCAAAGACGCTAATCTTTCAAGTCCTCCCGCCGATGATATCAGACGTGCGGCAAGCGCATCTCCGAGAAGTGTGCACATGTTCGGCGCAACTTCTTTAGCCAATCCTGAGATGTATGATTCAATGCGCTCACGGTCGTCATATATTTTGCACAGCGTGTCCGAAAGCTTCATTATCGCCTTTATATCGGCGGTATCCATTTCCGAACCTATCGATTCGATGTTGATCCCAAGTTCTTCGATGATGCCGCTGCGCTCTCCGTGCCTTGCAACGAGATCGCAGTACTTTCGTTCTTTCGCATGGTCGCCGAGCTCAGGAAAATGCAGGCCGTACCATTCGTGAAGCCGTTCGTTCATCAAATTGCATGATTCGATCACATCGTCCAAATGACGGATCGCCTGCACAAGACTTTTATCTCGGGGTATCGGCTCCGATGTCCTTAATTTTCCGAGCCTCAGCATCGTATCGCGCATCAGTTCTTCCGTGAATCCGTACTGTTCCGCTTTGATGAAAGAGGAATCGAACATCATCGGTCTTCCCAGTTCTGACTGTCTTCGTTCGGAGACGCGTAATTTTTTTACGTCCTTTGAAATTTCGAGTTCCTCGGGAAGAAGCGAACCGCGCTGCATCATCGCCAGTTTTTCGGCAATGAGCTTTGCGTCCTTGGGCATCAATCGTTTATTGACGATCTTCGTATCATCGCAAAGGAACACTCCGAACCATTTCGTCACGAGGATCAAGTCACATCCTCCTCAGCCGGTATATCTCCTCTCTCGGCAATCCTTCGACGTTACCTACGACGAGCTGCAGATGCGCCTGAAATTCCAATTCTTCCATACGGTTGCATGCCTCTTCCATAGTCTTCCCCTGAGTCACGGCACCGTGGTTCTCCATGAGCGCTGCGGACGATTTCGATATCTTTGTCATTTCCTCAACAAGTTCGTCTGAACCGGGCGTACGGTACGGTACCATGGGAACGTCTCCCAGCAATATCGTTCCCTCAGGCGTGAGATCGGTACGTATCTTCTCGCCTTTCACGGAAAGCGCGGTACAGTAGACCGGATGGCAGTGGACGATGGCGTTCACGTCATCTCTTAAATTATATAACGCGATGTGAAATTTGTATTCTATTGATGGTTTTCCTTTTCCTATGACCTTACCGGTCATTGCCAATTTTACAATATCGTCCTCTTTCAGCGAGCCTTTGTTCCTGCCGGACGGCGTTATCAGTATTCCGTCGTCCGTTCTGATGCTCACGTTGCCGCCGGCGGACACGAGAAGCTCTTTCTGATATAATTTGGAGCAGACGTCACATATTGCCCTCCGTGCATCCGCTTCGTTCACCGTGTCACCATCCTTCGCACCTCGTCCGGTCTCAGGATGCCGTTCTCGGTTATGAAGCCTGTTACGTATCTTGAAGGCGTAACATCGAACGACGGGTTCAGCGCTTTCGACCCGGCCGGCGCGATCCTGACGCCGTTCATGAAGGTGACCTCCTCCTCCGGCCTTTCTTCAATGACGATACGGTCGCCGCATTCCGTGCCAAGGTCGAACGTGGACACCGGGGCGGCGACGTAGAACGGTATTCCCAGTTCTTTTGCTATGACCGCCTTTTCGTACGTTCCTATCTTGTTCGCAAAATCACCGTTGGCAACGATGCGGTCAGCTCCCGTTATTATAATGTCAACACCTTTTTTCATAAAATGGCCGGACGCGCCGTCGGCGATTATCGAATGCGGTATGCCCTCCTGCGAAAGCTCCCACGCGGTAAGCTGCATCCCCTGTAACCTCGGTCTCGTTTCCGAGACGTACACAAATATGTTCTTTCCCGATGACCACGCCTTCCTTATCGGTGCTAACGCGGTACCAACGTCAACGGTGGCCAGGGCGCCGGCGTTGCAGTGCGTCATTATAACATCGCCGTCCTTGATCAGAGAGTTCCCGTATTCACCTATCTTTTTACATTTGTCAACGATCATATCCGCGTAATCATCCGCCGCCGCTATCGGATCTGCTCCTTTCTCAAGTTCACGGAGCATGTGATCGACCGCGTAAAAAAGATCGTTGGCGGTGGGTCTCGAGGCTTTGATGATACGTGCCGCTTTATCAACATCTTTGCCGTTAAGCGCGGCAAGGCACATGCCGTACGCGGCCGCCGCGCCTATGGACGGCGCCCCGCGTATCGTCATGTCAGCTATTGATGCGGCCACTTCCTCATATTCTTTGAAATTAACGATGACGATCTCATGAGGCAGTCTCCTCTGATCCATCATTCTCACTTCCCGGCCTTCGAACCATACCGCTCTGATATCTTCCGGCGTTCCGTTAATGACCGCTTTCACGCATGCACCCGCGTCTCGTATAAGCGTTGTTCATTATAACGGTGTCGCGTTCGTAACGAATGTGCATATCATTGTTATATCGAAAGAGCGAGGTGTAACAATAGTCAAGATTTTATGTATGAAATGTATACGGTGGGAATTGTACCATGGACGAAACTTTTGACATATATGCAACCGTGAACGGGTTGATCCAAGTGTCCAATCCAGTACGCAGACAGATACTCACGCACCTTTCATCATCTGACCTGTCGCTTACGGAAATATCAAATATAACGGGGAAAGCGCAGTCAACGCTTTCCGTTCATCTTGAGAGGATGGCCGGCGAGGCGCTGGTGACGTTCAGGGACGATCCGGCGGACAGCAGGAGGAAGATATTCTCGCTTTCGTCGAAACTTATGGCGCGTTCGCGTGATGTCAACGAGGAAGGCATAGAACTCTATCGGAAAACGCTCGGGTCGGTGACAGAACAGGACTGCAATTTCTTCAAGGTGCTGCTGAGAGCTATGATCGTAGGCGCAGAGGCGTCCGGACTGTGCATCGGGGCAACGATGCGCCAGATCGGTAAGAATATCGGCAGCGTTCTGTCAAAGAACATAAGATCCACGAAGGTCGAGGACATAATCAGCGAACTGCAGGAATTCTACGAGAAGCATGATATCGGCGAAGTTTGCGTTTACACGTTCATGCCGCTGACGATAATCGTCCGCGATAACTACGAAATAACATCATGCGCCGCCGAATCGATATCGATGTTCAGCCAGGGTCTTTTTGTGACGGCACTTCAGGACATAACAAAAAAGCGGTACAGGATAGCGGCGAGCGAGTGCTTCGGCGCCTCTAACAACTATTCGAAATTCGTCATAGAACAGATCATCTGACGTCGTACGTTATAAGAACGCCGTCGCCGAGTATCTCCGCGCTCTTCATCTTCATTCTTAATCCGCCTTCGCATACCCAGCCGTCGCCGCCGGCCGGTGTCGGTGACCCGCGGCCGCCTATTATCATTCCTCCTACGAATACGGTGTATTTATCGACGAGACCGTTCCTGAAGAATGATGATATCGTCTCGCCGCCGCCTTCGACGAGAACGCTTTCAACATCCATTTTGTACAGTTCGGTCATTGCTTTTTTCAGATCGAACGGATCGCCGCATCTTATCGCGGTAACGTTGTTCCACTTCGCGTCACATTCATCGCTGATCAATATGACGGTCGGTGCTCGGCCGTCCGCCGCCTGCGCGTTGCCGGGCGTCCTGCCGTGCGGGTCAACGATAACCCTGAGCGGATTCTCTGTGAATGATGCTCCTTTCACCGTAAGATGAGGATCGTCGGCGATCACCGTCCCGACGCCGACGAGAATTGCGTCATAACGTCTTCTGAGGTCCCTGACGCGCGCTATGTCCTCGTCTGACGATATTCTAACCTGTTTTTTATCATCCCCGGCGATCTTCCCGTCGGCGGACATTGCACAGTTCACATGCACGAAAGGCCTCAACCCTTACCACCCGGGGTCACTGACAGATTGTATACGGGACCTTTTCTTTCAACGCCGAACCTGACGTCCAGGAAAGTTTCCAGGGTGTCCATCTGGCTCAGAAGGTGCTTGCTTATCCTCGACACGGTGAACTCGCTCGGTCCGTTGGCCATCGCCATGTACGGAAGCAATTGGTCGGCAGTGTAAATATCCATGGTCGCACCGGAACTCATCTCCTTCAGAAGGTCCTTTGCGACGTCCTCACCGGCCTGCTTCGCCGGGTGTCCCTTCGTCGTTAACACGTTGCTTCCGAGGCATCCGTTCTCGTAAACGGCCATCAGGGACAGACCGGCGCCTTTTGAGGCGCCCGAGGTCTGCTGCACCTCTATGTTCACCGGGCTGTCAAGACCGAGCGTTTCGACACACGCAGATATCATATCGTCGCGTATCTTCTCGCGCGGATGCTGTATATAGCATATCCCTTCAACGCCTTTGAATTCGCCCAGCGTGTCTATTATCAGCGGCGTTATGTCCTTTATCGGATCTAATTCGGCTATCACGCGGCCGCCGCCGTCAGGATAGAAGCCCCGGTCAACGATCTCAAGCCTTGCGTTTATTCCCATACGTTCCATGAAGGGGAAAAGAATTTGCTGATAGGAATCGATGGGAGGCGCCCACATGACGTTGGTGCCGCCGCGCACATCAACCTTTAATTTCTGCTTATGGTTGCGCCCGGCCAGCATAACTGCCTGAAGGACAAGGCTTATGCTGCCGGCGGTGCCTATGTCCAGTCTGATATCGGACATCTGAGTATTGCCGGGCCTGAAATGAAGCTCCCTTGATCCCGGATGGTTGCCGATAACTTCGGAACCCGTCATATCCGCGACCGCTTTGACAGCGACGCAATGCTGCTTCGACAGCCCGTTGGTCGGCCGGTTCTCGCGTATGCGCGTCAGACGTGCCTCTATACCGGTTATCGCGGAAAGAGCGACCGATGTGCGTACTACCTGGCCGCCCCCCTCTCCTTTCGAACTGTCGATCTCCAGCATATGCACTCAGACGGTATAAGGCAACGCAACGATATAAACGTTACAAAACGCACCCGCGCAGGTGACCGGAAAGTGCGACTGCCGGGATTCGAACCCGGGTTAGAGGCTTGGGAAGCCCCCGTCCTGACCACTAGACTACAGTCGCAGCATCCGGCATCAACATTTTCTTACTATTTCTACGTTCCGAGGATGTGCCTGAACATGTGCGCGGGCGTCACCGCGCACAAAAAAGCGAAAGCATTGTGCGCAGCAGATCATTCCTGCAACCCTGCCGCAAGGACAATAAGGAGATCTTATAAAAAGACCAGATAAAAAAGGTAGAAAACCAGATAAAAAAGATAAAAATCAGGATAAAGCGTAAATAGGAGAAGAGGACGGCGAGTCATCAGACGATCCTGTAAGGTCCTGAGACCGTTCGGACAGCGGTCATCACAATTAAGTGGGCCCGGCCGGGATTGAACCGGCGATCTGCGCCTTGTAAGGGCGCCGTCATAACCACTAGACCACGAGCCCGATGCGCCACCATCACCGAAGAATTATTAAAAACTGTTCTTCGCGCATTCAGTAAAGGAGGCGTTTGTTCTTTTTCCCGAACACCCTCATGAAAATGTCCAGGGATGCCATTATACCGCCGATGACAAGTAGCAGTATACCGACGGGCATCACCAGCAGCCCGCCCACGATACCGAGCGCACTGTATGCCCCGACCGCCCATGCCACTATGGAGTATATTGCAAAGAGTACCACGATCACCCCGAGTATGACAAGGATGATGCCTATTGCGAACGCTGCCGGCAATCTCTTCGCATCGATAGGACTGCTCCCGCCGTCTGCCATGTACGTGAATGCCGTCATTGATTATTATAGTCGTCGCTGCTCCGTTCATAACGGCAGTTCTTTTTATCAGCGTCGCGGGGGCAGGGATCACCACGGACGTGTCCCGGTGGCCCAGAGATGATCGTTGTAAGCTTTCGCAAGGTTGTACGCATCGAATATGTTCCATATCCAAAGCACAAAGTAGAGTATTCCGCAAAGGATGATCCAGACGACGGCGGTCCCGAGACCGCCTAAGAACAGGATCGGAACGCCGATCAAAAGTATCACAAAATAGGCGGCCATTATGGCGAGCCCGCGGACCAGCTTGCCTACGTATATCTGTCCCGCGCCTCCCCACAGAAGCGAGAGCAGCGCGGCCACGCCCTCGTTTTTCTCGCGGAGGACCGTCGCATAACGGTCGCGCACCGCGGTGCCCGCTTTGTGACCGCATTTGTCACAGAACGCCTGGCCGTCGTCCATCTCATTTCCGCACATGCTGCAGTACATATTTTTTCCCTGCCGCTGTGCTTTACGGTGTTGCGCTTTATTAAGGTTTGCCGTTCCGAACGACGGTCCGGTGTCATTCGCGTGCTCTGTCAGAAGGGTTTTTACAGAAAGCACGGATACACGGTCAGAACGGCCGGGTCAGCGCAAATGACAATGAGATGATAACGGCGCGAATAACGGGGGAACGATGATCATGCGAAGAGCGGGAATATGCGCGAAATGTAACGGTACAAATGTGATCGATAGCGATAAACAGAACGGCGACAGGGCGATATATCACCGGTGGGTGTGCCTTGACTGCAATCACACGGAGTTATATGCCACCGACAGACAGATCGCCGAACTGAAAAAATTACGGGAAAAAGGAAAGCTCTGAGCTACGAATATCTTTCAAGCAGTGTTTCCGTCAGACCGCTTTCCTTATGTTCCATCACGTAACGGATGTAATCGGGCTGCATGCATCGTCTGGTGAGAATGTAGGACAACGGTCTTCCCATGACTATCGCGTATACCGTTATGAAGACGATGAACTGGAAGAAATGCATCTCCGGCACGCCGAACACCGTCATCAGCGTTCCTAACGCGACGGAAGAGAAGATGCTCATGCAGACGGCCGCCGACAATATCAGCGGTAAACGTCTGACAGGCATACGGGAGAACCATTTATCACCGACCGCCGTTCTCAGAATCGCTGCTCCCTGCTCTCTTATCATTTTGTTCATCTTTGTCAGGACACCGTTGGTGACAAGGAAACCTATCATGAAACCGAATGTTATGCCGGTCAGGAACACGCTGTTCACGGATGTCGGCTCTATAAGAATGGTATTATCGGAATTTAGTATCACGGTGCCCATTATACAGCCGCGTATGATGTTCAGAGCGATGTATCCTGTCACGCTTCCGTAAAGTTCTCTGAGGACGCTGACCTTCGGCAGCGGGTCCTTCACCGGCCTTTTGAAACTTTGGTCCTCATTGTTGCTGACGCCGTGCGCGTTCGCCCAGTCGGGCTGCACATAGCGGAATATGCAGTATTCCGCCACTATTACGCTGAGCAGCGTCGAAAAAAGAAGTTTGTACATCATCCACGGAACGAAGTCCATCTCCTCCATTCCGTAGAGAAGGAGCACTGCGGCGTTGGCGCCGACCGCCAGCGGAGCGAATATGATGATGTAGACGATGCACAACGCATACGGGCTCTTCGGCAACTTCTGCATTATGCGGCTCACCGGTACGCGGGAAGGCATCTTTCCTTCCGATCGCAGTTTTTTCAGTTTGGCATGAACGACGGTCATGTCAAAGATCACCGTGACGATGACACATGTTATCGTATCGGCAATGACATCGCCGAACACCACGCCGTCGGGCCAGAAGAACACGAAAACGACGGCGAGGTTTATCGCGACGGTAAGAAGTATCGCCTTCGCGTTGTCGACGTACGGCAACGAGACCCTGTTCGCCGCTGTTCCTCCCGACGCATCGCCGGCCGTTACATCCGCATTATCCGTCACACCGCCGGCCGTTCCCGCCGGAACATCATCGGGTGCGGGCAAGGGGTCTGTCACAGTCATCATCTCTCCGGAACGATACGAGAGCGCGTCCGCCGGATAAAAAGCTTCCATGCGCACAGGCTAAACGGCGAGACAACCTTTAAAAAGGAATGAAATGATTTCCGTAACGAGGTTATAACATGGGAAATGTCACAATCAAGTTCAAAAGAGGGCTTTCACAGAAACTGACGCTTCAGGGTCCGATAGACGTTCTGATCGACGGAAGCGAAGCGATGAAGGTCGATCCCGATAAATCCGTTGTGATCGATATGAAGGAAGGACCGCATGACGTAAAATTATGGATCGCCAACCAGGGGAAAGAGATGGGGCTCGTGAACACAAAGGTCGATGTGCACCCCAACAATAAATACGAAGTTACGTACGAGTACAACACGCTCTCCGGTAACGGCAAAGTGACCACAACGGTATCGTCCTGAGCGCACCGCAGAGCGTTGCGGAACGGACGCGCGCTTCCGCAGGCGGGTAAAAATGTCAGCTGAGATCTACAGCGCAACCGTGAAGATGTACGGAACGGACGCCGGAGCGGTCGTTGTCGGCATAGCATCATCCGACGGCCTAAGTTCAGCGCCCGACGGTTCGAGACCGTCCGACGTGCTGAAAGGATGCCGTTCCGTAATAATCCTCGGCATTCCGTTCACACAGGACTCTCTGCTCGGAGATACGGCGGATTATACGAATGTCCGCACGGAAATGGTCAAAAGGACCGGCGTTATCGCAGAGAAAGTGGCAAAACGGGTCAAAAGCAAAGGATACAGAACGGTAACAGTAACAAGCTGCAGCACCAAGATATCACTGAAGCACGCGGCGGAACAGGCAGGCCTCGGCGTCATAGGAAGAAATTATTTACTGATAAATCCGGAGCATGGAAATCTTCTGTGGTTCAGCGCCGTCCTTACCGACGCATCTCTGGAGCCGGATAGAAAAGTTCATTATTCGGTATGCGCCGACTGCAGCAAATGCGTCGAGATATGTCCGTCAAAGGCATTGGATGATCCCGGTCGGTTCGGAAAGAAAAAATGCTCCGATACATGCATGAAACTGACGAAGAACAATTTTGAGATCGCATGTTTCTTATGCCGTAAGGTGTGCCCATACCGTTTCGGCATTCCGTCATGATCCACTTTTAAACTTTGAAGAGGTCCGTTGAAAGATACTTCTCGCCGCGGTCCGCGAATATGACGACGATGAGGCCGTCCTCCTTCTCAGCGACCTTCGCGGCCGCGAGCATCGCCGCGCCCGCTGACATGCCCACGAGTATCCCTTCCCGCAGAGCGATCTGACGGCTCATCTCAAATGCTTCCTCACTTTCTATCATTATGTGCTCGTCGATCTTCTCGGGATCGTAGATCGATGGGACGATGGCCTCCTGCATATTCTTGAGGCCTTGTATGTAATGCCCCTTGACCGGGTGCGCCTCCACGATCTTTACATTAGGGTTCTTCTTCTTCAGGGCGCGGCCGACGCCCATGATGGTCCCGCTCGTTCCCAGTGCGCATACGATATGCGTTATCTTACCGTCGGTCTGCTGCCATATCTCCTCGGCGGTGTTCTCATAATGCGCAAGCGTATTGAAATCGTTGCTGAACTGGTCGGGATTGAAGTATTTGTCAGGATCGTCCTTAACAAGCTGGCGCGCCTTCCTTATGGCGCCGTCGGTGCCTTCTTTCGCCGGCGTCAGAATTATCTGTCCGCCGAACGCCTTGATCATCTTCTGCCTTTCTATGCTCACCGCCTTGCTCATCACGATGACGACGTCATATCCGAGAACGCGTCCGATCATCGCAAGGCTTATCCCCGTGTTCCCGCTTGTCGCCTCTATTATTGTTTTTCCCTTCGTCAAACGTCCGTCCTTTATCGCCGCGTTTATCATTGATATTGCGATACGATCCTTTATACTGCCCGTGGGATTGAAGCCTTCAAGCTTTGCATATATCTCCACGCCTTCTCTTTTAACGATGTCGTTTATTCTTACGAGCGGCGTGCTGCCTATCAGGTCCAGGATATTTTTGTTCATTTTGTTCAGCCTTTGCCGGACTGCGTCCGATAAGTAAAACACTTTCGCATATTATTTATCTGCTGCCGATAAAGGCCGGCGTTCGGCTTGAATAATACATTGTGCAATTTGAGGAACCGTTATTGTGCAGCACTGCGCGATCATTCGGAAAGGCTGTTTCCATAAATATCGCCATCTGCAGAAGCATTGTTATTCTCGTTACCGCAACACCGACATTTCTGCCGATGAATTTACTTCGATCCGGACTTTGAAAAACATACGAAAACAGTAGGTTAACTTTAGGTTTATACAGAAGTTAGCAAGTAACATCAGCAATGCAAAAAACAAGATCCGATCAATAAGAAAGTAACACGTGAGTATTCGAACCCTCCCTCGGCCAGTAGTGGAATTTTTAAAATCAATAGCAGCGAAGTAGTTCAAAAATCATTAAATAAGTGTTACGATGATATACAATTGCGGGTGGCCACTAGGTCACTCAGTGGGGGGATTGTGGCCACTAGGCCTCTCACCCCCACAACATTTTGGAAAAATTTTGACACCATATCCGTCGATTTCAGAATATTTTCTAAGAAATTTTTCTTCAATAATGTTATAGAATCCTTCATATGTCCTTTTCTCTTTGAAGTCTGTTGTTTTGGACCTATATCTTTTTCGTACACAGTAGGCTATACAATCCACAAGCTGAGATAAGTGTCTGTATTTCGAATCCACAAAAATGGGATCTTCTATCATATAATCGCTCTTGTTGTACTCGCTCCCGCGTAAATTCCACTCCTTTATTCTTGCCCTCATCTTATTGTCATATTTTGGATTCACAGAATCTATGAGCATAAGACCATACTCTTCCAGCTCTTCGGCTTCGTTAGCTTTATTGTGAAAGTAGCAAAGCCGTTCGAAAAGATATTTCATAGCATTCATTTCGACATCGAATTCTGGATTATACAGCATATCTTTTCTTATGATCACAGATACAATCCTGCAATCTATCTCTGAAATTACCTTCAGAATATCCGTCATCAACTCGAGCCTTGTATTCAGATGCATGCTCTTGAATGTCGATTTTTTGTTTATGATATCTGTAGCATGTATCTCAAAGGATTCCGGATCTCTGCCAGGGAAATATTTCTTTTTAATATCTTTGACCTTATTATCGACATTTTTCCATTCACGCTCATTGATTATGAGAGCCGCAAGAACGAACTCGTTTTCTGAATCTGTCCTTTCTGGTTTTCCAGACTCGTCAATATAGGTAAGGTACACGGCCAGTGCATATTGTAGGAGTTTGATAAGGTTTGCTCCAAGGGTAAAATAGACCTATCTGCCAAATTCATTCCTCCTGTAACATCAGGGATACCAATATAACTGTGGATCTCCGTTGACGTAAACGGGCGGCAGCGGACGACCGCCCGGCGGCGTTGCGATGAGGCACGAGACAAGATCAAAGTCGGAATTGTTCATATCGAACGCGAAGGCGATAAAAAAAGGCATAAGCTGGTCCTCGGCATCGGACAAGCGCATGGCCGCGCTCCTGTACGCCATGAAAGGGAAGATGATCAGCCGCGACGCGATCGCGTACGCATACGACGTATTGAAAAAGGGGACCGGCCGATTCTCTGCGTTCAGAGGGCTCCTGCCCGTGTGCACCGCGGCGATGCTGTCGCTGGAAAAGGACCCGAAGGAGGCCCTGGAATGTGCTTTATCGGTATTCGATATGATGAGGGAGGTCAAATTCAAAAATTCCGAGTTCCTTGCGATGGCCGCACTTCAGATAACAAAAGGAACAGAGCAGAGCGACCTCCGTGCAAAGGTCGGTCGCATGAAGGCGTTCTACGACGGCATGAAGGAGATGAGCTGGCTGCACACCGGTGCCGACGACTACATATTGGCGGCGACACTGGCGATGTCGGACGCCGATGAGAGGAAGGCGATCGGTGATATCGAGGACATGTATCAGCGCCTTAAATCGGAGTTCAGAGGCAAGGGCAGTATCTTGGCGTTGGCGCAGGTCCTGACCGTAGGCGGGCAGGTCGGTCAGCCGGCGGCGGAACGCGTTCTTGCGCTGCGTGACGCGCTCAGGGCAAGGAAGATACGTTTGTTCAGATCATACGCGATGCCGACGCTGGGCATCCTCGCGCAGCTTCCCGCCGATGCGGAGACGATCGCGCAGGAGATCAAGGACACGGAAATATTCCTAAGGGCACAGGACGGCATGGGAATACTGTCCATCACTGCTCTGGAGATACAGATGTACGCAGCGGCGCTGGTGGCCGCGACATATGTTCAGGACGCCGAAAAAGAGGCGATAGCGGCCTCCGTGTCAACAAGCATGATCAACATCATGCTTGCGATACAGATGGCAGTCATTGTAATAATGGTAGCAAGCGCAGCGGCGGTGGCAGCATCGGCGAGCGGATGAGCGTTCTTCAATCATCCGGATAGAAAAAAAACAATGGGTCTATCCGGATTTGAACCGGAGTCAACGGCTCCCAAAGCCGCAAGTATACCAGGCTAGCCCATAGACCCCTATATCCGAGCATGCGACCCCGAATATTAATATTTCGCATTCCCGATGATATCTTCAAGCTCTTTCATCAGAAGGCGCACGGCGTTCCCGCGGTGCGATATCCCATTCTTCTCGGGGATCGGCATCTCCGCTAATGATATTTTTCCGTCATGGCTGAATATCGGGTCGTATCCGAAACCGTCCGTTCCTTTCTCTTCTTTCAGTATGACGCCGTCACACTTTCCGGTGACGATGATATCTTTCCCGTTAACATTGCACCCGATGCAGCACTGAAAGTTCGCTTCTCTTTCATTCACATTCTCCATAAGTTTCAGAATGCCGGCGTTGCCGATCGTCTTCTGAACGTATGACGAATACACTCCCGGAAATCCTTTCAGCGCATCGACGAACATCCCCGAATCGTCTATTATGAAATCCCTCAGCCCCTTTTCCTTCAATGCGGCCATCCCTTTCTCCACAACTTCGCTCAATTCTGATGTTTGAATTTCATCGTACGGTATGCGCACATGCTCCGCATCTATCGAAAATGACGACAATGCCTCGCGGTACTCGATGAATTTTCCCTGATTCGATGTTATTATCTTCAAGATCATGTGTATCTCCCGCGCCCCCGGATGTCATCGACGCGTTTGAGTATCGATTGCGCATCATTCATATTTTTCGTATAAGCATCCATCAGAACGTCAAGGGAATCGTCCAGGCCGGAATGGGCTGACGTGAACGCTCTCTGCAATAAGTGTATATCAACGCCGAGATCTTCGGTCTCAGCGAGCGTGGTGCCTAACGAAAGATCGAACAAACATATCTCACCGTCGGGCGTGAGTATCATGTTCGATGTTGTCAGATCGCCGTGCGATATCCCCGCGTTATGAAGTTTTGCGACGGCAACGCCGATCTTGCCGCACATTTCGTTCGCCTTCGAAGGCTCATCATCAAGGATGTCCTTTATCTTTCGGCCGCTGATGAATTCCATGGTTATATCACATTTTTTCACGTCGATGTCGTATATCACCGGCGTTCTGACGCCCGCTTTTCTGGCATCTATCATTATGCGTGCTTCGTTCTTCGTTCTCATCGAACGCAAATGCATATCCAGCCCGGAATGTCTGTATCCCTTTGGTATGCGTGTTTTCACGACGGCATCACGTCCCAGGTACGTCGTTCTGTAGACGGTGGCCTCGGCACCGCGCCCGAGTATGTCCGTTCCGTTATCCATATCACAGTGATACGGCGTACGGCTAAATATTTATCACCGCACACAGCGGCATACGCACAAATAAGGGTGAATGAAGAATGACAAACCTTTTTCAACATCCTTTTCTTTATTGCATCGTGATCCGGTGAATCGCATACCAATTATGTGCCAATCCATTGACAATCTCTTAGGAGGAGGCATCGAAAGCGGCAGCGTTACGATGCTTTACGGGGAGGCGGGCACCGGAAAGACCAATATTTGTTTACAGATGGCGTACAATGTCGCGAAGAACGGGAAAAAAGTTGCGTACATCGATACAGAAGGATTATCGGCGGACAGGATAGAGCAGATCTTTATTGACGGCGCATACACAAAAGATCTTCTGGTATTTTCGGCGCACACATTCGACGAGCAGGGATACGGCATCGCGCAGGCGGCGAAGCAGGCGGAGTCCGCGGATGCTGTCGGGCTGATAGTCGTGGACTCGATGACGATGTTCTATCGTTTGAGATCGGACGACAGTTCTGTCCGTAATGAACTGACAAGGCAGATGGAGATGCTTCTGAGCACCGCGAGGAAGAATGATGTCGCCGTATTGATAACATCGCAGGTGTATACGAACATAGGAACAGGAACGTTCGAGTTCCTCGGCGGGCACGCGATACAGCATAATGCGAAGACGATCGTACGGTTGGAGAAAAGGGGCAGCGGCAAGCGCGCCGCCGTTATAGTAAAGCACCGAAGCCTTCCCGAAGGAAGGTCGGCGCTGTATCGTATCGTTCAGACGGGCATCGAAGATTAAGATCAGACGTCGCGTCCCATGGCGAACTCGGCGAGAGCTATCATAAAATCTTTGTCCCTGCTTTCCGGCAATACGTCAAGCTTCCCTATCGCCTGCTTTGTATAATCGGTGGCCATGTCTATCGCGAATGCCACGCTTCCCGAATCTTCCATTATCTTTCTGGCCTTTCCGATGTCATCTTCCGATGCGTCCGTCTTTCCGAGGACGGAACGGAACTCTTTCATTATCTTCGGGTCGCGTATGTTCTTCAGCGCGTGCGTCACCATTACCGTACTTTTTCCTTTGCGTACGTCGTTGCCTACGGATTTACCAAGCTTCACCGGATCGCCGATGAGACCGAGGACATCGTCGAACATCTGGAATGCGACGCCCAAAAGCATTGCGTACTCGTGTATCGCTTTTACAATGTTATCATTCGCGCCGCCGGCAAGGGCGCCGCCCGCGGCGCCCGCCGCGAATAATACACTCGTCTTCAGACGTATAGTCTCGATGTACTCGTCCATTGTAACTTC
>JGI24702J35022_10001064_pt1 | contig 17160 bp, 5 predicted proteins | sample TergutTh196P4_FD_35022 | JGI IMG/M metagenome (IMG submission 35022)
GTGTCATTATTGACAATCCATTCCCTGTTTTATATAAATAAATAAAGGTCCTGTAGCTCAGTGGATAGAGCGGCCGCCTCCTAAGCGGCAGGTCGGCCGTCCGATTCGGCCCAGGATCAGAAATGTTTAACCCTTTGGGTTAAACATTTCTGGCTCTTAGGGACAACTATTGTTGTCCCTTCGAGTCATTAAAGCTTGCCAGTAGAAGCCCAAACTGCATATAAGCCGTGTTGGCGGCGTCCATGCTGCAAGAGGCAAACTGCAGGGTGGCTTTTTAGGTTATTTAGTTTTCTTGCTTATTTTCTATACCAAGTATAGGATGTATCAAAGGAACTATAATGCCCAATATATTCGACTTCCACGAAAGCGTACTAAACAACTTTGAACATTTTTCCCGCAGTTTCACCACTATTCGTGCTGATGATATTAAAAACAAGGTTGATTCTGAATACGTCAACAGGCGCTACTGGCCGGCCCCGCTTATACAAATAAATCCGAACTATAAAAAAGCATCCGTTATCAATGATTTAGTCAGGGACCAAACGCTCCATCCGCTTTGCGGCAAAATTTTTAAGGGCTTTCACCTTTATACCCATCAACAGGAAGCCCTCGCCGTCGCAAAAAGAAAAGAACCTTTTTTGGTAACCACAGGCACCGGTTCCGGCAAGAGCCTCGCTTTCTTTCTGCCCATTATTGACTCAATAATTCGGGCAAAAGAAAAAGATACTACTCCAAGAACGCGGGCTATTATTGTCTATCCCATGAATGCCCTGGCAAACAGTCAAATGGAGGAGCTTCAAAAATACCTAGATTCTTTTATCAAAGACAATCCGGGAGATAAACTTCCTTTTTCTTTCAAACGCTATACCGGGCAGGAAAATCGCGAAGATAGGATGGATGTAGGGAAGAATGCGCCTGACATTTTGTTGACTAACTACATGATGATGGAACTGCTCCTTACACGCTATGACGATGAGGATCGTGCTGTCATTTCCCATTGTATTGGACTTGAATACCTTGTATTGGACGAACTTCATACCTATCGGGGCAGGCAGGGCGGAGATGTCGCTTTACTGGTCCGCCGCATCAAAAGACAGCTTGAAACAGAAAATCTTGTTTGCATAGGTACTTCCGCGACAATGACATCGCCAAGTGAAGAAAGTGAAGGAGATGAAAAAAAAGCAGCCGCCGAATTCGCGGGCAATCTGTTTGGCGAAACAATTCCCGTTACCAATGTTATTTCCGAGAAACTGGAAAGGGTGACCGATGTCGGGCTTTCAATTAAGGATATTTATGATGTACTGCAGCCCCGCGTTTTGAACGCTGTTAGTTTTATGGCAGCTGGTTATAAAAATGATCCATTGGCTGTCTGGTTGGAACTGACAATGGGAATTAGCCACTCCGGCATAAAGCCGCCTGAAAGAGCAAGGCCAATATCCCTGGAAGAAGCCGCCGAGAAGCTGGCTGGCGATTCAGGCGTATCCACAGAAATTGCGGAAAAAACTTTAAAAGAATATTTTCTTATGTCGCAAGATATCAAGGATGATAAAGGCAGGCAGGTTTTTCCCTTTAAACTCCACCAGTTTATTTCCGGCCCCGGGAAGGTACTTTGCACGCTTGAACCAAAAAATGAACGATACATCACCCTGGACGCACAGCGTTTTGCGCCAAAAGATACACGGGCTCTGCTCTACCCTGTATATTTCTGCCGTGAGTGCGGGCAGGAGTTCATTCCGGTGGAGAATATTATAGGCAGATGGGAACCCCGCGAGATTGACAGCCCTGTACCAAGGGACAGTGAAGATGATATTGGATTTTTGGTGCCGGTGGAAGACACACTAAATTACCATGGGGAAGAAGACTTACCTGATTTTTGGATTGAAGAATTTAACGGAGAGCTGCGGCCAAAGACGGATTATAAAAAATTTGTTCCAAGGCATAAGTACATCAATATATATGGCACAGAAACAAGCGAGGAAGAAAGCAGCCCTTACTACTATATTCCAGGAGCAATTCGTTTCTGTCCCCATTGTGGAACAACTCATGAAGCAAAGGGAAAAGATATTAACCGCCTTTCAGGCCTTTCAGGCGAAGGGCGATCTTCCTCAACAACCATGCTTTCCTTGAATATTCTTGACAATCTTTTCCAAAATGATGATGAGCAAAAAAAATTACTTGGGTTTACCGATAACCGGCAGGATGCTGCCCTGCAGTCAGGGCATTTTAACGATTTTATTTTTCTATTAACATTACGCAGCGGCCTTATGGCGGCTTTGAAAAACAATGGCGGCAAACTTCATGAAGCTGATTTAGGTAAAGCGGTATTTGATGCAATCGGTTTTGGGAAAAACACTGCCGAGGCCAATGCAGAATATTTATCTAATCCTGCCGTAATAGGGCATACAAAAACAAACGCGCAAAGCACACTGCAGTTTATTTTGGGATACCGGCTCTTGCGCGACATCAGAAAAGGCTGGCGTTATAATAACCCGTCGCTTGAAGTATTGGACCTTCTAAAAATCGAATATGACAGTTTGAGTGAGTACCTTGAAAACGACGAAAGCGGGCTATTATTGCCGGAAATAACATCGCTCACACCGAAAAACAGAACAGATTTATTTAAACTGGTATTTGATGAAATGAAGAAAAATCTCTGTATAAGCTCGCGTTTTCTATCAAGGGAAGATCAGGAAAGATACAGAAACCTCTCAAAAAATACCCTCAAAGAACCTTGGGCCTTTGCTGCCGATGAAATACTTACCATAACCAGCTTCCTGGTGCTTAAAATTGAAAAAGACCTAAAAGGGAAAAGAGACTGGGACGGGATAATAAGCGCCGGGCCGCGTTCAAGGATCGTACAGCTGATAAAAAGAGAAGGTTTCTGGAAAGAAACCGGCCTTGATTACACCAAGTGGAAGGGAGACGATTATACCGCCATTATAGAAAACATGCTCCAATGGGCAATAAAATACGGCTTTGTCAAAAAAGAGCCGCTAAGCCCTTCCATGACAGGGTATAGCCTATCAAGTGATGTCTTGATATGGCGGCTGACAATGAATGAAAAATCAGAACCCGCCGCCGAGCCCGAAAGGCGAGGTTCCCCTCCGGTAAGGAATACCAATGATTTTTTCAGGCAAATGTATATTCAAACATCAAACTCCCTCATAAAAGGTGAACATAATCTTTTTGATTATGAATCCCATGAGCATACGGCGCAGGTAGAGGCGCAGGAACGGGAAAAACTGGAAGCCCGTTTCCGTTTTGGGGAAAAAGATAAAAAATGGTGGAGCGGGCAGCAGGAATCAGGCGGCGAAGATTTACAGAGGCTCCCGGTTCTATACTGTTCTCCAACCATGGAGCTGGGAATAGATATATCAACCCTCAACACAGTATATATGCGCAATGTACCGCCGACTCCGGCAAACTACGCGCAGCGGGGAGGGCGTGCCGGCCGCTCAGGACAGGCAGCCATGATCATTGCGTATTGTACTGCCTTAAGTCCGCATGACCAATGGTTTTTCAACCATAAGAGCGACATGGTATACGGAAAAGTAAAAACTCCTCTTTTTGATCTTGCAAACAGAGAACTCATAACAAGCCATTTACATTCGATCTGGCTGCAAACATTGGGAGTTAACCTCCCGCCAGGCATTAAAGACATACTTGAGATTGAGAAAGAAGATCTTCCGGTGCGGGATGAATATATTGAAAAAATGAATAATACAAAAGCCATTGAAAAAGCCATTAGCCACGGAAAAAACATCTGCGATGAATTGCGCCAAATAACGCAAGGAAACGCGCCATGGCTTAATGATGATTTTGTTGAAAAAGAATATAAAAATATTTTTAATGCCTTTGACAAAAGTTTTGACCGCTGGCGTGAACTTTTTCTTGCAACAAAACAGCAAATGAAGACTGCCGATAAATTAATCAACCAGAGCCCGAGCCAGCAGGAACGAAAAGATGCCCAACGCCGTTACAATGATGCGTATCAGCAATACGAAACGCTTCTTTCATCCGGCGGACAGAATTCCGATTTTTATACCTACCGTTATTTGGCAAGCGCGGGATTTCTTCCTGGTTATAACTTCCCGCGTCTTCCCCTCATGGCATGGATACCTTCTGTTGGAAAAAATACCGGAAGCCAGGAAGAAAGAGGCGCCATAATTTCCAGGCCTCGGTTTCTGGGTATTTCAGAGTTTGGGCCAAACAGCCTGATTTACCATGAAGGCAGAACATACCAAGTTTTTAGGGCAAAAATAAATTCTGCTCCCGGACAGGTAAGCGCCGGGGCTAAGCTGGCAACCAAAACTGCAAAGATATGCCAGGAGTGCGGCCATGGTCATTACGATGAAAGTTTTTTGAGCGAGCGCTGTACATTTTGCGGCGCTTCTTTGGATGCGAAATGCCAGGTGGCAAATATTTACAGGATAGAAACCGTAGAAACAAGGCCGCGCATGCGTATCTCGGTAAACGATGAAGAACGCCAGAGAATAGGTTATGAATTGCAGACCATGGTAAAGATCAACAATGATAAAATCATCGAAAGTGCAATAATTAACAATAGCGAACCACAAGATGGCGAGCTGTACAGCGGCGAATATCTTGGCACTTTGACTTATGCACCGGAATCGACTTTGTGGAGGCTTAACTATGGATGGAAACGGCGAAAAGACAAAAATACAAAAGGGTTTTTCATTGATCCGCTTTCAGGCCGTTGGGGAAAGGGTGAGGATAACGATCATGATAGTGATGATGACGACTCTAGCGACATTGACAAAAAAACTGCCCAGCGAATAGTCCCTTATGTCGAAGATACCAAAAACATTTTGCTTTTTAAACCCAATGAAACACAAACCGATGCAGCGGTCATGGTAACTTTGCAGGCTGCCCTCAAGCGGGGCATTGAACAGTATTATGAAATCGAAGAAGTTGAAATAGCCGCCGAGCCATTGCCGGACAACGATAAACGAAATTACCTCTTGTTCTACGAGGCTTCCGAAGGCGGGGCCGGAGTTTTGAGCAGAATTGCCAGTGAAAGCGGAGAGCTTTCCCGGATTGCAAAAAAGTCGCTTGAGATAATGCACTATGACATGGACAATTTAAAAGACACAAATGAAAATTGCATAGCCGCCTGTTATAATTGTCTCCTCTCGTATTATAATCAAAGCGACCATGCCATTATCGATCGCAGGAACTCAAAGGTAAAAGAAATTCTTGTATCGCTGCTTAATTCGCAAATAGTGAACAAGCGCAATGATGCAAATGAAAGTATCCGGTATAATTATCCAATTAACAACGGGAAATGGACAGCCGATGAATATCATCAGAATAAAAAAACGGTTGTTTTTTATAAGCATCCGGGAGAAGAAGCAGAAAATTATATTATAAATCGCGGTTTTAAATTGGAGATTGGCAGGAACAATGAGTGACGCGGCCATAACATCACCAAAACCATCATATAAATCCGGTTCGCTCATACGCGCAAGGGGCAGGGAATGGGTAGTGGAGCCTTCGCCACTTGAAAGCGGGTACCTACTGCTGCGTCCCCTGGGCGGAAGCGATGATGAAGTTCAATATATCATTCCCGATCTTGAAACAATGCCAATTGAAGATGCTGTCTTTCCTTCCCCGGATATAAGCAGGCCCGGTCCGTTTTATTCAGCCGCGCTTCTGCGGAACGCGCTCTTGATGAAATGCCGCGCCGGAGCTGGCCCGTTCAGGGGATTTGGCAACATAGCCGTGGAACCGAGGGCTTATCAACTGGTGCCCCTCTTAATGGCGCTTAAGCAGGAAACTGTCCGGCTCTTAATCGCGGATGATGTAGGTATAGGCAAAACGATTGAAGCCGGCCTTATTGCCCGGGAACTCCTTGATCGCGGCGAAATCGACCGTTTTTCGGTACTGTGCCCGCCCCATCTTGTGGAGCAGTGGGTAATGGAACTGAAAAAACATTTTCATATAGATGCCGTTGCGGTGACTGCATCCAACATCAAGCGTCTGGAACGCGACACGCCCCGGGGCGTTTCCATTTTTGAGTATTATACCGCAACCATTACCAGCCTTGATTATATCAAGATGCAAGAGCACCGGGATTATTTTATTTCCAGTGCTCCTATGATGGTCATTGTCGATGAAGCACATACCTGTACCAGCCTTGGACAGGGAAAACAGCAGCGCTACGAACTTTTAAAAAAATTAAGCGAAGAAAAAGAACGCCATTTGCTCATGCTTACCGCAACGCCACATTCGGGGAACCAGACCGGTTTTTCCAATTTGCTAGGGCTTCTGCGCACGGATTTTTCAAGCCTTGCGTTAGACAGCCTTCCCGGCAGCAGCCACAGCCGGACTTTACGCGAGGAACTGGGTAATTTCTTCGTCCAGCGCCGAAGGATCGATATTGAAGACGAGTGGCAGGATCAATCGTTATTTCCCAAAAGGAAAACCAAAGAAGCGACTTATAAGCTCTCCGGAAAGTGGGACGCTTTTTTTGAGAAAGTACGGGAGTATTGTTACGACTTGGCTTTGAAAGCGGAAAAAACCCGAGGCAGGGAATTCGCAGTAATTTGGTATGCGGTGGTCGCCCTTTTGCGCTGCGTGTCTTCGTCTCCTGATGCGGCAAAGCGGGCATTGACAACACGGCTTTACAATAAAAAAGCAAGTAAAGAAATGGAAAATGAAGAGCTGTCTTTGCTTGATGACGAGCGCATTATTGACGGCATAGGGGACGAACTCGTAATGAATGATGAGGAACCTGCCCCCATCATCGAAGAAGACGCATTAATAACAAGCCTTATTGCGGAAACAGATAATTTAAAAGGCATAAAAAATGATCCAAAACTTGCTCTGCTGTTAAAAGAAGTTAGTGAACTATTGGATAAAAGCCCAAGATTTAAACCGGTAATTTTTTGCCGTTATGTTGCTACCGCCCATTATGTTGCACAGGAACTTGGAGAATATTTTACGGTTAATAATCCGGCAGTACAGGTTGCCTGTATTACCGGGGAGTTGACCTCCGATGAACGGGAGGAACAGGTAGAAAACCTTATCAATGACGCCGATATGCCGGTACTTGTCGCAACCGACTGCCTCTCGGAAGGGATCAATTTGCAGCATGGCTTTGACGCGGTCATTCATTACGACCTTGCCTGGAACCCTGCACGGCATGAACAACGCGAAGGCCGGGTTGACCGCTTTGGTCAGAAATCGAAGGAAGTGCGTTGCGTTATGCTCTACGGCGAGAATAATCCGGTGGACGGACTTATCTTCAATGTAATTATTAAAAAAGCCAGGGTAATTCGCGATGCTCTTGGAATATTAGTTCCCATTCCCGAAGATGAAAAGAAAATACAAACGGCCATCGTCAAAGCGGCGATAATGAAACCTTCATCAAAGTCCGTTACCCAGGGTACTCTTGATTTTGGCAATGAAACGGATTTGGAGCAAATCGCAGACCTATGGCAGGATGCCGCTGATAAAGAGAAGGCCAACCGTACCATTTTCGCCCAGCGCAGGCTTAAGCCTGATGATGTGCTCCCCGAATGGCGAAAGCAAAACGAAATACTGGGAACTGAAAAAGACGTTGAGCGTTTTGTGCATGATACGCTTTATCTGCTTAACGCCCCGCTGGAAAATGTGATCAAAAGCGACAAGCTATCTTGTTACCGTTTTAACCCAGGTTCGTTGGTTGAGTACCCGGCGCTGAAAAGCCGAATGCAGAATGAAGGCATAGAAAAGCCCTTGCGGATAAATTTTAGCTATCCCCCTGAGAAAAACGCAGCTTTTATTCATCGAAGCAATTCACTGGTAACAGTCCTGGCTGATTATATGCTCGAAACAGCTTTGGAACAAAACAATAATGATAAATCCAGCGCTCATATTGCAAGCCGTAGTGGAGTATATGAAACGAGCACCGTTAATCTTGTTACTACGATACTGCTGGTAAGGCTGCGTCATAAAATTGAAATGACCAGAAAGGGCGGAAGGCTCCTGCAAAGCTCTACAAAAACAACTCTTGCCGAGGAAGCTTTGCTTTTGGGCTTCGAAGGCAGAAATAATGCAAGCGAAATTACCAGAGAAAAACTCAATATTTTGCTTATGGAAACTCCCACAGGAAATATTGAAAAGTCCGTAATGGAACGGGAACTTAAAGCAAGCCTTAACTGGTGGCAGGAGAATAGTGATATTATTGAGGCAATCGCCAAAGAACGTTCAAGTACGCTTCTTGAGGATCACCGGCGCATACGCGAAGCAGCGCAAGGAAGGGGAACTTATAACGTAACGCCGGGACTCCCGGTTGATTTAATCGGCCTTTATGTGCTATTGCCAAGGGATTTATAGGAAGAAAATATGCGAAAGACCAATATCAAAGGCCTTGGCTTTGATACCATAAAACTTGAAGGTTCGATCTTTACTTCTGAAATTGTGCAGCACGCCGTTTTTGGAGATACGGCGAAAATAGTTAAAGCAGCGGACGCTGATTATAAAATTCCCCGTGGCCTGCGCCTGCTGGATGAAATAGGCCGCAGCTTTAAGATTGCCCGCTCTTTATGGGAGAATCTTGAAGAAGGAAAACTGAAAGAGCAGGATTTTATCAAAGAGTTTTTTATTGATGCCTTGTCGTACTCGCTTCCGATTTTTGAAAAGCTCGTTAATATAAATCCTCAAGAGAGCGAAGCTTACTGGTATATTATCTGCAACAACAATTACCTGCGTCTGGTGCGTAAATCATCTTCCCTGGCCCGGCCATCGTATCTTGAATTCAGCCTCAGGGCTATTTTAAGTGAAAACCGCTTCCCCGATTATCAAATGCTTTACCGTATAATGCACGGGAGCCGTACTCTTGGTTTGGACAATGACGGTAAAGGCGAATGTATTTGGGATATCTGGAAAAAAGCCGGTGAGGAATTGGGGGTGCGAGTCCGCGAGGGCCTTCGAAAAGGGGTAACCAGAGCGCTGGGCGTTATTGGCTGCGGCTTTTTGCAGTATGATTCACCAGGCAATGCCGAACTGCGTTCTGCCATTGAGTCCGGAGAATTATCTGCTCAGAGTTATTTTCAGGAACTCATGCGGCTAATGTACCGCTTCCTGTTTATTATCACGGTAGAGGAGCGCAGCCTTGTTTTTGAGCATTCAATTGGAAAAACGGAAAACGAGCAAGCGGAAAAAATAGACAGGGAACTTCATGGGAAGCATACATTATATGAAAAAGGCTATAGCTTGCGCCGCCTCCGGGAACGATCGGCTCGTTATAATACCGGGACACATTACGGCGATTTATGGGAAGGGATCAAAATAGTATTCAGGATTTTTGGCGGAAATCACGAGTATGTTAATAATCCACTTGACTTACCGATTCTGGGCGGCTTATTTAAGGCAGACCAATGTCCTCATCTGGATAGATGCGGCCTATCCAATGCCAATCTGCTTGAAGCAATGTACCATCTGCGCTGGACTGTTGACGGTAACAGCCGGACGCTTATCGACTATAAAAACATGGGCAGCGAGGAACTTGGTTCGGTTTACGAAAGCCTCCTTGAGCTGGTTCCCCAACTTGATATGCCCCGTCTTTCCTTTGGCTTCCTCGGCATTGAATTCGAAGGCGGCTCCGCCGGGAATTCCTCGGGAAATTTCGCGGGTAATACCCGTGGGAATACCCGCAAAACAACAGGCTCTTATTATACCAACGCCAGTCTTGTTGAATGTCTTATCAAGAGTAACCTTGACCCGTTGATTGAAGAAAAACTAGCGGAGAAAAATGAAGCAAGCGATGAGCAAAAAATATTGTCAATTACCGTTATTGATCCTGCCTGTGGAAGCGGCCACTTCCTGCTTGCCGCTGCCCGCAGACTGGCAGTCCATCTGGCTTTTATTCGTGCAAATAACACAGAGCCTCGCGATGATGTATACCGGAACAGCCTGCGGGATGTTATTTCTTCCTGCATTTACGGTGTAGACCTTAACCCCATGGCGGTGGAGCTTGCCCGCATGGCCCTGTGGCTGGAGGGTTATGAACCTGGTAAACCTCTCTCGTTTCTGGATCATCATATACGCTGCGGCAATTCCATTGTCGGCGTAATGGACTTTGAGGTATTGAGCAAAGGTATAAGCGACGATGCGTATAAGGTTCTTTCCGGGGATGATAAAGAGTGCGCCGTATTTTATAAAAAACGGAATAAAAATGAGCGGGACAATAAAGCCAACACCGGCATGGACCTGTTTGAGGAATCAATAGAAAAATCCACTGCCGAATTAACCATTTTCCACTGGAAACTGGAAAATATCCTTAACAACAATCTTGCTGATGTTGAAGAAAAGAGGGCGCTTTTTGAAAATCTTCATAGAAGCAGGGAATACCGCAACCTAAAAACAGCCTGCGACCTTTATGTTTCCGCATTTTACGCTGAAAAAAAGGGGAAAGCGCCGCCGTTTCCCATTGTGCCTACCAGTAAAGATGTACAGAGGGCCAGTTCAGGGCTTGATGAATCGCAGTTTTCAATAGGCGTTAATGCCCTTGCCGCCGAAATTGCAAAGGAAAATAATTTTTTCCACTGGCGATTAGAGTTTCCGGATGTGTTCCAGAAAGGCGGTTTTGACTGTGTGCTGGCAAATCCGCCTTGGGAAGTATCTCAATTAAATGAAGAAGAATTCTTTGCTCAATATTCCAATGAGATTTCTGATATGAAAGGAGCAGTAAGAAAAAAAAGTATTAAGGAGCTTAGAAATAGTGATATAGTTTTATGGAATGTTTATAGCAATGCAAAAAGGAAATATGAAACAGATAATTCTTTTTACCACTCAACTGAACGATTTCTATTGACTGCAATAGGCAAGATAAATACATACGCTCTTTTTTCAGAAACCATTCTCTACATAAAAAATGAAAGAGGCAGGGCTGGTTTTATTGTTCCCACCGGAATAGCTACCGATGATTCTACGAAGAATTATTTTAGGTATATCTCTGGTACGGGACTTGTCTCACTTTATAGTTTTGAAAATGAAACATTTATTTTTCTTGATGTCCACCATAGTTTTAAATTTTGTCTGATTAGTTTAGGTAAAAGTGAATCTTCTGACCTTGCTTTCTTTCTTCGTAACATGCAGCAACTTGAGGATAAGCGCCGTCATTTTTCTTTATCTCAGGATGAGTTTTTGTTGCTTAACCCAAACACCTTGACTTGCCCTATATTCCGTTCGGAAAAGGATGCGGAACTTACCAAGAAAATATACCGTAATGTTCCTGTGCTGATTAGGGAAAAAGATTTTAGCGAGGTAGAAAATAGTAATCATTGGAGAATAAAGTTCATGACCATGTTTAATATGACAACTCATTCCTATTTATTTCACAATGGATCAGCCCCTAACCGGCTCCCTTTGTACGAAGCAAAGATGATGCACCAGTTTGATCACCGCTGGGCTACCTACACCGGTTCCGGTAGAACCGAAGATGTAACGGCAGATCAAAAGCGGGATGTCAATTTTGTGATAAACCCACGGTATTGGGTTGATAAAGATGAAGTTTTGGAAAAAATTGCAGGAGATGATGACAAGAAACCAGTTCCGAAATGGCTGATGGGGTGGCGGGATATTACCAGCGCTATGAATGAAAGAACAGTGATTGTTGGTGCAATATCATTAAGTGGGGTTGGCAATAATATGCCAGTTATCATTTCTGATAAAAATATCAAAGCAGAACATAAGATACTGCTATATGCAAATTTTAATTCAATAGTTCTCGATTTTGTTGCAAGACATAAAACTGGCGGAACACATATAAATTTTTTCATAATTAACCAATTCCCAATCCTTCCACCAAAAGCCTATTCCCAGGATGATATTGATTTCATTGTTCCTCGTGTGCTGGAACTTACCTATACTGCCATAGACCTTATTCTCTTTGCGGAGGATCTTTGGGATTCAGCAGATCCAAAAATGCGTATGGCTTTTCTGGAACAGCGGTATGGGAGGTTGCAGGGAAATGTCTCTCACAGAGGCACAGAGGTCACGGAGAACACAGAGGGTAATAAGGTAATTCAATCTCTTGTTCCGTTGTGCCTTCGTGAGCGCCGTGAGAGACCTATAGAAGAAATTCTTCCGCCTTTTGTTTTTGATCCTGAGAGGCGTGCTTTGCTCAGGGCGGCTTTAGATGCCCGTTACGCCCGACTTTATGGCCTTTCCAGGGACGATTTGCGGTATATTCTTGATCCTGCCGACATTATGGGGCCGGATTATCCATCTGAGACTTTCCGGGTGCTTAAGGAGAGGGAAATTGCGGAGTTTGGGGAATATAGGACAAGAAGGCTGGTGCTGGAGGCGTGGGATGGAGGGGACTGATATTGAATGATAGTATTAATTTGAATTGGCATAATATCAGGCCAATAGACGGAGATCAAAAAAAAGGTTTTGAAGAATTTGTATCACAATTAGCAAGAATAGAACCTGTTCCTAATCCAAAACAGTTTATAAGAAAAGGCACTCCTGATGCTGGTGTAGAATGCTACTGGATACTCGATGATGATTCTGAATTTGCATGGCAAGCAAAATATTTCACATCAAGTTTAGAAGGCAGCCAATGGAATCAAATTAGCAAGTCAGTAGAAGCTGCTATTGAAGGTCACCAAAATATATCACGTTATATTGTAGCATTGCCAATAGATCCTTCTGATGGAAAATCGTCAGGAAAAGAGACATTACAAAAGAAATGGGATGATCATGTACAGAATTGGCTTACATTGGCGAATTCAAAAGGGAGAACTATTCAATTTGTCCCTTGGTGGAGTTCAGATTTAATTAAACGTCTACAGAATAGAGAAGCTTTAGGCTTTATTCGTTTCTGGTTTGATAGAGATTTTTTATCTAACGAATGGTTCAGCAGGCATATTGATAAATCCATTGCTGATCTACAACAGCGATATACTCCTGAATTAAATTACCAAATGCCTATAGCTAAAATATTTGACGGAATAGCAAGAGATGACAAATTCCTAAAACAGTTTTTTCATTTTTTAGATCCTCTACTCATAGAGATTAATAGTCTGAGTATCCGAGATGATAATCAAGAATATAATAAAATTATAAATGAAATCAAAAATATTGCAAAAACAATAAGAGCAGAATATAATATAATCTCAGAATCGCATGAAAATAATTACAATTTTGAATATTTTACAGAGCTATGTAATCAAATCCATACACTTATCTCAAAGATAATAGAGAATAATGGTATCACTAGAGATAGAAAATATGAAATTACTAAAATTTTTTCATCTTTAAATGAGTTTGAAGATTTCATTAATGGAATAACTATTAAGCTTTATAATAAGCCATATTTATTAATTACTGGCGAAGCTGGAATCGGAAAATCTCACTTACTGGGAGATATAGTAACATTGAGAAAATTTGATAATAAATATTCGTTGTTACTATTAGGTCAGCAATTTAACTCTACAGAAAATCCAGAAACACAAATTTTAAAAAACCTTGACATAAACTGTACTTTTCAAGAGCTATTAACTACTCTTTCATCTAGGGCCCAGATAATGAAAAGCAGACTTATTATTTTTATTGATGCTCTAAATGAAGGTAAAGGAGTCACATTCTGGCCATCATTTTTCAGTGGTTTTGTTATGAATTTCCAAAATTATCCTTGGATTGGTCTAGTTTTAACAATTCGTGATACATACGTTGAAGCGTTAAAAACCAGTATGACATCCAATAGTAATCTTTTATTGAGATACAAATATAATGGATTTTCTGGTAAGGAATACAATGCAACAAAGATGTTCTTTTCATTTTATGGCATAGAACAACCAAGTAATCCAATTCTCAATCCAGAATTTCGTAATCCTTTGTTTTTAAAATTGTATTGCGGGTTTCTCAAATCAAAAAACATGAAAAGAATACCAGATGGATTTTATGGTATATCAGAATTAGCCAAATTCCATGTTAATTACATAAACGATATTCTTTCTGATCCTATTTGTTTTGATTATTCAAAAGGAATAAACCTTGTTGAGCGCTCAATAAACAGCATAATAAAATATATGTTAAAAAATAGAACAAAGATAATTGCTTTTGAAACCGCAATAGAGATTATTGAGAATTGTATATCAAATATTATTTCTACTGGGGGAAAGTTCCTAGATAAACTTATATCTGAAGGCATCTTTACAAAATATTTAGAAAATAAAGCAATTGGTTATAATGAATATATTTATTTTACTTATGAAAGATTTTCCGATCATTTATTTTGTAATTTTCTGCTTGAATCATCACAAGATCTAGAAAAAGATCTAAAGCCTAATGGTTATATCTATCAATTTCTTGTTAGCTCTGATAAGCCGTCGTTTTATTATCTTGGTTTGTTAGAAGCACTTGCTATCCAATTACCTGAAAAAACAGGCAAGGAGATATACAATTATTTAGATGTCAATATTTTCCCCGGGTTAATAGAAAATTTTCTTCAAAGTCTTAAGTGGAGAAGATTGGATACTATTTCTGCTAATTGCCTAGATTTTATTGAGAGCTATATTAATCAAGATGATTTTTACTTTGAACAATTTTTCGATACTATACTTTCAGTTACAACAGTGGAAAGGCATTTTTTTAATGCTTATTTTTTACACAACTATTTAATGCAACACTCAATGGCAGATAGAGATAGTTTCTGGTCTTATTATTTAAAGAATAAATATTCTGAAGATGAAGGACCAGTAAAACGATTAATTGATTGGGCTTGGGAAGATGATGATAAGGATCATATTTCCGATGAATCTATAAAATTAGCAAGTATAGCAATTGTATGGTTTCTTTCATCCTCAAACAGAGCTATTAGGGATTCGTCAACTAAAGCCTTAATATCAATTCTTCAAATTAGGATGCCAATTTTGATTGACACATTAAAATATTTTGAGACTGTTAATGACCCTTATATATATGAACGTCTTTTTGCGGTTGCTTACGGATGTGCATTGAGAACTAAACAAATAAATGAATTATCTAATCTTGCAGAATACATATATAAAGTTATTTTTATTCAGAATAAAGAAATATATCCGCATATTTTACTGCGTGATTATGCTCGTAATATTATTGAATATGCTAATTATATGAATATACCATTATCATTTGATATAAAAAAAGTAAGACCTCCTTATAAATCAAATTTGGTCATAAAAAAAATTACTAATAAACAGATTGATGAAAAATACAGGAGTTCAAAAAACAATTCACTCCCAGGACAAGATGATATTTTGTCATCAATGGTAACCGAGTATAGCAGAGGAACAGGTGGTTATGGAGATTTCGGTCGTTATGTTTTTCAATATAAATTTGATAATTTTTCTGTTAAACCAGATGTAATGAGTAATATGGCAATAGAATTAATTTTTGAAAAATATGGATACTCTGAAGAAAAGCATGGGTATTTCGAAAAAAATCTTCCTTTTGAAGGAAGACAATCAAAACGTATTGAAAGAATAGGAAAAAAATATCAATGGATAGCAATGCATGAACTTCTTGCAAAAGTTACTGACAATTGTAAGAAACAATCGAGATATCAAAATGATCAAGAAGGGAATAGTCCTTATCAAGGCCCTTGGGAACCTTTTGTTAGAGATATTGATCCAACTCTATTAATAAAACGAACAGGATATCTTCAAAAAGACAAAAAAAATATCTTATACTGGTGGGAAAAGAATTATAAGTTTAATTATGATTCTTCAATAGGTGACTGGCTTACTAACACGACTGAGCTATCAGTATTTAAGAGTATTATTAAAGCAAAGGATGAAAAAGATAATAGCTGGCTATTAATACAAGCTTATCCAAATTGGGCTGAGGATAGAAAAATCGGAGAAAAAGAATGGAGTATAGAAAAGAAAGAAATATGGATTCATGTACGCAGTTATATTTGTAATAAGGATGATATGCCTAAAATAATAAAATGGGCAAAGAAGCAAAATTTTTCCGGTAGGTGGATGCCGGAAAATATAGATAAGCATGTTTTATTTTTTCGTGAGAGCTACTGGTCTCCTGCTTATAAATACTGTGTTGAAGAGAATTATGATGGAAATTTGGTTGATATTTGGGAAGAAATAAAAGATAATAAAACATGCAAAATTATAGCATCAGTAATAATTCCAACAGAGGAATATACTTGGGAGAAAGATACTGATTATTCAATTGATGATACTTTTAACATCATTGTTCCATCAAAATATTTATTTAACAACTTAAAAATGAAATATGGGGATGTAGAAGGTGAGTATTTTGATAATGAACATAATTTGATATGCTATAATCCATCAGTAAAATATAATTCAAAACAATATTTACTTATAAGAGAGGAGCCATTACTTAAATTTCTCAAAGAAAATGAATTAGAAATTTTCTGGACAATATTGGGTGAAAAGCAAATATTGGGAGGAGATTTTAAGGGATTTCATGGCAGGCTTGATTTTAGTGGTGTTTATCATTTGAATAATGATGGTTCGATCAGCAGTTCGATTCATACCTTTCGGTTGCCAGGAAGAAATGAAGTTCAATGATTGATCCCTACCCCGGCATCCCCTGCCTCACCATCCCCCTAAGCAACTTCCCGTTAGCATACTTGTTCCGCTTCTTCCCATCAGCCTCCCAGGTTCCCCATTGCTTAAAAAATAAAGCCGACCCCTTGGAAGGAGCTTCGTTTTCTATCGAAAGTACCCAATCCTCCTTCATTGGCCGAGCTCTTTTTCCACTTTCTCCGCCTACAATCACCCAGTGAATATTAGAAAAGTCAATTTCACCCAAATCTTCGAGCAGTGGTTCACAGGACACAAACCGTATTGATGCAGGTATGTTTCGAAGTGTATTCATCCTGTCTTTGGTCGATTTGGCCTCCACGGTAACGCCGAGCCACACATTGACCAGGATTTTCCGGTTTTCAAAGTATTTTGCCATGCGTTTATCCCGCTTGGTTAATAATTGATAGAGGTATCTGACTTGACAATTTATATGTCTTATAATTGAATTCAATCAGAGGAAATACAATGATATCCTTGATCAAGAAGGTGGCGAATCATAATGGCCCAAAATAAATCATCCAGCGAAATAATCCTTTACAAAACTACAGACGGTTCCATCAAAATTGATGTAGTTTTGGAAGATGATACCGTTTGG
>JGI24702J35022_10001065_pt1 | contig 17143 bp, 17 predicted proteins | sample TergutTh196P4_FD_35022 | JGI IMG/M metagenome (IMG submission 35022)
AAAAATCTTGCGCCACCNAAAAAACACCCAAAATGAAAAATTGCATACTGATTATCAGACGATTAAATCATTAGCTTTTTTTAACTCTCGAAGTCAGGAAAATGAAGGTTTTTTTGTACAAAACACTCTTTTTTAAGGACGAAATGGTATTTTGCAACTAAATACATGTCATGCCGTCAGCTTGGTTTCCCGATGATTTCACAATCCCCCAAAGCCTCAGGGATTCCACCGGCGAGTATAAATCAAAACCAAACTTCAAAAATCTTGAAGGGTACACATCGAATGTGATGTTTATGTTCAAGGATACAAAGCAAAAAGGGGTGTTACCGGTTCAGGCTGATTTGGCTAAGAAAGCGATGCCGACCATAATAAATATGACTCCTATCCAGCGAGTAAGGGGTACGGTTTCGTGGAAGATGAAAACTGCAGCCAATGTTCCGAAGATGTAACTGATACTTATCAACGGATAAACAAGGGATAAATCGTTGTTTTTCAGTATATAAAACCAGAGGACAGTAGCAGCGACCATGGACAGACCGGAACCTATTAACCACCAATTTGCGAAGAAGTCGCGGAAATATTTTAAGGTCCAACTGAATGACCCTGCTTTTTCGAGACCGAACTTAAGGAACACTTGTCCGGCTGCGAGAAACATACATTGTATAACAGTACAGCTTATTAATTTGAACATGATGATAGTAGCGTTAAGGTGTGGGACTTATTTCTGTAATGATTATAGACAAGGATACGTCTAATTCCTTTTATACCAGCATCTTCGTTGGTTAAGAGCGTTGGTGAAGCGTCGGAGGGGGAGTTTGTCGACGGGATCGATGAAGCAGTGGCTGGGGGATCAACTGTTAACAGTGATGGAGCGTAGCCTTTGCGAAGGCAGGTTATCGCGACATATACAGCGAGGGCTGACGATGAAAACGATTCGCCAAACAGGTGTTTATATTGCAAAACAGGGATATCTCTAAAAAACAGGTCGATTGTATTCCGGTAAATCTTATCGTTGACAGCATGTGTATTCAGGCCTGTTAATATGGCGTCGATGTCTGTAAGTTTACATCCGGCTTTTGTTAATAGGGCGTCAAGCGATTGTTGTATTTGTCCGGGCGTAGGTTTATGCATCAGTACGACATCGTTTAGTTCGCATATCGTGTGTTCATTACGGGTATTACCGAGTAGCAAACTGACGGCGGCTTCACTTGCAAAACAGTTCTCTTTTGGTGATACTCCTTTCTGAAAATCCCATATGCCTATGCGGTCAAAGAACTGAAAATAATCATCTGTCAATTCATCATAACCGCCTACTAATGCCGTTTGTACACGTCCCTGCTTTATTTGCATGACCGCATCCAATAATGCATTTTCGAAAGAGGCGCCGCGATGCACAAATGTATTGTTATACCCGTGACATTTCAGATCGATGGCAATCGTCGAACTCAATATATTATGCGTTGACTGCATAAAAAAAGTCGGTTGGAGAAATTGTTCCTCGTTCTCAGAGATAGAATACAAGAATTTCTCTGTGTTATCAATACATCCTAACCCGGTACCGCTAATGATGGCGTCGGGCATCTCGACCGAAGCCTCTTTCAACGCCAGACGCGACAACACAACCGCACGTTTCAGAAGCACACACATGCGGCGCGACTGCAATACCGAAAAATGGGGCGCAAAGTCTGGATTCAAGGTCGGTACACGTCGGCCTGTGTAGTATACAGGATTATCAAACCATTCGTCCGACAGAGGTTTCTGCACCGAAATTTGATTGGCTGATTGAATGTAAACCATTAGTTAATTAAGAATTAAGAATTAAGAATTAAGAACGTACCTTAGTGTTAAAAATCAAAAAATGTGTCGCTTTCCGTAGGGAAGCAATTAAGAACGTACCTTAGTGTTAAAAATCAAATTCCGCAGTCCCGCGAGGGACTACACTTTCTTATCCGGTGGTTTAAACCGCCGGTGGTTTAAACCACCGGATAAGAAAAGATGATAGAGGAATCGTTACCTCCGAAGCCAAATGAGTTTGACACTACATGTTTTAGCGGTCGCGAAGGTGTCGGATTGGTGACAGGTGTAAAGTTATGCTCTTCAATCCTGTTTTGAAAATTCAAATTGACAGGCAGAAAATTATGCTCCAAAGCAAGGAGCGATACTACTGCCTCAAAGCTGCCGGCAGCGCTTGTCGTGTGGCCGGTATATGCTTTGATAGAGGAAAGAGGGGGCATCGTTTCGCCAAACAGTTTCATCGCTGCAAGCCCTTCTGTCAAATCATTGTTTGGGGTACCTGTGCCATGTGCATTGATATAGTCTATCTCTTCGGGTTTCAGGCGGGCGTCTTCAAGCGCACCTTTCATCGCGAGATAAGGCCCCAGTCCGTCGGGTGAAGAGGCTGTCGGATGATAGGCATCGCAAACATTACAATAACCGGACACCTTGCCGACAGGCCTCACGCCTCTCTGTTTTGCGGATTCGGCAGATTCCAACACCAAATATCCGGCGCCTTCGCCGAGGTTTATGCCTGCACGGTCGCGGTCGAACGGGCGGCATATCATCGTGTCGAGTATCATCAGGGTATTGAAGCCATTCACATGATAGCGCGAAAGACACTCCGTACCGCCTGCCACAACGATGTCGGCGCGTCCGCTTTTTATCAAGTCGGCTCCCATCATGATTGTATTGGCCGACGACGAGCAGGCGGTCACTATCGTCGTGACCATCCCAAATATGCCGAAATAATCGGCTATCTGCTCGGTACATGCGCCGCAATCGTTGAGTTCGATATAATTGTTTTTAGAATCATTATGCAGGAAATCGGAGTACCATCGTTCTGCTTGGTCCATGCCGCCAACCGTTATCCCTGATAGAAAAGCGATTCGTAAGGGCGAATGGTCAAAAGGGGTGAAGGGATGAAGAGGTGAAAGGGTTGAAAGAGACGAAGGGGTGAGTTGTGCTTGCTGCATCGCTTCCATGACGGCAGGGATACCAAGCAACGAAGAACGGATAAATGCTTCAGAAGGTGGGATATGTAACATCTCGCGCAGTTCGTCGTTGCTATACTTCACCTCACCGACAAGTAAACCGGTATGTTTGGTTTGAAGATAATGGATAGGCTCTAAGCCCGTTTGCTGATTAAGCAAAGCGTCGAGTGTACCGGCTTTATTCATTCCGATGGCAGAGACTACGCCGACTCCGGTGATGTAAATATCCTGATTCATGTATGTTTCGACTTATTTTATCCTGTTTGCCTGTATAAAATCCGCCATGGTGCGAACGGATTTAAAGATTATCTTACCTTGCGCCGGGTCTTTCAGTTTGATACCGTAATTTTTCTCTAATAACACAATCAGTTCGAGCGCATCAATTGAATCCAGCCCCAATCCTTCCCCAAAAAGTTCGCCGTCATCGGTTATATCTTCCGGTTTCATGCCTTCGAGGTTCAACACTTTGATAATCTCGTTCTTCAATTCAAAAATTAATTCATCCATAACATTTTATTTTTAATAATTATATAAATCAATTAAATTGCTGTCATTCAATAACAGCGGTTCAAGGGAATAAATATTGTCCTGACCTGCCGGCAGGCAGGAAAGATTCGTCGCACAAAGTATCATCATACAATTCAATGTATTCGTAAAAGCGTCGACTTCAACCCATCCTGCCAATGCACATTTTAGTCTGCCATAATGTAGCGTATTATCAATTATCTCACTGATAACATCTCCATAGAATCTTGGCAGTACAAAAAAATTGGTCTCTCCGTAAATTTTATGCCGGATAGCGATTTCGCCTGTCACAATATTCGGCAACGTGTACACAAACTCTGCAGGCGAAGGGTAAAAGTTCTCTTTGTCCTGTATCGTTTTCCGGTAGTTCATGTCGGCCCCCAACGATGAACTCCTGTTGAAAAGGATAATACCCATATCCTGTTTCGGTTCTGCCCTGTCAGCGCCTTTGAGTAATAATTCGGCGGCGAGAAAGCCTAGTTTCGACAACGCATCCATCTTAAAGAATTTGCGATAGTCTATTTCCATGCGCTCATAGATAGTCGAAAAGAAATCATTCATAATGAACGGTTTGTGCAAGCCTTCAAAAAAAGTTTTCCCATTCAGGCAAACGCTTCCCGGCAGAATCTTACAATATGATTTTATGATACTCATGTCTCAACAGTTTAGTTTAGTTTAGTAAATAACAAGGTTGCGTTACAGCCGCCAAAGCCTGAAAGCATTTTTATAAAACGATGTTTTGTTGTTTTACGGTTCTCCATGACGATGTCTAACGGGCAGGCTACATCCGGCGTATCGCATCCCAGCGTTTTCAGTAGGGTTCCTTCTTTCAGGGCATGAACGGAAATAACACTTTCAAGTACGCCTGCCGCGCCTAATGTATGTCCGAAATATCCTTTCAGGCTGTAAACGGGCGCATCCTGTAATCCGGCGCGGTTCAATGCTACCGATTCCATTTCATCGTTATAAGGCGTAGCGGTGCCATGGGCGCACACAAACGCAATCTCTTCAGGGTCAATATCTTCAAGTATAAAATTTAAAGCTAAATAAGCCCCATCGCCTGTTCGCGACGGGCCGGAGATGTGATTGGCGTCATTTCGCATTGCGCCCGTTGTAAATTCAATATCCCCGCTTTCAAATACGCCTGCCGGACGTTCGGTCAGTATCATCGTCGCTACAGCTTCTCCTATATTTAATCCTGTGCGGTTGACGTCGAATGGTTTACAGACTTCCGGTGACAAGGCTTTAAACGATTGAAAACCAGCAACAATGAATCCTGAAAGTACATCAACACCTGTCACGATGGCATATTTACACCTTCTTGCATACAGTTCGCGCTGAGCGGTAATAAGCGCCGAAGCGCCTGATATACAAGCATTAGAAACTACAAAAGCATTTCTATTCCCGAAAAATGCGGAAATGAGTTTAGCTGAATACCAAAGATACAACTGTTCCTGCCGGTATCCGTCTTGTTCGTTTTCGTCTAAAAGAAACACATTTCCTTTGGTGGTTGATAAAATAAAAAGCACTTCGTTATCGTTGGTTGTGTCTATTGTTGTTCCTTTCAATGCTTCTGCAATCGAAACGATAGCCGCTTTTTCCAACTTTGTATATTTGACGCTTTTTCTTAGCGCTAACAGGTCTCTTCTTTTTTCATCATCCATCTCGCTCTTTTCAAGCAAGTCGGCATATGCTGCGGAAATTTTCATAAAACTCTCCTCCAACAGGGCTTCATCAATCTCAGAAGCCATAAACGGTTCCGGCAGCCCATAGCGGCCATCGAAACGCCTAAGACCGCATACCCCCTGTTTTACATGGTTATAGTTTTCTTCGGTCGTAAAACCCAAAGATGAAATCACATTGTCGTTTAATAAGATTATCATAGTAAATTATATTTTTTTTTCCATTCCACATAAAACGGAGGATTAGTAAGCATCAGATTATAATTCCTGTCGACAAACACCTGAGTAGATTTCCCTGTTGTGACAAGGCTATTGTCGTCCACCAAAACGATTTCGTAGTCGAAAACGATTTTTGCCGCAGGTGTATTATAATAATATATGTACACGCGCGCGCGTTGTCCGTAAAGTAATGGTTTGACATACCTGAAACTAAGTTCAACTAACGGCGCCGGACATTCGTTTTCGATAAAAAGCTGATAACTCAGTCCGAACACACGTCCAAACTCCTCGCGTGCGTCCTCGAAATAAAGTGCATACGAACCATGCCAGACAATGTTCATCGCATCTACCTCGCTGAACCTGACATCAAATTCTTTTGTTGCTTTTAATAACACTTCTTTCATTTCAAATATTACCTCCTTTCCCCGGTTTCTTCCGGCGTTTTGTCGGTTAAAAATAATTTCATTCGGCAGGTAGCGATTGTTTCGTCGCCGATCTTCACCTCCGAGCGTACAAAGGTAATGGAAAATAATTCTTCTTCAATATCCATCGTCGTTTTCAATACTTCGCCTATCAAAGGACGTCGTTTCATCTCCAATGATTGTATCATGGCGATTACGCCGATTTTTATTTTCTCGTGCTTACAAACGTCATTGTGAGGCGCATTCCTGTTTTCCAATCGCTGCTTGAAGCCTGTTCGTGCGGCGCATGTCTGAGCGATATTTTCGACTAACCCGGCTTCTTCCATCATGCCGTCGATGCAAAACATGTTATCCTCACGTACGGTAAAAACCGTTTTGGCCGTTTTCAGGTCGAAGTGTGTCAGCTTATCAACCATAATGAAAGGCGACCGTTGTGGCAACAAGTCAAGTATGTTAACGTCTGAAAGGTCGAGGGGAGGAACAGACGAATGGACGAACTGTGGTTCTTGTGGCATCAAGTTGTGCATATCAAAATCGGTTAGTTGAACGCTCATAATAAAACTGATAACTAAGAAGCATAAAATCGTAAATATTCCCATAACAGCCCTTTACGACCGCGTTTACGCAACACATCCACCATCGGCGAATGGGGGTCGTCGGGAAAAACCCATCGTTGACCGGTTGCTTGTGTACGCGAGCGAATCGTCTCAATATCGATCTCTTTCGAGATATAGCGCACCGGATTTATCAACTCGTCGGGTGAATGGATAAGTCCTTCATCGATAGCTATCCGGCAAAGTTCGGTATTCGGATAAATACGCATCCCAATGTATGGAAAATAGATAGTGAAGCCAAGTTCCATTGAGCGAGTAAATGTCTCGTTCAGCGTCTCTTCCGTCTCGCCATAAGCGCATAGAATCAGGTAATGGGCATAGAATATGCCCAGATTACCGCAATATTCGCTTTGTTTTTTTACTTCAGAAAAACGGAATTTCTTGCCATATCGCTCCAACTGGCTGTCGGATAAGGAATCTGTTCCGAACTCTACATGTGTCAGCCCCGACTGCTGGTAGAGTTTCAGTTCGTCGAATGTCATGTTGGAAGGCGAAAAATACGCTCCCCACTTGATTTTGGCTTTGCTCTCAATCAGGCGGCGTACAAGCTCTTCGTTATACGCTGAGTGAATGTTAAAAATCGAATCGGTGAAAAACAGGTAGGAGACGCCTTTCGAGAGATACAGTTCTTCGATGTTTTGCACGACCATCCGTGCGTCGAGCGTACGAACCTGTCGGCCATCGACCAAAGGATAACTGCAATAGATACAATGATACGGGCATCCGCGTTTGGTCTGAATATTAAGCATCCCGCCCTCTTTCCAATAATAATCCACCCAACTGTTTTCGACATGCAGGACAGGCGCTGAGATATAGTTGGCATGTTTGTTAATGTGGAATAACCCATCAGACGACCGGTAAGCAAGCCCCTCAATGTGATAAGGTTCGCATCCTTCATCGATGGCAAGAACAAGTTGCCGAAGTGTTTCTTCCCCTTCTCCCTGTATGCCGTAATCGGGATTCAATTCGTTGAACATCAGTTCGGGAAAAACCGAGAACCCCGACCCGCCAATGACAACCGGTCTAACGGTATGCGTGCGGACGATGCCCATTATTTCCTTATACTTATCAATAAAAATATTTTCATCGAATGAATTTGTTGAATCATCAAAATTACGCAACGACAAGCCCACTAACAGGAAATCGTTTGCACGCAAAAAGTCAACAAGTGAGGTTGTATCTTCTTGAATAAAATCGAACATTTTCACTTCGTACACATCGGGTAACTTCGATGACAAATAGCTTGACAGATAAGAAACGCCAAGCGGATACACCGGATAAGGTATCTTATAAAAGTTTGCCGATATAAGCGCTATTATCTTTTTCATGACTTCCAGAACGGATAAAAATTAAACCATTGTTCGGGGTATTGTTTCACAATACCCTCTAAGATAGCGGCAAAGGATCTTATCATTTGGTTGATTTGTTCTCTTTTGCTGCCTTCCTGCAAAATCGGGACGCGAACGACATGAATCCGGTAGCGCGAAGCCGATACTTTCAATACAAACAAAGCGATAACCGGCACATTAAACCGGAGCGCTAATACAAAAGCGCCGACAGGGAAATCAGCTTTCCCGTTCAGAAAATCACACTCGACCGTCTTGGCGCTTCCGAAAGCACGGTCACATGGCATACTCACCATCTCTCCATTTGTCAACGCCTCGTTAATAATGAAAATATGCGACATATCCTCCGACACCGGAATAAGCCGCACATTATTTTCATTCAGTGTCCTGAAACGGTTTCTCTGTACTTCTTTCGCTTCGCCGCCGTAAATCATACTGTTGATGCGTTTAGTTTGCTGGCACAACAGATAACCGCACAATTCGGGATTCCCGACATGCGCCCCTGCTATCACACATCCTTGCGACGCATCAACCCTTTCGAGAAACAGGTCGTTTTCCGGATTATCCACCTCGAATTTCTTCTGTCCTGCATAGACTGCAAAACGGTCGAACATCATCTGTCCAAACAGGTAATGATTTCGGTATGTTTTAAATAATGACTTCATAGCCGGATAACGGTGCTGCTTTCGAAAATAGCGGTAGATAGACAGATAGCCTTTCCGCCTAAATAACATATAAAACGGGACGACAAAAACAAGAATGACATAGCCTACGCGGACAGGCACGATTGAAAGTAATACCTTCATCGCTTTTTGTCCAAAGGCGCTCCCTCCTGTAACACCCTTCCATGCTCTTTCTTTGTCGGCCATTCCTGATCGTTTAGCAACTTAGATTGCTCCGTCTCTTGCCATGATTCCTTGGCAGGCGAGGGACTTAACAATCTGTTATACATGCCTAATAATGTCATTTTAGATTCAATGTAATCGTAAAACTCCTTCACAGTCAGCACACCTGTCATATCTTCAGGTTTTATTTTAAAACCAAAAGTTTTTTCGACTATGACTACGATATCTATAAAATCCAAGCTATCAAGGCCAAGGTCATCTTTTAATTTCGCATCATCAAAGATGTCTGCTGCTTCTATTTCCATTTCTTCTATCAGAAATGTGTTTACTTTCAATTCAATATCAATTCTTTCCATTAATTTTATTTATTATATTTTTTAATTATCACTGTACTGTTTGTCCCTCCGAACCCAAACGAATTGGAGAGGAACGTATCGATAGACTGTTCTTTCGTTTTTGTTATGATATTCAGGTTAACAGCCGCTATATCAGGCTTTTCAAAGTTGATATTAGGCGCAATAAAATCGTGTTTCATCATCAGCAATGAATACACAATCTCGCTGGCTCCTGCCATCCAACATTCATGTCCGGTCATTGACTTGGTCGAACTGACAGGTGTTCGTGAGGCGGCAAACAGTTTATCTATCGCCAGCGCTTCACATCGGTCACCCTGAGGAGTAGAGGTTGCATGGGCATTAATATAGTCAATATCAGACACTTTCATACCTGCATCTGTCAATGCTCGCTCCATCGAGACAGCTTCCCCTTTGTCGCATGCCTGCGAAATCTGACCCCCATTGGAAGAGAAGCCATAACCTGTCACCTCGCCATAGATAGTTGCGCCCCGTTTCATTGCATGCGCTTCGTCTTCAAGAATAAGGCTGGCGGCTCCACCGCTCGGTACAAGTCCATCGCGGTCAGCGTCAAACGGACGCGAGGCTTTCGTTGGTTCGTCAATACGCATGGAGAACGCGCTCAACCCATCAAACCCCGCCATCGAATAAAAGTTAACCTCCTGTGCGCCACCACATAACACTACATCCTGCATCCCGTTTCTTACAAAGACATAACCAAGCCCTACCGCGTGAGAACCGCTGGCGCACGCAGCAGCGACCGACAGATTGATCCCATACAGTTTGAATATCGTTGAGAGGTTCATGGATACAGCCGATGTCATTGACTTAAAAGCACCTCCGGAGCCTATCAATGTTGAATCTTTCTTTTCGCGCATGATCTCATGCGCTTCGATAACCGCCTGCGCCGAAGTGTCATTACCATAAAAAACGCCTATCTCTTCGTTAGCCCTGAATCGTTTGTCGATGCCTGCATATGTCAGCGCTTCGTGTGTCGCCATCAAGGCAAACTCGCCTTCTTCCGGAAGCGACTGACGCATACGCCTGTCTGTCAACTTATTCACTTCCGGACGCTCAACGATGCCTGTCAAAGGTGATCGGTATCCATACTTCGTCCTGGCGGGGTCAATACCTATCCCCGACCTGCCCTGATACAATGAAGCAGCCACCTCGTCCAAGTTCTTACCCAGACAGGAATATATCCCAATACCCGTAATGACAACCCTCCTTACCATATAATATGAACAATGAACAATGAACAATGAACAATAAACTTAATTCCTAATTCTTAATTCTTAATTCTTAATTAATTAACGCCTCCGTTGATTGAAATCGTTTCTCCTGTAATATAAGCGGCCTCGTCGGATGCGAGGAAACTTACTAACGCTGCTACCTCTTCGGGTTTTCCGAAACGTCCGAGCGGCACTGTTTTCTTCAAGGTCGCTTCATCAAGGTCTTTGGTCATATCGGTAGCTATGAAACCCGGTGCGACAGCGTTCACTGTCACTTTCCGGGGCGCTACTTCTTGGGCAAGCGCTTTTGTAGCGCCGATGACAGCCGCTTTAGCTGCAGAATAATTCGTTTGTCCCGGCAGACCTTTCAGGCCGGAAAGGGAAACTACGCTGATTATACGTCCGTTACGTTTAATCAACATCATCTTCAGTACGCGGCGTGTAACATAAAAGAAGCCGTTCAACGAAATATCCAGCACCTCTTTCCATTGCGTATCCTGCATAAAAACCATCATCGTATCCTGCCGGATACCGGCGTTATTCACTAAAACACTGATATAATCATCCGGATGGTTTTCACTCCATGTTTCCAAAGCCGCGTCAACAGCTATGCCATCTGCCACATTGAAAGGAAGCAATTCGGCTGTTCCACCACCTGCTTCGATTATGCGTTGTGTCTCTATCGCTGCCGCTTTGTTCGAAGCATAGTTGATAACCACCGGTAACCCTTTTGCAGCTAAAGCAATACATACTGCGCGACCGATTCCACGCGACCCTCCTGTTACTAAAGCGTATTTCATCCGTAAATTTTTTAATAATAAACGTGCAAAAATAGTAAAAAATAAAGAAACTCAAAAATTTTCATGTAAATTTGCATCCGCTATGTAAGCACATAAAAAAAACGGGATGAAGAAAATAATAGTAATTGGAGCGGGGATTTCGGGGTTGACAGCCGCAATTTACTCTCAGCGTAGCGGTTTTGATGTGACACTATGCGAACAACACAACATTGCAGGCGGCATGTGTTCGGGCTGGAAACGCAAAGGCTATTTATTTGAAGGAGTAAGACACTGCACCGGTACTAATCCGAAAACAGAACTGTACAAACTGTGGGAAGATACCGGCGCGCTGAATAATGATGTGAAGATTTATTTGCCCGACATATTCCATGCTGTGGAATGGGAGGGTCAAATCATCTATCTGTTCCGGAACATCGTAAAAACCGTCGAACACCTGATTGCTATTTCACCGGATGATGAAAAACAACTTCGGCGTTTAGAAAGAGATGTCAAAGCGTTCTCACATTTACAAATGCCGATTTTTGATATTAAGGGGGTGAAGACACTCAACCCAAAGCATATAACACTCAGCGGTCTGATTAAAATGCTGCCTGTACTTCCACGGTTGGGACTATTGTACAGCGTGTCCTGTAAAAAATATGTCGGCCGAATAGTACATCCGGGCATACAAAGATTATTTCGTATCATACCCGACGATTATTCGTCTATTAGCCTGATTGCCACATTGTCTACATGGAACATGGGCGATGGAGGGTTTCCTGAAAGCGGCTCTTTGGCTATGATAGGCAGAATGGTTAAAACCTTTGAAGATTTGGGAGGTACGTTACTTTTGGAGACAAAAGTTAAAAAGGTCAACATCAAAAACGGAACCGTTACAGGTGTAGACCTGACAAACGAGACACTTACCGCCGATGCGGTGATTGTCACGCAGGAGACAATAGCGGCCATTGACCAACTGTTTGATACGCCCTTAAACGATGCATGGCTAACTACACTCCGTGAAAAGACAGAATCAGTAGTTTGTACCTTCATAGGCGTGGGCATACGGGCGGAAATTTCTCAGACCCCGATTCCCAAATGGGAGCTTGAAGAACCCATCACCTACGCCGACAGAAAGTTAACTGAAATAAGTTTTAATAATTACTCCGGACAGGAAGGGTATGCTCCTGAAGGCTGTACCACACTTACCACAACGATTACCGGCGACACCTATCACTTTTGGAAGAAGGCAAAAGAAGAAGATCGTTATGAAGACGAAAAACGCAAACTTGCCGACCAAATCCGCCGAGTTATCTGCAACAAATATCCGCAGGCGGTAGACAACATCGAGGTCATCGATATTGCAACACCCTTAACCTATGAAAGATACACCGGCGCATATCATGGTTCGTGGATGAGCATCACCGGTCTGGGAAAAAAGATGCAAACATACCCCGGATTTTCAAAAAATGTCGGCGGCTTATATTTTGCCGGACACCGGCTTATGACACCCGGTGGTCTACCCGTCGCAATATATAGCGGTCGCAAAGCCGCACAGATGATATGTCGCCAATATAATCTATTGTTCAGGTAATTCCCAGCCTGCCACCCACTCCCGAAGCAGGAACTTCGGATTTCCCAGCACTTTCACACTCCCGAAGCAAGAGCTTCGGCATTCCCGGGAACTATCTTGTAAAGCGCTTTAAATATGCACTTTATGGTTTATTTTTTAAGGGCAGATAAAAAAAACTGTTTAAGAACATGTTTTTGTTTTTGGAATTTCCGTTTTCTTTCCCGATTTTTGTAAAAATATAATATCATGAAATCCGGATACATACATTGGAAAGAAAAAGATTTAAAGAGACGATTTAAAAACGATTTACCGCACCTGTACCAAGCAGCATTGGAATCGGAATCGGCATCTACATTCAAAGAGCAAATCGCTAAACGCTTTAACAATGAAACGATTAAGCGTTTATGCGATTATGACGGGCAGACTGTCTGCGATTTTTCAACCGAAAAAGAGGTTCATATCAACACCATCTCTCTACTCTATTCTTTTTTACGGGATAAAACGTTCAGTGACAGGTCATCTGATTGCCATAATATTGATGGGGAAACGTTGACAAACGATGATTTACTAACCGCTCCCATAGGCCATGCAAGCGTCGATTTGTTGATCGACCTGTATTTTATTTTCCTTCATGCAGGAAATGATAGTAACAAGGAACCCGTACCGAAAACGAAATTGATGAAATGGGCAAAACATTGGGTTTCGGGACTGGAACCTGCCGTGTTACAGGCGCGTGAGGAAAGCAAACAACACATCATCAAAAAAATCGTTACACGTATTGAACGTCGGCCATCCCCTCATCAACATTATTATTTCTCGGAATCGCTGGACTTCGAGGGGAAAATTCATACAGTCGAAACATGGTGGAATAATTATCGGTTTCATCTGCATATGGCCATCAAAAGCCCTGAAGAGCTTAACTTCTACTTAGACAAAACCTTATCGGACGATACGATGCAGATACTTTTAGAAGCCAAAAAGAAAGGTATTCCATTTTTCATCACCCCTTATTTTCTTTCGTTATTAGACATGACAGCGCACACATTCAATGATGCTGCCTTACGCGCCTACATGTTGTATTCCAAAGAGTTAGTCGATACTTTCGGCCAAATAAAGGCATGGGAAAAAGAGGACAAAATCGAGCCGGGCAAAGGCAATGCCGCAGGCTGGATATTGCCTAATGCGAAGAATATCCACCGTCGCTATCCCGACGTCGCCATATTTATTCCCGATTCGGGCGGACGCGCTTGCGGCGGACTGTGCGCCTCCTGCCAGCGTATGTATGGGTTTCAGAGTGAGCGGCTCAACTTCAACATGAAAGACCTGCAACCAAAAGAATCATGGCCGCTGAAACTGAAAAATTTAATGACCTACTTTGAAGAAGACACCCAGTTACGGGACATCCTTATCACCGGCGGAGACGCATTTATGAGCCGTAATGAAACATTAGCCAATATTTTCGACAACGTCTACAAAATGATTTTGCAAAAAAAGAGCGCTAATGAAAAGCGCCCCGATGGTGAAAAGTATGCCGAGATACAACGCATCCGGCTTGGTTCCCGATTGTTGGCCTACCTCCCAATGCGCTTTGACGATGAACTCATCACTATCTTAAAAGATTTTCGAGTTAAAGCCTTAAAAGCTGGCGTTAAGCAGTTTATGATTCAGACGCATTTCCAAACGCCGTTAGAAATGACAAAAGAAGCAAAAGAAGCGATACAACGCATCTTATCTACCGGTTGGATTATTACGAACCAGTTGGTTTTCAATGTTTCCGCTTCGCGTCGCGGTCATACCACCGCATTGCGTAAAATACTGATAAACAATGGCGTTGTCCCTTATTACACCTTCATTGTCAAAGGATTTAATGAGAATTATGCCGTTTATGCCCCGATAGCCCGGCTGATGCAGGAGAAACAGGAAGAAAAAGTGTACGGGATACTTAACGGGGAACAACAGACATCCTTCGTCGAGATAGTAAGTAATAACATCCCTTACACCAAAAAATCAAACAATTTCCTACACGAGAACGACCGGTTTTTTGTCGCTACCGACCGTAGCGTACTCAACCTTCCGGGTATCGGGAAAAGTATGACTTTTCAATTAGCCGGTATCACGTCGCAAGGAAAACGGATTTTACGTTTCGACCACGACACCACCCGCAAACACAGCCCTGTCATTGAGAAAATCGGCGCTATTTACATCACCGAAAACAAGTCTCTCCTTGCATATTTAAAGCAATTGGAACAGTTAGGCGATGATGTGCAGGCTTATCAATCTATCTGGGGATATACCGAAGGTGTCACCGAACCAAAATTCAAACTATACGAATACCCTGATTTTCAGTTCACTCCAACAGAACAGGTGAATCATTTCGAAATGAAGTGATGTACGACCGTAACAGACAAATCATACAATTTTGATAAAAAAAACAAAATTTGTGTCAAAAAAATTTTTTTTTCAAGAAGATTGTCTATCTTTGCAACGATTTTTTTAAAACATTTATTTATATTATACAAATGACCATGAATAGACGGAACTTTTTAAGGAATAGTACAGCATCTATCGCAGCATTTACCATTTTGCCGCGAAATGTATTAGGAGGCGTTAATTATATGCCGCCAAGCGACCAAATCAACTTAGGGATTATCGGATGCGGTGCACAAGGACGAGGACTTGGGCCGCAGTTTGCAAGACGAGAGAATGTCAATGTCATCGCAGCAGCCGATTGTGATTCATTACGCCTGCAAGCCATGCAGGATAATATTAATGCTACAACCGAGAAAGCCAAAGGGCAAGCCTACAAAGGATTCAAACAATATGGTGAATACCGCGACTTGCTTGCGCGAACAGATATTGACGGCGTCATTATTTCCACACCTGATCATTGGCATGCTGTCATGACCATTGATGCATGCCGAGCAGGAAAAGATGTATATGTAGAAAAACCCATGGCACACAGTATTGTAGAAGGGCGCGCCATGGCAAGAGCTGTGGGAAAATACAACCGGGTACTGCAAGTAGGTAATATGCAACGCTCATGGCGTAATTTCAGACATGCGGTCGAACTTGTTCGTAACAAATACATCGGAGACATCAAGGAAGTAAAGGTGAATGTAGGCCCGCCTCCAAAACCGTATAATCTTCCGGCACAACCGGTACCTAAACATGTGAAATGGGATAACTGGATAGGGCCAGGCCCATGGAATGAATTCAATGAAGAACTTCTGCCGCCTATCGAATGGCGCGGATTCCCTAACTGGCGTAATTATAAAGAATATGGCGGCGGTATGATAACCGACTGGGGAGCGCATATGTTCGATATTGCACAATGGGCATTGGATATGGACGAATCCGGACCGGTCGATTATTTCCCTATTGACGGAAAAGAATTTAAAGTTCTAACCATGCGTTATGCCAATGGTATAACGATGACACACGAAAAAATAAGAGCTTCAGACGGCAATTCGGTACGATTCATTGGTACAGACGGCGTGATTGATATCAGCAGAAGTTTCTTGGATACCATTCCTGCAAAACTGCAAACACAGGAAATAGGAGAAAACGAGAAAAGAGTGTATCGAAGCGAGGATCATTATGACGACTTCCTCAATTCGATGAAAACACGCAAACAACCGCTGAGTAATGTTGAAATGGGGCACAGGACATCGACATTATGTAGTATCGTCAATCTCTGCTATGAGTTCAACCGGAAATTAACATGGGACCCCGTTAAAGAAGAATTTCCGAATGATTATGCCGCCAATCAACGACGCGAGAATATCACACGACCACCCTATAGTTTAGCGCTCTAAAATATTGTCATTAGTCAATTCGGAAACTGACAAAAGCAAACCGTTTACTGTCGGGCGCCCATGAATTGACATTCAGCGAACCCTGACCGCCTAATAACTTTGTCAAAGTGACCGCTTCGCCGCCATTTGACGACATCAGGCGTAGTTCAACGTTTTTGTTTCCAGGGTGCTGATTGGGTGCTACGTCACCTTTTGTATAGGTGATAAAGACGACTTGTTCGCCATCGGGTGAGATATGCGGGAACCAGGAGTTACGCGTCTCATCAAAGGTTATCTGCGTTTGTTCCGATCCGTCGGACTTCATGCGCCAGACTTGCATCAGTCCGGTTCGTACGGAGTTGAACCAGATATAGTTACCACAGGGTGAATATTCAGGTCCATCGTCAAGGCCTTCAGCCGTTGTGAGACGTATTTCTTCTCCTCCAACTGCTGGAATCACATACACATCGAAGTTGCCGTTCCTTTCGGCGCAATAGGCCAGCATTTTTTGGTCGGGACTCCAGCCGTGCAGGTAACTGGGCGCCATAGGAGTTATTAATGCTGGCGTTCCTCCTTCAAAAGGAAGCGTGTAGATTCGCGACTTCCGGTCTTCTTTTGTCCCGTGGCTGATGGCAATTTGTTTGCCGTCTGCGCTGATTACGTGATCGTTATTACAACTCGTTGCGTAGCTTGTATGTATTTCTACAGGCTCGCCGGGTGTGTCGGGCGAAATTTTATACAACTTGCCCCTGCTATTATAAACAAGCCATTT
>JGI24702J35022_10001066_pt1 | contig 17110 bp, 17 predicted proteins | sample TergutTh196P4_FD_35022 | JGI IMG/M metagenome (IMG submission 35022)
GCGAGCGCTTCGCGCTCGTGAGGCGAGGGGAACCACGCTTCGCCGAACCGAGTTGGGTTGCGGGCGAAGCCCGCTTTATCGCTTTACATAACATAAGTGCGCCGGTTAGACTATATGTGTTTGGATTGCGGGCGAAGCTCGCATTTGTCTGTAAAGAAATGTGAAATAAATATAAAATAGATGTGAAATAAATGCGGATAAATATGATTTATAAATATACGGAGGGATAGTGTGAAAATATTTGCTGGAATAATAGTTAGAAGATTAGTTTGCTGCCTGCTGGCGTTAAGTATGCTGTTCGCAGTTGCGGCGTGTACATCGGAGCCGCCTTCGGACGAAGACGAGACGACTGTGGCGACGACTACAAACACAACTGAGCCTGTGACAACGGTTACGGAGACTCCTGACGAGGCGCCTGTAACTGAGCCTGCCACTGTAACCATGCCAGTGTTGACCAGGCCGCCTGTGACCGAACCTGTTGTAACAGAACCCATACCATATTCGGAACGATTCACTGGCAAGATCGCGATTGTAACCAACAATTTTGACCAGTATGAAGAGGAGTACCGCTCGGCGCAAGCTGTTCAGTTGAAATACGGCGCCGACAAAATCATTCACAGAACCTGGCCCGCAGACTTCGCTAATGAAGGAGAGCAGATGACTGCCGTCCTTCAACAGCTCGCCGCCGACCCGGAGATCAGAGCCATTATTATCAACCGGGCCGTCACAAACACCAATGCAGCCGTTGATAGATTTTTTGCAGCCCGAGACGACGTTTACATTATATATTGCACGCCTTCCGAGAACCCTCCGGATGCTTCCGCCAGAGCAAACCTTATTATTAGTACCGATGAACTCGGTATGGGCGAAACCATGGTTACTCACGCCAAAGATTTAGGGGCTGAAGTTTTTGTACACTATTCATTCCCACGGCACATGTCTGAACCCATCCTTGCTGAAAGACGAGATCTATTGAGAGAGACTTGTGAGCGGGAAGGTATACAATTTATGGATATGACGGCGCCTGACCCGATGAGCGACGCCGGCGTTTCAGGCGCGCGGCAGTTTATACTTGAAGACGTTCCCAGACAGGTTGCTGAGTATGGCAAAAATACTGCTTTCTTCTCGACGGACTGTAACATACAGGATTCTCTTATTACTTCGGTAGTTGATCAAGGCGCAATTTATCCGAGGCCCTGCTGTCTGTCCCCGTACCATGGTTTCCCTACCGCTTTGGGTGTTCAATACCTGGCGCCGACAGGCGAGTATGGCGCCGATGGCAATGAAATTATGCAATTTCGCGATCTCGGCGAAGTCATTGACGAAACCCGAAACACATTGACGGATAGGGGCATGGCGGGAAGGATTTCGAATTGGCCTGTGTCGGCAAGCGTGATGTGGACTGACATCTGTACCGAATACGCAGTCAAGTGGATTAATGCAGAGGTACGGATGTCCGGCGTTGATTACGATGCTTTCGGCGCCCTCTGTGAGGAATATATTTCAGAAGTAACAGGTATTGACGGCATTGGGGTAAATATACAGCCTTTGAAATTCGAAGGCAAAACCTATCCGAACTATATAGTGGGGCTCATGGACTACATCACTTACTAAATGGATTTCACTGGAAAGGGATTTCCTTTAAAAACATGGACAAACTGACGCAAACGGTCAAAACTCCGCTTTGCGATAGCAGTGTTTGAAGGAGCCGAGAAACACTTGACCAATCTAACTGTTGCCGTCATTTACTTCATACTTGTTGCCGTTACCGCGCTCACAATTCTATTTGCCTATGTCAGAGACAGGCACAAACCGGTCACAAAACACCTTATCCGTTTATGCGCTATCTCTATTGCCTGGCAGGTTCTCAGCGCGTCGTTCTATTTGATTAGTAATGAATTCCTGGCGTTGTGGGCGTTTGACTTTAAGATCATGTTCGTCGCGTTTGCACCCGTTCAATTGCTTATGCTCAGCATCACATTCTACAGAACAAAACCTTCCCGCAATACAACGCTGATCTTTGGCTTACTATGCATCATTCCGGCAGTGACTTCTGTATTGGCAATTACTTCGCCATTTCACAATTTCCTGAGGACGGAACTCTTTATTGAGCAGTCTGAACCTCTACGAATTCTGAGAAACGTTCGCGGACCGTGGTTTTGGGTGCATTCGGGTTATTCATATATAATGATGGTTTCGTCGATCATTGCTATAATCTACCAACATTCCAAGCTCCCAAAGGGATTTCGCTTACCGTCGGCTTTTGTTGCAGTCGGAAGCGCTACCGCACTCTTTAGTAATATTTATGTGATCTTATCTTCATATACTCAAGCGATTGATATAACTTTAGTGGGCCTCAGTACGGCGTTGGTTCTCACCTATGTCGGAGTTGCCATATCCGATGAAAGCGGCCTTCTAATGATCGCGCGCGATAATATTTTTGCATATCTTGAGGATTATATTTTCATACTTAACACTGAACGCACCATCCTGGAAATTAACCCGGCAGCCCGGCGATGGCTTCACTCTTTGGGCATCGAGGAGGGAGTCAAACATATTGGCGATTTAGTAGCCAGGGCGGCAAATGATGCGGAGATACTGGATAATGTGGCGCCTTTGCAGAATAAAGATACAGAGAACCTGGATAATGGGGAGTCCTTGCGGAATAAAGATGCGGGTAACCTGGATAATGGGGAGTCCTTGCAGAATAAAGACGCGGGTAACCTGGATAATGGGGAGTCCTTGCAGAATAAAGACGCGGGTAACCTGGATAATGGGGAGGCCTTGCGGAATAAAGATGCGGGTAACCTGGATAATGGGGAGTCCTTGCAGAATAAAGACGCGGGTAACCTGGATAATGGGGAGGCCTTGCAGAATAAAGAAGATATCTCAAGGGGTAGGGGAGGTCTTCGCAATGGGAAGCGCCGAAAGAACGAAAATCGCATGCAGTTGGACGTTGTGCATGCGCGCGCAACCACACAGAAAATGGAATTCAGCGTAATGGAAAAAGACGGCGTTCAGAGACATTACCAACTTTCTGAAACAGAAATCATTAATTCCGGCAAGGTTAAGGGCTACTGTATAATGATCTTTGACATAACCGGAGCCAAGCAGCTATTAGAAGCAAAAGCCGCAAGTGAGGCTAAGTCCGCGTTTTTATCCAATGTTAGCCACGAGATTCGGACGCCGTTGAACGCTATTGTCGGGATGACCACGATAGGCTTGTCCGCATCCGACCCCGAGCGGATGAAAAACTGTTTTACACGGATAGAGGATGCGACAAAACATTTGCTTAGAGTGATTAACGATGTTTTGGACATGGCGAAAATCGAGGACGGGAAATTCGAGCTTTCATCGGAGGAGTTTGATTTTGAGGATATGCTTCAAAGGGTCATAAATATTGTTAAAATTAACGCAAATGAAAAAAAACAAGCGCTTGTTCTGAATATCGACGGTAACATGCCGAAAAACTTTGTTGGCGACGACCAGCGATTGGCGCAAGTGGTTACTAACTTGATCGGAAACGCTGTGAAATTCACGCCGGAAAACGGTTCGATAGAGGTTGATTCACAGTTCTTAGGGGAAGAAGACGGCGTATGCACAATTCAGATAGACGTTAAAGACTCCGGAATTGGCGTCAGCCCAGAGCAACAGGCAAAGCTTTTCGAATCCTTTCAACAGGCGGACAGCAGCACCGCCAGAAAGTTTGGCGGAACCGGACTCGGTTTGACGATTTCCAGGAATATTGTTGAGATGATGGGCGGCAGAATATGGATTGAGTCGGAATTGGGCAAAGGGGCCACCTTTTCCTTTTCTGTACAATTGAAAAAAAGCGCGGGCGTCAGTAAAGAATCTGCATTAGACTCCGGAGAAAAGGCAAATGAGTATCCCGTCGATGAATTGGGAGAGGCGGGGAATGTGGCGCAGACGCCAGCAGACATATTCCAGGGGCGCCGGATTTTGCTTGCGGATGACGTTGAGATCAACCGGGAAATTGTACAGATCCTATTGGAGCCGACGATGCTCGAAGTGGACTGTGTGGAGAATGGAATTGAGGCGGTAAAAATGTTTAGCGAATCACCCGAGAAGTATGATATGATTCTCATGGATGTGCAAATGCCTGAAATGGACGGATATGAAGCCACACGCACTATCCGGGCGCTTGATATACCGAAAGCGCGTAGTGTCCCGATTATCGCATTGACAGCAAATGTGTTAAAAGAGGATGTTGAAAAGTGTATTGAAAGCGGCATGGACGATCATCTGGGAAAACCGCTTGATTATGACGACGTGATCCGCCAACTCCGGCGGTATTTGCTCGATGCGGATGATTTAAACAGTGGAGAGGTATAGTTTTGCAGGAAATAAGATTAAGACGGGGAGTAGAACACGGGAGGCAAATACTGGGATTGAGATACGGGAAGTAGAACACGGGAGGCAAATGCTGAGATTAAGATACGCGGAGTAGAACACGGGAGGCAAATGCTGAGATTAAGATACGGGAAGTAGAACACGGGAGGCAAATGCTGAGATTAAGATACGGGGAGTAGAACACGGGAGGCAAATGCTGAGATTAAGATACGGGGAGTAGAACACGGGAGGCAAATACTGGGATTGAGATACGGGAAGTAGAACACGGAAAGGATGTGAGTGCGAATATGGCGGAAAAAGCAAAGATTATGGACGCAACCGCGATCAGGCGCGCGGTTAACAGGATGGCGCATGAAATCATTGAAAAGAACAAGGGTGTTGACGACGTTGCTTTTATCGGGATTCAGCGCCGGGGGGTTCCGCTTGCCAAAATGATTGCGGATGCAGTATTCGAAATCGAAAAAGTACATATACCGGTTGGAATACTGGATATTACATTTTACAGGGATGACCTGAGCCTGCTGGACGCGCATCCCATTGTTAACGGCACTGTAATAGAATTCTGTATCACCGAGAAAACGATAATCCTTTTTGACGACGTTCTATATACCGGAAGAACGGTAAGGGCGGCTATAGACGCCCTTATGGATCTGGGGAGGCCACGCTCCATACAACTGGCAATATTGATTGACAGGGGGCACAGGGAATTGCCGTTCAGGGCGGATTATATCGGAAAAAACGTCCCGACGTCCAAGTCTGAAGTAATTAATGTCAGACTCGTCGATGTGGACGGAGTGGATCAGGTTATTATTTCCGAAACTTCCGAAACTTCCGAAACTTCTGACACTAATGAAACTGACTGAAAGCTTAATAATTTGCTTGTTCGGAAAGGCGGTACGACTCATATGAATCTGACGAAAAAGGATCTACTTGGCTTAAAGGATATATCGAGCGAGGAAATCCAATATATCCTCGAATCGGCAAAGACTATGAAATTAATTCTGACGTCAAACTCCAAAAGAGCTCCCCATTTACATGGCAAGAGCGTTGTGACGTTATTTTACGAGAACAGTACAAGGACAAGGCTGTCGTTTGAGCTGGCTTCAAAGTATATGAGCGCCGCTTCCGCGAATATATCAGCATCAGCCAGCAGTGTTGTAAAGGGAGAGTCGCTGATAGACACAGGCAGAACAATTGAGGTTATGGGCGCCGACGTGATAGTCATCAGGCATCCTCAGTCCGGCGCGCCGCACCTCCTGGCAAAAAACGTCAGCGCGTCTGTGATTAACGCCGGCGACGGCATGAACGAACACCCGACTCAGGCTTTGCTTGATATGTACACAATTTGGGAAAAGCTCGGGTCACTTAAAGGTCTTCGGATTGCGATTGTTGGCGATATATACCACAGCAGGGTCGCGAGAAGCAATATATGGGGTATGCGGAAAATGGGGGCGGATGTGTGTGTCGCCGGCCCGTCAACACTGCTCCCAAGAGATATAGAAAAGATGGGGGTTGAGGTTTTTGAGTCAGTGCATGAGGCGATAACTGACGCCGACGTGGTCATGGGACTTCGGATTCAGCTCGAAAGACAAAAAAAAGGCATGTTCCCTTCAATAAGGGAGTATGCGAGATTTTTTGGCGTCGACGCCAAGCGGCTTAAACTTGCAAACCCAAACGTAATCCTGATGCATCCGGGGCCCGTAAACAGAGGCGTTGAATTGACAAGCGAAGTTATCGACGCCGAGAATTCTGTTATAAATGAGCAGGTCACAAATGGGGTGGCCGTGAGGATGGCCCTTCTATACCTTTTAACAAGGAGGGGCGTAAATGAAGCTGATAATTAAGAATGGTGAAATTATAAACGCCGCAAACAAACCGGGGTGTTTCAACGGGAAGGGCGATATTAGGATCACGGACGGAATTATTGAGGAAGTGGCCGAGGTTATTGAGGCTGAAGCCTCGGTACATGTCAAATTGATTGACGCCTCCGGGCTCTTTGTCCTTCCCGGACTCATTGACGCGCACAGCCATTTGCGAGAACCGGGTTTTGAATACAAAGAGAATATCGAGACCGGGACCGCATCTGCGGCAATGGGCGGATTTACCGCCGTTGCGTGTATGGCGAACACATTTCCTGTGGCGGATAATGAAGAGGTAGTGAGGAGTATAATTAACAAGGCCAATACTGACGGGTATGTCAAAGTCTACCCGATCGGAGCGGTTTCCAAAGGGCTTAAGGGGGAGGAGCTGGCGGAAATCGGAGCGCTTAAGTTTGCCGGCGCCGTCGCCGTATCAGACGACGGGATGCCTGTCTCGAGTCCGTCCTTGATGAAAAAGGCGTTAATGTATTCCAAAATGTTCGATATACCCGTAATATCCCACTGCGAGGATATAAATATTTCTGAAGACGGGGTTATGAATGAGGGCTATGTCTCTACAATTCAAGGTTTACGCGGCATACCGTCCGTTGCCGAATCTATTCAGGTCGCAAGAGACGTCCTGCTCAGCGAGTACACGGGAGCGGAGGTTCACATAGCCCACGTGAGCACGGAAGCGTCAGTTAACATTATAAGGGAAGCAAAAAAGAGAAAAGTTAAGGTCACATGTGAGACGTGCCCTCACTATTTTGCCCTCACAGACGAAGCGTGCCTTGATTTCAATACACTGGCTAAAGTCAACCCGCCCCTTGCAACTGAGAGGGACCGGCTTGCCGTGATTGAGGGCATTGTGGACGGAACCATTGATATAATAGCCACAGACCACGCGCCGCACCATTTGGATGAGAAGAATGTTGAGTTCTCTTTGGCGGCTAACGGGATCATCGGCTTTGAAACAGCGTTTGGGCTTGCTTACACATATCTTGTTAAACCGGGATTTCTGACGTTACGCGGATTGGTTGAGAAGATGAGCGTGAACCCTGCCAGGCTTTTCAGGCTGACGTCCGGTGGGCTTGTTGAAGTCAGTCGTCCGGCTGATATTACAATTGTTGACGCCAAAAAGAATTATGTGGTTGATGTTGCCAATTTCAGATCGAAGGCCCGAAATTCTCCGTTTGACGGGTATGAACTGACCGGTTCGATCGAATATACGATAGTTGACGGACACGTGATCGTTGACGAAGGCGAACTGATGGGCTGAAGGCGTCGGAGCCGCAGCTTTATGGTCGTGCTTTGGGGGCAGGCGGCGTCCTGTCGCGGTTGACTGGCGGTGTGCTGATGTGCTGACGACGTCCCAGTGTGGTGGCATACTGGCGGGCGCTGGTGCAGAGAAAACGAAACTCTGGTAATGACTATATTATGAAAAAACATGTACTATATGAGACAGTTAAAAGAATAGATAGACTCTGTGAAGATATTTACAGAATAACAATCTGCTCAGAGGATCTGGCAACAGAATCTAATCCGGGCCAGTTTGTCAATATAAAGTGCGGCGGCGCCGATACTTATCTCCGCAGGCCGTTTGGTATATGCGATGTTGATGCGTTGAAAAACACCGTTGACGTCGTGTTTCAGGTTAAAGGCCCAGGAACTGGATATCTCGCCAGTTTGGCGCCGGGCGATGTAATTGACGTGCTTGGCCCTCTTGGCAATGGGTTTAACCCGAGTAGGTTGACCGAGCCGGTAACCGAACTGGTAACCGAACCAGTAACGGCGCCGGTAACCGAACTGGTAACCGAACCGGTAACCGAACCAGTAACGGCGCCGGTAACCGAACCGGTAACCGAGCCGGTAACCGAACCAGTAACGGCGCCGGCAACTGTAGCGGTTGTGGGCGGCGGCGCCGGAATTTTTCCTCTACTGTTCCTGTGCAAGAAACTTGCGAGCAGTGTCAATAATCTTTCCCTCGATATATATCTTGGATATAGAAGTGAACGTTTTGCAGCGCTACATGAAGTGTTCGCTCAGATGCCTGCGAAACTGATAATCACAAGCGACGACGGTTCAATTGGGGAGCGTGGGCTTGTGACGAACCCATTCGAACGCGTATGCGCGGAGGGGAAGGGGAGGGCATACGACGCGGTGTTTGCATGTGGACCGGAGCCAATGTTGGCGAAAGTTGCAAGGATATGCGGGGAGTATTCTCTGTATGGCCAACTCTCCTTAGAAGAACGAATGGCGTGCGGAATAGGCGCCTGCCTTGTTTGCGCTTGCGAAATAAGAAGAACGAGAGAGCGTGTTGGCGGAAGCGGAGGCGGAAGCGTAGGCAAAGCCACGACGGATATCGCTGTCGAATATCCACGCGCAGGTGCAGGCGGGACAAATATCGCTGTCGAATATCCAAACTCAGGCGGAGGCGAAAGCGGAAGTGAAAGCGGAAGCGGAAGAGGAACAGATATCGCTGTCGAATATCCAAACTCAGGCGGAGGCGAAGGCAAAAGCGGAAGCGGAAGCGGAACAGATGTTGCAGTCCAATACCCAAACTCAGGCGGAAGCGTGACGGAAGGCCGATCAGGCGGTTTGGGTTGCGTCGAATACCTGCGCGTATGTAAAGAGGGGCCGGTATTCAACGCTAGCGAGGTGGTATTTAATGATTGAAGATTTGCGCATGGGGGTCAACATATGCGGTATCGACTTTAAAAACCCGGTTATCGCCGCTTCCGGAACTTTCGGATTTGGGCGCGAATACGCCGAGTATATAGACTTGGGACAGTTGGGTGGCATATCTGTTAAAGGTCTTACTCTTGAACCAAGATTGGGGAATAAATCCCCGCGTTCGGCGGAGACGCCTGCCGGTATGCTCAACAGCGTAGGGCTGCAAAATCCGGGAGTTGAAGCTTTCATCGAAAATGAGCTTCCTTTTCTCAGACAGTTTAGAGATGAAAAACTCCGAATTGTTGCCAATGTCGCCGGGAGCAGGACAGAAGACTACGCAGAGATGGTTAAACTGCTATCTGAAACAGAAGTCGACGCAATTGAGTTGAATGTATCATGCCCCAATGTGAAGGATGGAGGCATAACGTTCGGGACGTCGATAGAGGCAATAAGCGAGGTCGTTGGGGCTGTGAGACCGCTTTGCAGAAAGCCCTTGATTGTGAAGTTGACGCCAAACGTAACCGATATTGCCGTGATTGCGCGGGCTGCGAGAGATGCGGGAGCTGACGCGTTATCCCTGATAAATACTCTGACAGGCATGAAAATTGACGTTTACACTCAAAGACCGGTTCTGAGGAACAATACTGGCGGTCTTTCCGGTCCGGCGGTGAAACCAATTGCTGTGAGGATGGTGTGGGAAGCGGCAAACGCAGTTGATATTCCTATTATTGGTATGGGAGGCATAACCAGTGGGGAAGACGCCGTTGAATTCTTATTGGCGGGCGCCTGCGCAGTTATGGTTGGCACGGCAAATTTTATTTACCCTGACGCGTGTATCCGCGTCCTCTCGGGGATTTCGGAATACATGGAAAAGACAGGCGTAAAAAGAGTTCGCGACCTAGTCGGAAAAGTGAAGATGTGGTAAATAACAACTTACCCCCTCCCTAAAGAGGACGAGAAAGATTCCAACCTCATCACTCCCTGTGGCTATGCCGGCATTGTTCATGAGGTTTTGTGACTTTCGAAGAAAGGATTGAATGCAACAATGATGAACGACATAAAATCGCTCTTATTTAAAACGGAGGCATTAAGGGTGTCGCCTGAGGACAAGCTATTTTGGTACACTTCGGGGACAATTGGACCCTATTACATCAACGCGCACTTTCTTTATGGAAGCGAATCAAAGGCAAATGAATTGCTTGCGACGATAGATGATAACAAAGGGAACGAATATGAAATGCCAGGTATTGTGGCTGAGGCGGTTATCAACAATTATAAAAACGATGACTTTTACAAAAACGCGATTGACATTATTGTGTCGTATATCAGAGATAATATTTCAGTGAGAGAAATCGACTTTATTTCGGGAGGGGAGAGGCGAGACTGGTTCTTTTCGTTCATAGTTGCTAATCTTCTTGATAAACCTCACATTACCGTTTATAAAGATCTCAGAGTGGTTTACGGTTCGGAAAAACCCAAAGGCACCGCAGATAAAGTACGGGAAGTCACGGAAAACACCTTGGCTGGGCGCAGGTGCCTGCATATATCTGATCTTGTGACAGAAGCGTCCAGCTTTGAGCGCGCATGGCGCCCGGCGATAGAAAAAGCCGGCGGCGGCATTTCATGGAGCTTGACTGTAGTCGACAGGATGCAGGGAGGGCGCCGTTTGATCGAAAGCCTCGGTTCGGAGCACCACGCGCTGATTGAAATAGACGGGGGGCTTTTCAACACGGCCCTGGAACGTGGATATGTCAATCAGAGGCAGCATGATATGATTCTGGCGTATATTGACGACCCAAAGGTTTCTATGAAAGCGTTTATTGACGCGCATCCGGAGTTCCTTAAATCAACCCTGGAGGGCGGCGGGAAAGACGCGGAACGAGCAAAACTTTGCCTGGAGAGAGGGGTTTATGACAACTTCCGGACTGAAAACGCTAACAAATAACATGTTTTCCAATCCGTTAACAACTCACAGCCCAGAAACGCCAATATCTGATATTTACGTCTAAGAAATCGAACCCTGTTTCAATATGAGTTATGAGCGTCTTTTCTTCCGACAATTCCAGTCCTCTTTCAGCCAAAAACTCCCTTATTATGGGCGGTTCGAAACCATTGAACAAACAAATAGCCTGAACAAACAAAACAAACAAAATTTTCCTGCGATCGCGTTATAGTTGTATTGTAACGCTAAATGCGTTACAATGTTTGATAAGGAGTTGATGATATGAAAAAAACAGGTACACTTAATCTCAGGATAAATCCTGAAGTAAAGAAATCTGCTGAAAAAGTTTTGTCACAGCTAGGAGTACCAATGGCGACTGCGATAGATATATTTTTAAAGCAAGTTACACTAACTGGAGGCATTCCATTTGCAGTTGCCTTGCCGAAAGCGCCCAATAGCATTAATGCGGACATAATGAGTACATCACAGATTCGTGATGAGCTGAACGAAGGTTTGTCCGACATTGATTGCGGAAGGGTTCGCCCAGCGCGAGAAGCCTTTGCGCGATTCAGAGAAGGACGTTCTGATGAAACATTATAAAGTCTTAATTTCGGATAAAGCTAGCGAAGACATGGAAGCTATCCATAAGTACATTACTGAAACGCTTCTTACACCTTCGACCGCTACAAAACAATATGACAGAATTGCGGATGCTATTATGTCGTTAGAGGAAATGCCGGAACGTATAAGAGTTATGGATTCTGAACCTGAGCGTTCTAAAGGCCTCCGACCTCTAACTGTTGATAACTATACAGTTGTTTTTGTAGTAAACGCCAATACAGTTAATATCGTAAGGGTTCTATACAGTGCCTCGGATATAGGGAAAAGGCTAAGTGAGTGAAATAGTGTGCTCAAAGCCCGATCCTATCAATAATTTCTGATTTACGCTTCTCATTTTGTTAACTGATAATATTGCCCGCATAGCACGACCCACATTCAATAATATTCAAATAATATCAGTAGACCCACTTGTCAAGTGTTTTTTGAAGATTTGAGAAAAAACCTTGCGATACTGCGGCAAGGTTTTCAGTTATGACTGAATTTCGAAATGGGCAAGGATTTGGTGAGTACACCTACTTTGGATACCTTAGTCTTAGTTTGTCAAGTTTTTCTTGTTGACATTGTGGTGTCCTCCTCATAATTTATTGATTTTGTGATTATAAAATACCGCCCATAATCATTTCGATTACAGGCGGCATCGTGCGCTGACTATGCTGCGGGCATCGGGTTTGCGGGTAGTTCTTCTGAATCGGGTTCGGAATTTTCTGCGGCGGCTTTTCGGCGGCTAAACTTGCTTTCTTCCGCTATCGGTAATTACGGCAATTCTCGTTCCGGCGCAACCTCTGACGTTCGATTTTTTCGAGCTGTTCGGGTTATGTTCTTCCACCAAGTCGCTCTCGTCAATCGGAGCGGCGATAATTAGCCTTGCCATGCCCCTTGTGATGATGGACATGATTGGCGGCAACTTAATGCAAAATATGGCGGGCGGACTCGGTTTTGACTTCGGAGAGTTTATGCTGATTGGTATGCTTGTCAATATGCTGTTTATGATAACTTCAATGGGTATGGCTTCGATAGTGGACGACCACGATATGGACTTTAACCAAGAAATGCTTGTGTCACCAGTTTCGCGTTATTCCCTTGTTATCGGCAGATGGCAGTTACCTCTATTTATACGCGATGGTGTCAAGACTCGTTACGCGGGTATTACTATTACCCAGGGCAATCGCATAAAAGATTTCTATACCACATATTGCATGCTTGTTTAATTTGTATCCCCAATATGCTGTATGTATAACCACAAATACATGGTTTTATGCGATTGCCCTGACTATTACCAAGACTATCTTGATTGGCGATACCGTGCGTGATAAAGTAAGATGAGGTGTTGATAATGATTGAACGATTAGCCTGTAAAATCGGGCGGAATGATGAAATGCCGAATATTGAGTTGGCTGAGTATTTATGCCAACATAAAGATACTGCCGGGATTAAAGAAATAGTTGACGGCTTCAAAGGTAAAGACAAAGCTGTCGCTAACGACTGTATCAAGGTGCTTTATGAAATAGGCGAACGAAACCCTGCGTTAGTTAGCAACTATGCAAACGATTTTCTGTCCGCTCTTTTTTCCAAAAACAACAGACTGGTCTGGGGAAGCATGACTGCATTGGCGAAAATATCTGATATTGCTTCCGAGCCAATATATGAAAAAATCAGGGCGGTAATATCGGCGTATGAAAACGGCGGCACAATAACGGTTGACAACAGTATCAGTGTATTTGCGGGATTGTGTAAAGCAAACGATGATTACGCCAAAGAAGTCCTGCCAATATTGATAAATCATTTGGAGAAGTGCAGGCCGAAAGAAGTTCCACAACACGCAGAACGGGCGTCAATCTGCTTTTCAAGTGAAAATGCCGATGCTTTTATTGTGGTTTTAGAGAAAAGAAATACCCATTTGGGGGCTTCTCAGCAAGTGCGAATCAAAAAGCTGCTCAAAAAGCTATATGATTTGCGGCAATAAAAAACGGCAGATGGGTTTTCATGCCTTCTGCCGTTTAGCTCAAGATTGGGCGCGTGGGAGTTCCGTTTGTACAATAACTATTCAGTTGTTTTAAAATGACTTCGAGAAATAACTGTGTTGAAATATTTGATGAGAATGTATAAAATAATCAGTTATGAAGAATGAAATAAATGATGGATACTGAATCGGAAACTGGGCTTTTAGCCGATGAATCATCACTTTTGGGGGTGTGTATCCGCTATGGAAATCAGAGACGGGCGGACGGAACTGATTCGCGACGAGGTCACACGCGCATATGACATTGACGATATGCGGGAAATACTTCATAAATACAGTGGGTCGTATGTCAACTGGAAAAGATTCATCAACGAAATTCTTGCTCTGTATGCGTACAATGTGAGTAACCTTGCGGCGGATGGCGGGTTCAGCCGGAATACGATAAAAAAGTGGCGCGACAACGGCGACATGCCGCGCAGCCGCAAAGAATTCATAAAACTTGGTTTTGGCGTCGGGATGTCTCTGCAGGAGCTGGATGACATGCTCCAAAGATATGGAAAGTACCCCAAACTATATGCAAAAAGCATAGAGGACGCGATATATATTTACGCGCTGACTCACGGTAAGTCGTTCATCGAAGCGGAAGAACTGTCAAAGAATTTGCTCAAATATTTTGGAACACTTTCCGAAGATCAGGCTGATTCCGGTGTCGACGATCAAAAAAACACCTCAATATTTCAGGCTCGGATAACGCAATTGAATCAAGATGAGGATTTAGCAAAGTTCATAGAAGAAAACAAAACAGTTTTTGACAGTGTTTATGGAAAACTGATTGATTATATTGACACATACATCAATGAAAGAACACTTAACTATGCCGATACAAAAGAGTCCTTTAGCCTGAATTCGCTGCTCAGCGGAAAAATCAATGACCCGCTGGTCGTCGGGCATTTTAACGATATGGTCAGCGCATTGCGGACGAGGAGAGTGATACCGAACCGCTTGCGTTTGGTGGCTCTTGGTGTCCACCTTGAAATGACCGTTGACGAGCTCGATACCATGCTGGGCCTTGCGAATATGGAGAGACTCTGCCCGAAAGACAGAGTGGAATGCGCAATAATATTCGCAGTCGAAAACCTGCTGCTCAACGACTGCGATGACTTGGTAGGCAATCTCATGGAACGGCTCGAAACCGTCCCTCAAACAAAAGAGCACTGTCTGCAAATCATTGACAAATACAGGCGCATTGATGAAGATGAAGACAGCGCCTACAGCAAAAACGACATTGCAGCTTATCTGACGGACACGCTACAGTCACTGGACATTGAGGAGGCGCGTGAACTGCTGGAATTGCTGAGATAAGAAAGGGCGCGTTGTTAAGAGGCCCTATCCAATTTTGGTAATTTTGACGATATTGCGGAGATTGCGGAGATTTATCTGTTTTATCAATCTATCGTCTGCGTGTGGAGGTGCGAGCACATGCAGAATATTTTTTGTCGAAGTATAGGCCGGAGGACTACGTAGAAAAAGACGGCGACGGCGAATACCCTGATGCCCTGGGGAAATGCCCATATGGTGATTGCAGGGTCAATCTAAAGATGAAGAAGAATGAATACTACGGCAGATTTCTGAGAACGATGCTGTTTTCCGGCTGGCTCCGCATATTTTCGCATGATAAAGTCGGGGATATGTATCAGGTAGACCTGATGTATGGCCCGGTCATAAAGGACAAGGGGAAACGGGTCAGGGCATACCTCCACACGTTCCTTGACGATTGCTCGCGCCATCCAGTGTGGTCGCAGTTTTATGCGTCGCAAAACCTTGAGACGCTCAGGCACTGCTTCATGGAGGCGGTATTGAGGCGGGGCCCGTCACGGCTGGTGTATTCCGACAACGCAAAAATATACAGGTCGCAGCAGTTTGAATTCATATGCGCATCCCTTGGGAGCACATTGATCCATTCGCAGCCATTCGTCCCGAACGGCCGCGGCAAGGTCGAGCGCCAGTTCAGGACTGTCAGAATGAGGTTTATAAGCACTGTCAATGAAGACGCGATCGACAGCCTCGACATGCTCAACTCAATGTATTTCAAATGGCTTGAAGAGGACTACATACGGAAAGCGCATTCTGAGCTTGGAGGGCTCTCGCCGCATGACATTCTGATGAGCCAGATCGACAACCTCAAGCTCCCGGCCGACCGGGGAATCATCGACGAGATATTCCTCCACAGGGTCTCCCGGAAAGTCAAGCACGATGCCACCATTCAGATAGATAACATACTTTTCGAGACCGACCCATGCTTTGCCGGGAAGCGCATGGACGTACGTTATGACCCCGAATGGATTGGCGACGAGAATAAGAGGCTCCCGATTTATTTCGACGGGAAAAAAGCCGAGGAGGCTTGGATGGCGAGGTTCCATGACAATGCTGTCGCCAAAAAGGAAATTCCCCGGCCACAGGAGCTTCAATAAAGAAACACAAAATGTTGAGAACGTAATATCATATTCTGACATGATCGTCGGTGGTGGCGGAAGTGTTTAAGCAGCATTTCGGCATGAAATCAAACCCGTTTGACAAAGAGATAGACTGCTCGGACCTCTATGCTGGGGGCGACCTTAAAGAACTCGAATCGAGGCTCAAGTTCATGCTTGAAAATCGCGGCATATTCCTGCTGGTCGGGGAGCCGGGGTCTGGGAAAACCACTGCTGAAGTACTTCGTATTGTTTTTACATGTGAAGCATCTGATACAAGAGACGAAGAAACACAGCTCTTTCTGAAAAAGACGCTTGCGGCATATGAAACGGTAGGATACGATGGTATATATTCCGCCATTGAGACTGCAGAGTATGCGGCAATAATAGAGAATGACCCTACATATCCGGTAATCTATCTCGACGAAAGCGATAAATATGGGAGCGGAATTTACCAAATTGAGAGTGGAGTTTTGTTTGCTTATATAGGAGGTTATGCTAACAGATTGCGAAGCGGACATGGAGTATGGGTGTGGATTAGGAAAATTCAAAGTAATCGGAGATGCGGAAGTGAGCTCGTTTGATGGCGTTTTAAGGTATCCGGTCGGGTATCAGGTTTTCGGGGATGGCGAAAGTGGGTTTCCTGCGACGAGATATGCGGCTGAAAACTTTCTGGATGTTTTTGACGGCATCGATGGCTTTATCCCGCAATATCAAGGTTGATAGATGCAGCTACAATATGTATGGGATTACCCTCGCAATCAAGGCTGACACTTAGCGGCACACCGTTCAGTATCAGCCTTTTTTTATGTGGTCAGTTGCTCAGAAAACAAAAATAACCTCCTGCTATGATGTGGGCACAGAGTAAAACAAACTCTGAAAACAATATATTAGGAGGTCTTCATCATGAAAATCAAAAGGATACTTTCGCTGCTGCTAATACTCGTCATAGTCTTCGCAGCCCTGCCCCATCCAAACGCATTGGCATTGTCCGCTCCATCAAGCGCATCGGAACTGGCTTCACGGTTCAGTTCAATTAAATCCGGCACATACGGCACAGGAAAATCATTCAGGAACAACCAGAATCTCTCATGTACTTTCAATTCAAGCGTGGCGGGTAGATCGGGCAACTGCCACAACGGCCACGTCGGGTTCAATTTTGTGAACGACAGTTACTGCAACTGCAAAGTGGCGACAGCGGACATCGCCGGTA
>JGI24702J35022_10001067_pt1 | contig 17109 bp, 19 predicted proteins | sample TergutTh196P4_FD_35022 | JGI IMG/M metagenome (IMG submission 35022)
GAGCAAAATGTGCCGATTACAGGCGATATCGGTTGTTCGATGTACGGCGCCGTTATGCCTTATGATGTCTTGGATACGGCTTTATCGCTCGGCGCCGGCATTGGTATCGGGTCAGGAGTCAGTCGGGCACGCCGCCAAAAAAGTGTTGTTGTCATCGGGGATTTCGGCTTTTTCCATTCCGGGTTATTAAGTTTGATTGAAGCCGTCAGCAAAAACGTACCGCTTTTGATTTTTGTTATGAAAAATACGATGGCAGCGATGACGGGCGGGCAGCCCATTTCGGCTCCCGAAAATATTATTCAGGCGGTTCTTTCAGAGAAGGATGGTGTGAAAAATTCATATCATTTCATTTCATTGGATTTGCCGGATATTGAAAATGTGCAGGCGGAAATGGAAAAAATAAAGATGTTGGCGGCTGATGAATTGAAAAAGGAAGGCGTGAGTGTGATTGTTCTTTCATGGGATTGTAAAAAGTATAAAAAGTGATGTTTTTTCTTCTTCAATTTTGAAATGAACAAAAAATAAAACATTATTTTTGAACTGATTAAAGATTGAGGGCACGTTTTTCCCAAAAGCAATTTTTGATTTTTGAGAACTGGTGCCCTGATTTCATTCAGACGATAAAAAATAATGTTTACTTTTCTCTTAAATCATGAAACTTCGGCCAACCACCTGTTCTGGCAGTTGCCCAAAAAGGCGGCTGACCAACAGACCCAATTTAAAAATAAAATGAAAATGTGAACCCGTTTTATTTTATAGTTGAGAAGAATACGTGAATTTGCAAGCAAATGAGATGGCGGTAGCGGTGATAGTGGTAGCAGCAACGCATAAACAACGGCATCAACAACCGAAACGGCGACAGCAAAGGCATGCGGGTGTTTTACATATCCCTATGCAGAGAGCGACTATCATTTTTTTGGGCACAAAAATTAATCCACACAAATTTTACATTTATCAAGATATAATGTACTAACACATACTATGTATCACAAGGTATATATACTAGGCGAGCCTAGGTATGTATACTAGGCACACCTAGGTATATTGATGAAACGAGGTGAAACAATGGAAAAAACTGAATGGTTATCACAAGTAAAAAGAGGGATTTTAGAATACAGTACTATGTTATTGATAAAAAACAAAAGCATATACGGATATGAACTTATTGCCTCTTTGAATAAACATGATATCCTATCTACATCCGAGGGTACATTGTATCCTTTGCTAAAGCGTATAGAAAAAGAAAATCTGATTACTGCAACATGGAAAGAAACAGCACCAGGCACTCCGCCAAGAAAGTATTATGATCTTACAGAAGACGGGCATTTGTTCTTGGATATGATGAACCATGAATGGAACAATTTAGTGTCCGCTATCTCACAAATAAAAAATGAAAAGGAGATTGATTCAAATGAATGAAACTGAAAAATATTTAGAAAAAGTAGCTTCAGGTCTTAAAAGACTACCTGAACATGAAAGAAATGAAATACTCAATGAAATCCGAAGTCATATTTACGAAGCTGTAAACCAGCAAGAACCCGAACAAGAGGTTTTAGAAAGGCTTGGTTCACCCGTGAAACTTGCCCAGTCATATGATAGTTTACACAGCATAGAAAGTGGTCAGAGCATTTTTAATAACCTCGCCTTTTATTTCTCAGCGGGGGTATCCAGTATTTTTATTGTTCCAATTTTATTCTTTTTGACACTTGCATTTGCTTCATCGGCAATAATTGTTGTTGTCTATTCTATAATTGATTTGCTTTTTGTTTTACCTGAGCATGTGGTGGATTTTGTCGGGTTTACAGTGACAAGTTTCCCTGCCTTGATGGTAATAATAGCATTTGGCTCCATGTTTCTCTTAATAGCTTATCTTCTTTGGAAACTTTTAAGGAAATTTTGTGCTTTTGTTTCATTGCGTTACCAAAAATTACGCTTGAAAAAGTAAAATAAGAAAACATAAAATGGAGACCTTATTAATTGGTATCCGTTTTAATTTTAAGGAGATGTTGACTGCATTTTCAGTTGTACGGTTTTTTCGTACAACTGACTTCCTTCATTTTTCATTTTGCGTTTTAATTTGTCCAATAACACCGTAGATCATCTATCAATTAACAGTGTCATCCACCCATTTATTAAAACCATCATTCGCCCCATCAATTTTAATTTTCAAAATAACAGGCGTATCATACGGATGGTTTTTTAAAATAAACTTTCGAACCTCTTTCCATTTTGTTTTTTTTGTTTTGAGAATGCTGCCAAACTCTTTTTCTTCATATGTTTTGTTTTGATAATGATAAACTGCTGTGTGTTTTCGGATGTTGGCACACACAATCATTTTTTTATCAACCAATTCTTTTGCAATCTTTTTGGCGGATTTTTTGGTCGGAAATGTGACATAAATGAGTATATTTTCATCGGGCATGGCTTTCTCTCCTGTTTTCATTCTTTTCTTTTCAGCAAACGCGCGGGATCGGATCTCCTGTCGGAACATCAATGTAGCGGGTACTTCCAAGTTCTGAAACCAAGATCACTTTTCCCGGCTTTTCTTCAACAACTTCGCCGATGACGGCGGCGTCTTTTCCATACTTGTGTTTCTTTAAAAGGGCTAAAACTTGATCGGTGTGCTTTGGATGGACGCCGATGACGGCTTTTCCTTCATTGGCAATTTCAAGAGGGTCTAAGCCAAGCATATCACAAGACGTTAAGACGGCTTCTCTTATCGGAAGTTTTTCTTCATAAATTCGGATGCCGACTTTGCTTTTTTGAGCCATTTCATTGAGGGCGTCGGCAACACCGCCGCGCGTCGGGTCTTTCATGGCGGTGACGGCTTTTTGATTGTCTTGCGTTTTGACGGATAAAATGGGTTCAATCATTTTCCAGATCGGGGCGGTATCGGACTCCAAATCGGAACTGAATTCAAATCCTTCCCGCTTTGTTAAAAGAGCCATGCCGTGGTCGGCAATGTATCCGGTCATAATGATTTTGTCGCCGATTTTTAAGCCGCAGTCACGAACAGGCTCATCACAGATGCCGATTGCGGTGACATTGATGATAATGGAGTCGAGTGCCGTTCCTTCAATGGTTTTTGTATCGCCGGTAATGAGAGGGACATCTGTTTCTTCTAAAACGGCATTCATGGATTTGACAATTTGTTCCAAATCCGAAATGCTGAATCCTTCCGGTATAATCATGCCGCAGCTGACCGCGAGCGGACGGGCGCCCATGACAGACAGGTCGTTGATGGCGCCGGCAACAGAAATTCTCCCGATGTCGCCGCCGGGGAAAAAAATCGGCTTGACAACATGGCTGTCCGTTGTCATTACAAATTCGGCATTTTCATTTTTCAAAAGAAACGCGCGGTCGGGCTGAATGGTTGCCCCGTCGTCCAGTGCAGATAAACCAACCGTTCCGGCTTTTGTTTTCGTTAAATTTTTTAAAATCGTTTCTCCGATAAGAGATTGCATTTGACGGCCGCCGGCACCATGTTCCATTGAAATTTTATTTTCTTTTGCCATTTTTGACCTCTTATTGTTGTTGGTTTGATTTTTGATTTGATGCCCTTTCTTTTTTCTCCAGCATTGCATTTTCAAGAGCAGATGTCCATTCTTTAAGGGTTTCTTCTTGTTTTTTGGACGTTAAAAGAATCGGAATATTCGGGTTTAAGGATGTCACATCCCGAATCATTGTNTGNGGNTCGACATCNACAGCTGCGGCNATATCGACTTTGTTAATGACAGCCATATCGGATGTTTTGAAAATGACAGGATGTTTTAAAACAATGTCATCGCCTTCACTGACGCTGACAATTACTATTTTCATGTCTTCGCCCAGGTCAAAGTCCGCCGGACAAATCAAATTTCCGACATTTTCGATAATTAGCAGATCATAGCCATCCAAATCGTTTGTTTTTAAGCAATGGTTTACCAAATGAGCATCAAGATGGCATTCTTTTCCCGTGTTTGCAGGAATCGTTTTTACGCCCAATTTTTCAAAACGGGCGGCATCCATATCGGCAATGACGTCTCCCGCAATCACGGCAATTTTATACTTTCTGCCTAAAGCTTTGACAACTTCTTCAATGAGCGTTGTTTTTCCCGAACCAATCGCGCCCATAATGTTTACTGAAAAAATATTGGCGGCGGCAAGCTTTTCTCTGTTTTTGCCCGCCAGCTTTCGATTTTCTTTAAAAATATCATGGCCGATGTTGACGATATGGCTGGCTGCTAAAAAGGTGTTCCACATTTATTTTTCTCCATTTCCTTTTTCATCATTTTATTAATCAATATCTATGGATTCGACAGATAAATCCGTACCGCCGATTGTTTCCGCATTTTTCCCGCATTTCGGACAGAAAAGGGAAACCAGATAATCCAGCATGTCTTTTTCTTCAAATTTTTCGGCTTTTCCAAAGTAGCCGCATTCACATTTTATGTCGGGATCCACGATTTCAAACGTATAGGAGGCGTCTTTTGCGATTGTTTCATCACTGAGCGATTTTAAACAAAACTCAAGCTGCATCGGGTTGACGTGCGCCATTTTTCCGACCTTGATGTGAATGTGATTGACGACTGCTGCGTTATTCTCCTCCGCGGCGCCCAAAACACTTTCCATCAGACCGATTGCCAGTGAATACTCGTGCATATTTTTCCTCTCAGTCTCGGCAGTATTTGTACCAGCTGTGGCACATTCCTTCATCACTCACCATGCACGGTCCGATCGGACTCAGCGGCTGGCAGGNTTTTCCAAACATCGGGCAATCGGCAGGCGTTGCTTTTCCGGTAAGGATGGCGGCACAAATGCAGTTTTTCTTTTTCTTTTGCCGTATTTCTCTTAATTTTTCCAAATCGGCGGCGTACAATTCTTTGTACTTTAGGGCGGCATTGCAATCATCATATTTGTCTTTTAGCTTCAATCCCGAATCGGGAATCATTCCAAGACCGCGCCATTCGGAATCGGTTTTGTCAAAAACGTCCTCCATCATTTTAAGGGCAATCTGATTTCCTTCCGGCTTTACGGCACGCGGATATGCGTTTTCAACTTTTGCAATGCCGGCTTTGAGTTGGTTTTGAAGCAATTGGATGCCAAGTAAAATATCATAAGATTCAAATCCGGCAACAACAACCGGATAGCCTAATTTTTCAAAGCTTTGGAAAGACTGCGTTCCCGTAATCACGGAAACGTGTCCGGGTGCGATAAATGCATCGACGTTGATGTCTTGAATCAATAAGTCAATGGCAGGCGGCGTTAATTTGAGGGATGTGAATATTGAAAAGTTGGGGGGCAGGCCTCTTAAAACGGCGGCGGCTGTTGTCGGGATGGTTGTTTCAAAACCGATTGAGAAGAAGACAAATTCTTTATTCGGGTTTTCCCGTGCCATTTTAATGGCATCATCAATGGAATAAACCATACGCACATCTGCACCGTCGGCGCGTGCGTCAAAAAGGCTTCCTTCTGTTCCGGGAACGCGGAGCATGTCTCCAAATGTGATCATCGTCAGCCCTTTTTTTGCCAAAAGAATGGCGGTATCAATGTCATCATCCGGCGTGACGCAAACAGGGCATCCGGGGCCGCTGAGAACCTCTATTTCCGGCGGCAATAGACTTCGGATGCCGTATTTTGCGATCGTCCGCTCGTGTGTGCCGCAGATGTGCATCAGCCTCGCCTTTTTCGGATTTGCAGCAATGCTTTCGACCAACTTTTTTTGGACTTCAACCGGATTTTTTAAAAACGGATCGGTTTTTGAAATGAAAATCACCTCTCTTTATTATTCTTATTCTTCATTTGCGGCTAAAATTTCTTCAAAAGCCTCTGTGGTCAGGCGCGCTTCTTCTTCCGTAATCACAGAAATCACATAGCCGACATGGACTAAGACATAATCCCCGATATTAATTTCAGAAGTTCCGCCAAGCAAATCCAGATTCACTTCTCGAAAAACACCGCCAAAATCCACCTCCGCTTGGTTTTCAGAAAGAATTTTGGATATTTTTCCGGGTATTGCAATACACATTTTTTTACCTCTAATTGTTGAATTGATTTTTATTATCGTTTCTTTCATCCTATATAATAAGATGTGTTTATCCGGATTAAACGAAAATATTTTCAGTTAAGGATTTAAATTCCCATCATATTGCAAAACCATTGCCTTCTTTCACATCGTTAAGTAACTTCTTGACTTCTTCAACCAGATCATTCTCAGACGGCAGATAGAGTTGATATTAACTCGTCAGAATGTGCACGTTATCTTTTGGCAAGGTGATTTTAGCCACCAAGTCGTTCTTCATCGTACAGAGCACTATCCCGACAGTCGGGTTTTCGTCCGGCAGTTTTTCGAAGCGGTCGATATAATTAACATACATCTGCAATTGCCCCAAATCCTCATGGGTAAGTTTATGGGTTTTTATCTCTACGACCACAAAACAGCGGAGCAGACGGTTATAGAAAACCAAATCTATAAAAAATTCATCATCCTCAAGCAGAATACGTTTTTGACGCGCAGCGAAGGTGAAACCGCTTCCGAGTTCAAGTAAAAATTCCTGTAAATGCTTTATCAGCACGGATTCCACGTCCTTTTCGTAATACTTCGCTTCACGTTTTAATCCAAGGAATTCCAAATACATCGGATCTTTGATGATTTCGGACGGTTTTTCGGGGATGCGCTCTTTGCGTGCAACGGCAAGCACATCCTCCTTGTCGTTGCTCATCAGCAACCGCTCATATAAAAGCGAATTAATTTGGCGTTCCATCTCACGTCCTGTCCAAGCATGGTTCGATGCTTCAAGTTCGTAATATTCGCGCTTGTCATCATCTTCAATGGCAATTAACATACGATATTGCGACCAATTCAGTTGTGAGTGCACCTTGGATGCATCTTTGTACAAACGGTAAAATTTCCTCGCTCGCGTCAATTGAGTATGTGTAAATCCGCTGCCAAATTCATTTTCAAGTTCTTTTGATAAATTTTTGATTAAATATTCGCCGTACTCTGCACGATCTTGTCCGCGTTGTTCCTCTATGAAGATACGCTCCCCTAAGTGCCAATACATCATCATTCGCGTATATTCGACACTATGGACAGCATTACTGCGTGCATTAAGGATAATTTCCTTCATATCGTTATAGAAAACTGTGTTTGTGTTTTGTAGATCGCTCATAACAAGCTCCTTTTAATTGTTGCCGCACGCGGCAACAATCATAATTTAATCGTTTTTATGACGTAAAAAACAATACATACAGCCGTTAATAACTATAAATCTGTGACGTTTTTAAAAAAATCTGACATCTTTTTATAGAACCTTGTTCAAGCCATTCTTTTTATATTTAAATTAAAAATGAAGTGTGTTCAGACCCAAACGATTTTATATATGTTAACTTTGAAACAGTTTAAGCGCATATAAATTATCACGTTTCATCATTTTTTTAGAAAATTTTCCGAAAAATTTTTTGAATCAATTTTTTTTGATTTTGAATCAAATCAGTTTATCAATCTTATTTTTGTTTTCTTTTTTCCTGTCCGTTATTTTTCATTTATTTCATTCAATTCCACATGTATTATAATTACAGAAGTGGAAAACTTTTATATAGGGCAGTGGAATATAGGAACTACGCTACTATTTAATAGCAAACAGTAGAGGGTTTTCTAATGGCTAGTGAAAAATTAAATGTTATCGAACAATTCAAAAATCTTGATATTCTCAAGGTTGACCGCCGCACATTCTTAAAGGCGGTTGCCGCCCTCGGAGCAACATCTTTTGTTTCAATGTATGGAACTCAGCTTGCACAAGCTTTGTCTTTCCAAGACCAAACAAAAGTTTTGTGGCTTCACGGCGCAGAATGTACAGGATGTTCAGAAGCTGCATTAAATTCCAGTGCACCTGAATTTGCAGACGCACTCCGCGAATTGAACATCAGCTTGGTTTACCATGAAACACTTTTGGCTCAACAGGGTATTTTTATTGACGGAAAATTAGTCAACACTTCCGATTTAAATGCTGAAATTTTACTCGAAGACTTGGTCAGTTCAGGCGACTATATTTTAGTCGTTGAAGGTTCCATCGGCAACGGTCCCGTAGGTACCGGAAAAGTATGTATGTATGGCGGCCACACTTTCAAAGATATTTTCAAAAAAGCAGCCGAAAATGCAACTGCCATTATCGCATTAGGCACTTGCGCAACATATGGCGGCATCACAATCACAGATTCGGAGACCCGAGACTATTGTGACTTCCGCGGTGTGAATCAAACAGAAACCGACAGAAAGGGAGGAATGCTGCAGATTTTGGGAATCAACAAACCATGCATTAACCTTCCGGGCTGTCCGTCACACCCTGACTGGTTCTTCTTGACTGTCGCAGCAATTCTTTTAGGAAAAATTAATTTGAACGACATTGCCGATTATTTAGATGCCGACGGCAGAATGAAAGTTTTTTATCCGCCAAACGCAACACTTCACGACAACTGCCCGCGCCGAGGCTACTATGACCGCGGCGTCCTTGACAAAAAGATTGGTGAAGGCGGCTGTCTCTGGAAAGTCGGCTGCAAAGCACCCTATGTCCATGCAGACTGCGCTTTAAGAAAATGGAACAACGGAACAAGCCTTTGTATGCAAGCCGGCGGTCCATGTATTGCTTGTGTCGAACCCACTTTTCCAAACGGTTCAATGCCATATTATGAAGAAAAAGAACGTGCCGGCATTTTGTTTGGCGCCAACATCGGAGTCGTTGCAACTTTAGCAATCGGTGCTGCCGTTGTTGCAGCCGGTGTGCATGCTGTTCGCAGAATGAAGAAGGAGTGATGAAAAATGGTTAAAGTTACAGTTGATCCGTTAACAAGAATTGAAGGACACATGAGAGTTTCTGCTGAAGTTGACAGCAGCGGTATTATCACTTCTGCACAAAGCGGCGGTATGCTTTTCCGTGGTTTTGAACGCATGCTTCAAGGCAAAGACCCAAGAGATGCACCACAGCACGTTGCCAGAATTTGTGGCGTTTGCCCGATTTCACATTCAATGACCTCTACGAATTCTCTTGATGACCTTTACAATGTCGCAGAAAGCATTCCAAAAGACGCTCTTGCCGTCAGAAACTTTATTCAGGCAGTAAACATGGTTGCAAGCCACGCCACGCACATTTATGTTTTGGCAGGCCCCGACTTGGCAAATCCCAGATACAAAGACGTCTTGACAAGCACCCAACTCGGTTTGGGCGCTACCGGTGAAGCCATTTGGAATGAACTCCTCGGCAGATTTGCGCCAATCAGCTACAAGATCGACGGCAAAGCCGTTCCGGTCGGCAGCGGTTACTTAAACGCTATCCCTGAGAAAAAGAGACTTCAGGAAATTATTGCCCTTTTCGGCGGCAAAATGCCCCACCAAGTCGCAACTTGTGTCGGCGGTGTCACATGCCAGCCCACTGTTGCCGATATTGCAAAAGCAGGTGCACAGTACTTAAAAGTCATGCAATTTGTTCGAAATTACACTCTTGGTGTTCCATTAGATGACTGGATTGCAGGAACGGCAAACGCCTCATCTCCGGATGCTGCCGTTAAATTCGTGACAGATCACCTTTCAAACTTAATCAGCAACACAAAGAACAACGACTTTTCCAGAGCAAACGGCTGGAAAGATGTTGAATTCTTTGCAGCATTCGGTTCTGAATTGATCGGCGAAAAGATTCTCGGTCTTCCGGCAAGCTTAAGACTTGACAAAATCGGCGGATACAGCGACCCAAGCAAGATTTGTTTCTTATCTTATGGTGCTTACTATGCCTACAAAGACGGCTACAACCCAAAAAGCCCGACAGGCGAGCGCTTCTGGAGTTCCGGTATTGTCACAGGCAATTTGGAATTCAAAGATTTGGACACCGACAAAATCACTGAAAGTACAAAGTGCGCTTTCTATAAGGATGACGGCGATGCCTTACACCCCTACATCGGTGTGACAGATCCGGTAGCACCCGATTTGATCAACTACGAAGGAGAAATCGACTCCAAATACAGCTGGTTAAAAGCACCGCGCTATGACGGCATTGCTGCTGAAGTCGGTCCATTGTCTCGTATGCTGGCTGCCAAAGAGCCGTTAGTCACAGGTGTTGCCAAAGCTTATGCTGCAGCAGGCATGTCCCCGGCAAACGTTTATACAAGAACACTTGCCCGCATGCAGGAAACAGCGATTTTAGCCCACCAGCTTCCGGTTTGGCTGACACAAATTGATACAGAAGGTAAATTCTACACAAGCCCCGACTTAAAAGCTGCCAAAAACAACAAAGGTATGGGTATCTGGGAAGCACCGCGCGGCGCCCTTGGTCACTGGGTTTCTGCAAACGGCTCCGGCAAAATCGCAAACTACCAAGCCATCGTTCCAAGTACTTGGAACTTAAGCCCGCGTGACGAAAAAGGTATTCCAAGCCCTGTTGAACAAGCCCTTGTCGGCAATGCGATCTCCGGAATTGACAATGTCCTTGGTGCTGATTTCACCAATCCTGTTGCCATTCTCCATGTCGGCCGTTCCTACGACCCGTGCATTGCGTGTGCCGTTCACACAATTGATGCCACCGGAAAGCACGCTCCCAGAACTTATGAATTACTCTAAGGGGGTTTTTTGATTGACTGAAAATGCAAAGAAAGAAAAAACCGGCACAGTGATTGAGCGTTACAGTTGGATTGAGCGCTGGACACACACATTCCACGCTCTTGCCATGTTGCTCCTCATCTTCACAGGACTTGCCATTTACTTCCGCTGGGAGATCATGACATTTCACAGTGCGCGTGTCATTCACATGATTATGGTTCCGGTTTTAATCTTAACCAACTGGTTTTTGGTGCCGTACGGTATCATTTCCCACGGTTATGCTGAAGGCGGCATAAAAGGCATTATTATGCACTTCAAAAACAGCTACATCTTCGGAAAAGATGACTATCTCCGCTTGAAGGGTATGATTTTAAACTTCTTCGGAAAGCAGACAGATTATCCGAAATTTACTGTTTACAACACAAAAACAGGCCACTATGTCACAAAACTTCACCCGATCTTTAAGATTATTATCGTTCTTGAAGGAATGTGCATCTTCTTAATCTTTGTAACAGGCATTGTTCTTTACAAAGTGGACTGGGGTCTCTTAGGACTTCCAATCGCCGTATGGATCACACAGATCTTTGGCTGGATTTCCCCGCTCTTTAATATGTCCGATCTTGCGTTTATTCGCTTGATTCACTTGGCTTTGACATACTTCTTCATCGCAGAACTAGTTGTCCACGTCTTGATTTTGGAATTCGATCCCAAAGTCATCAGATATTGGAAGTCCATATTCTATGACGGAAAAGAAGAAGTCAGCGGTCCTGTTATTCAAACAATCAGCGAAGAACACCACTAATCGAAAAGGAAAATTAAGGAAACCCTTTTCCTTTTCTTTTTTTATTTTTCTTTTGTGTTATCCTTCTTTTGTTTGTGTTATCCTTCCCTTCTTTTTGTGTTTTTCATTGGTTTTGAAATACTGTTTTCCAAAGTTCTTTTATATCAAGTCAATTAATTCGATAGGGATGGATCATTCTTTTTATCAAAATCACAGAGTCGGTTTTTAATGCGTTTGAAAAAAACAATCCGTGTCATGGGATGTGGCAATCTATGGATGGGAGACGATGGCGTCGGTATCCGAACCATTGAAAAAATGGTGCTCATGAAAGAAAAAATGATTGCCGGTTTATTATCCGATCCGATTTTTTCAAACTTTTCCGAGTCTCCCGTTTCGTTTTTAAAAGATGTTGACATCATTGATGCGGGTGTTTCCGGTTTGGATATGCTGTGCTTTTTGGACGGGTTTGACAAAATTATTATCATTGATGCCATCAAAAGCAATGAGCGTCTCGGCTCTATCTTAAAAATAAAGGGCGATGATTTGCTGATTGAAGGCGGTTTTGCCGGTATGATGTCATCTCACGATGTTTCTGTTCCAACCGTTTTAAATATTGCCAAAGAAGTTCAGGGTCTTCCTGAAATTGTTGTCTTTGGTATTGAAATCAGTCAAATCGGATCTGTCGTTGATTTATCCGAGGATTTAAGCCCCGAAGTCGCAAAAGCAATTGATCGTGTCATTTCTTTGGTACTGGAAGAAATTCAATCCGATCTTCGTTGATTTTTATGTCACAAGTTTCAAAGCAAATTCTCATTAAAGGCGTTGTCCAAGGTGTTGGTTTTCGTCCCTTTGTTTACCGAACAGCTTTAGCCCATCACATTTCCGGTCATGTCATTAATTTGGGAAATATGGTTCGTGTGATCGCTTGCGGAACGGCAGAGGATGTTGATTCTTTTCTATCGGATTTGACAACAAAAAACCCACCGCTTTCAAGAATTGATGAAACGGATGTTACTGACATTACGGGTGCGGCAGTCACAGATTCTTCGATCACGGATTCTTCGATCACGGATGCCGCAGACGCCAACGTTTTTGTTCAACAAAAATTTTTGATTTTAGAAAGTGCGGAAGGTGAATCGGGAAATTCAATCATTCCGCCGGATACAGCAATATGTGCCGATTGCCTTTTTGAAATTAAAGAAAAAGGAAATCGCCGCTTTATGTACCCTTTTACGGTTTGTACGAACTGTGGTCCGCGTTATACGACTCTCAAAAAACTGCCTTATGACCGCAAAAACACGACAATGGATGTTTTTTCATTGTGTGAGGATTGTCTTTTGGAATATGCAAATGTCGGCGACCGCCGTTACCATGCACAGCCGACCTGCTGTCCGAAATGCGGTCCGACTCATTCATTTGAAACAGCGGATAAAAGCGATATGAGCAGAACCGCTCAAGATAGGATTGTTTTATCCGTTGGCAATGACGCATTAAAAGAGGCAGCCAAAGCAATTGATGACGGTTTCATTGTTGCCGTTAAAGGCGATGGCGGATTTCATTTGGTCTGTGATGCCTTTTTAGAATCTGCGGTGTCAACACTTCGAAAGCGTTTGAATCGAATGTCTCAGCCGTTTGCGGTTATGGTTCGAGACGAAGCGGCAGCTTTTAAAGAAGCCGTTATCCGTTCCGATAAAGAATTGCCGCTTCTTCAAAATATTCGCCGTCCGATTGTTGTCTGCAACAAATCGCCGTCATTCGGACTTGCCCCGTCGGTTGTCCCGCATCTTCATAATATCGGCATGATGCTTCCCTATTCGGGAACACACCACGTTTTGTTTGAATATTTGAAAACAGATGTTGTTGTTATGACGTCGGCAAATCTTCCGGGTCTTCCGATGGTTATTGATAACGATGATGCCTTTGAAAAATTATCTCATGTTGCGGATTATTTCTTATTCCACAATCGTTTGATCCAAAATCGTACAGATGATACTGTGATTCGTTTTGTTCATGACGAGCCGATTTTTTTGAGGCGGTCGCGCGGTTTTGTTCCCGAACGCATTATATTGCCTTTTTCTCATTCGGCAAGTGTTGCAGGCGTCGGCGCCGAGATGAACAATACCGTTTCATTTTCAAAAGACGGCCGCATTTATTTATCCCAATATATCGGGAATACAAAACATCTCCAAACGGCTCAGTATCATTCCGAGGCGTTTATGACGCTTCAAAAATTAACCGGCATTCATCCAACTGTTTTGGGATGTGATTTGCATCCGAATTTCAATACGACAAAGTTTGCGGAAGAGTATGCGGAAAAATCTCAGTCGAAACCCCAATCAGAATCCCAATCAGAATTCAAAAATGAATTATATGAACTTCACCGAATTCAACATCATCATGCACATATTTGCTCGGTGATGGCGGACAATCAGCTGCCGCTTCATTCAGCGGTGATTGGTGTTGCAATAGACGGCGTCGGTTATGGTAGCGACGGCACTGTTTGGGGCGGCGAAATTTTAAAATGCACTTACACGTCCTTTGAGCGTCTTTCTTCTTTGATGCCGCAGCCGCTTGTCGGCGGAGATTTGGCGACAAAATACCCCTCCCGTCTTGTTTATGCAATGCTGTACCCGTATGTTGTTGAAGGCAAAATTTCAGAAGATGAATTGCTGTCGCTGAATTTGTATTTTAAACACGGGGAGACTGAAAAGAGAATTGTTCTTTCTCAGCTTCAAAATCAATTCAACATTTCACTTTCAACAGGCATGGGGCGTGTTTTGGACGCCGCTTCAAGTTTGCTGTCTTTATGTTCTGAACGCACATATGACGGTGAGCCGTCAATGATTTTGGAATCTGCGGCTTATCGCGGTCTTTTTGAAAAACCGAACTTGTCGCGGTTTAAGCCGACTTTCAAATCAAACGGCACGCTGGATACAAGCCATCTTCTTTATCAGCTGTATTTGGAAATGACAAAAGAATTTTTTTCAAAAAACGAGTTGGCGGTTATGTTTGTCCATGCACTGTCTTTAGGGATCGGGCAAATGATTTTAGAGGCGGTTTTGAAAACCGGCATTTCGACCGTTTGTCTTTCGGGCGGTGTTGCCAACAACGATTACATTGTATCCGTCCTTTATGACATTTTAAAAGAAAAGGACATCCGATTGCTGACACACAAAAATCTGCCGCCTGGGGATGGCTGCATTTCTCACGGGCAGGCGGCTTTTATGACAGCATATCTTAAAGAAATGGAAAAATAATTTCCCCTTTACACACAACATTTAAATATAATCGCTATAAATAAGCGTTGCTTTTCTTTTGTCAAAAATTTCAATAAGCGAGGGTTGTCGAGCTGGTCAAAGGCGTTGGACTTAAGATCCAATTTCGAAGGAATTCGTGGGTTCAAATCCCATCCCTCGCATCGATTTTTAAATGTTTTTGCAAACAGTAAATTGCTTTTATTAATAATTTTCCTTCTCCTTTGTCTTTTCCTTCCATTTTTCATTTTCGTTTCATTTTTACATTTTCACCGCTCATTTTCTATAATTATCCATTTTATCACTTTTGAAAATCTTTAAAAACATTTATTTGCGTTTTCTTTTTTCTTTCAAAAGATAAACATGATTCAAAAATCAACAACAAAAGGCAAAAAAACAAAAAACAATTTCTTATCCGATCAAAAAGCCGTTTCTCAGGTTGTCAGCGTCTTGCTTTTATTGGCAATTACGGTGATTATGGCAGGCTTTTTAGCAGCAGAAGTTCTCAGTTTTGAATTTACAGCACCTTCAAAACCGGTCAGTTTAAGTGCGCGTGTTGAAAAAATAACGGACGGCACGTCAACTTATGCTGCCATTCGATTAGAGCACACGGGCGGCGCACCTTTGGATACATCCAACCTTCGAATTTTGGTCAATCAATCCGAAGCGGATTTATCTTATTTTCCCAATGATCTTTTCAGTATCGGGGAGTCTGTTCTTTTATGCGGAATTGAAAACAATAAAATGGCTGTTTTACAATACCCCATCGGTCAAAGTTCCAAAAAACCGACCAGAAATATTTTAAACACGGGCGAAGCCGTTGAAGTGATTGTGATCGACACGGCAACAAACCAAATTCTTTTCAAAAAAACAGTCAGAAGCAGCAATTGATGATAATTGGAGAGAAAAAGTTTTCAAATCATTGAAAAAAACGAAACATCAATTTGTATCAAATCAATAAAAACGGGGTACCGATTTCAAAATCAACAGGACGCTTTCAATAAACATGTACCCCCTATCCTTAATCATTTCGAGAAAACAAATGTTTCCCGTTAATGAATTTGAATTAATAAAAAAATGAACGGAAAAAACAAAAAGAAAAACGAAAGGAAAGGGGTAATCTCTTATGAAAAAGAAAAAAATATATTTAGAAACGACTTTATTTAATTATTATTTCGATACAGAAAACCAAGACTATCACGCTGATACAGTTGCACTGTTCAAAGCGTGTGCGGCAGGGAATATTTGAACCGTATACATCCTTCCACACGATTGAGGAATTAGAAAAAGCGCCTATTGAAAAGCGCAACAAAATGAGTGAACTTATAGACCAATACAACATAAAGGTTCTCACCATTTCGGATGAAGTAAACGATCTTGCCAAGCGATATATTTCTGAAGGCACGCTTCCGAAAAGTTCACTGCCTGATGCGAAGCATATTGCCACCGCTTCGGTTAACTCATTAGATATAATTATCAGTCTTAATTTTCGCCATATTGTCAGAGAGAAAACGATTAAACTCACGGGCGAAATCAATGCTTTATTAGGATATAATGCAGTAGAAATAATTTCTCCAAAGGAGGCACTTGATAATGAAAAAATCCGATCCGATCCTAGATGAAATTCATGCGATACGCCGCCAGATTTACGAAGAAACAAAAGATATGACAAGCTCCGAGCAGGCAGCATATACCAATCAATGTGGTGAAGCCGCTGCGAAAAAATATGGCTTCGAACATTTGGTTGTCGCCGGTGCAAATAAAAAGATGTAAAATTGTGTTTTTTCAGCAGCAGCATATTGTTCTGTCATTTTATTTTTGTGATTGAGAAATAGAATAGAAAACAGTAGAAATAAACTCCCCAATGGAGGTAATTAATAATGAAAAAAACTGACTCAATCTTGGATGAAATTCACGCAATACGCCGCAAGACGGATGAGATAACAAAAGATATGACAGACGAAGAATGTACAGCATATTTCAAAAAACGCGGCGAAGCTATTGCGAAAGAATATGGCTTTGAACACCTGCTTGTCGCCAATGCGAATGACGAGGGGTAAATCCTGACGATAATCAGTAGAAATAAACTCCTCAAAGGAGGCAATCAACAATGAAAAAAGCTGACCCGATCTTAGATGAAATTCATGCGATACGCCGTCAAATCGATGAAGAAACAAAAGATATGACGAGTTCCGAGCGAGCAGCATATACCAATCAACGCGGTGAAGCCGCTGCGAAAAAATATGGCTTCGAACATTTGGTTGTCGCCAGTACAAATAAAAAGATGTAAAACTTTGTTTTTCAGCAGCAGTTTGCTACCATCTCATTCTATTTTATGATTGAAAAAAACGGATTTGTATTTTTCTCATTTATTTTTATGGGTGTGAATCCGTTCGATTCAGCCGCCTTGGGGCGACTGATCGAACGGGTGGTTCATTCGGGTTTTATGAAAACAAAATACCGAAACATCAATTTGAACCAAATCAATAAAAACGGGGTACATTTTTCTT
>JGI24702J35022_10001068_pt1 | contig 17073 bp, 15 predicted proteins | sample TergutTh196P4_FD_35022 | JGI IMG/M metagenome (IMG submission 35022)
CATATTGGTAACGCCTACCCTGTAGCTGATCCGCTCATTGTTGTCCGAAACAGATACCGAGTTGGTAGAGGTGATACCGGTCTGAACAAAATATCTGGTATTATTCGGATGCGAAACCAATTCTGTGGGTATAGGCTGCCCATTGGCATCCAACGGGCTGTTCCACTGGATGGCATAGTAACCTTTGTTTAACTCGATGCCGCTACCTCCGTTAACATTCCGATCCACTATCATCACCTGACCCGGAGCATAGTCTTCGGGAGTAAACGATTGATACCCGTTGGCAAATTTCGTTTGTTGGTCAAAAAACCTGTATGGCTTATCGAAGACGGTATTGGAACTAACGTCGATACGTAAACCTTTATTTTTCTTTCCCGATTTGGTGGTCACCACCACAACGCCGTTACCTGCACGGGAACCGTACAATGCAGCCGCGCTTGGCCCTTTCAGTATCGAGATGTTCTCGATATCCTCCGCATTCAGGTCGGAAATGGCATTACCGTAGTCCACCCTGTTTTCAGCCCCGAATGACCCGATATTATTCAACGAATTGGATACAGGCACACCGTCGATCACAAACAAAGGCTGATTATCGGTGCTCAATGAAGTAGCCCCACGTATGACGATACTTACNGAGGAGCCTGTGCCACCCGTGTTGGCGATCTGTACGCCCGATACTTTTCCGGCAAGGGCATTCAGTACATTTTCCTGTGTTACCCTTACCATTTCGTCACCGCCTACTTTTCCAACGGAATAGCCGAGCGATTTTTCCTGCCGCGTGATACCCAAAGCGGTCACCACCACTTCGTCCAATACGGTTGCCTCCTCAAGCATGACTAAATCGACGATTGTCCGGCCCTCTACTGGGACTTCCTGTGTACTGTAGCCAACAAACGAAAAAATCAAAATTGCATTGGACGGTACAGTGATCGTATATGCGCCGTTTGCATTGGTAACCGTGCCTAATACCGATCCTTTTACTACAATGCTAACGCCGGGCAATCCCATGGCGTCGGTGTTGGAAGTAACCGTTCCCCTGATAGTGACATCCTGCTGTACGGCTTCATTTCCAAGAGCTATGTTGCCATACAATACTGAAACGATAAAAACAAACCATAATTGTTTGCCTGCTAATCTAAAGATATTGTTCATATTTTTATTAAATTTAATAGTTAATTTAAGCTTCCCACAGTTACTTGCTTGGTGATCTCTTTCTTCTCCTCCTTGGTAGAAACCGATAGTTTCACATCGTATGTGCCGGCTGCAGCGTAGATGTGTACCGGATTTTTCTCATTACTGGTGTTTCCGTCGCCAAAATCCCAGAGAAAAACATCGCCATAATTAATCATGGCCGTAAAGGCAACCTGTTTTGCGGCGTTATCAACACTAAAAAAGAAATTCAGTGTCTCTGTTGGTTCCGGCGTCGGTTCCTTTTCTTTACATGAGATTGTCGCTATTGCACTTAAAACAAAAACAACAACCAAAAGTTGAATAGATTTTTTCATAGACATCATTATTAATACATTAAAATAAATAGATTTATCATTTGGTTTAAAATCAAAAAACATACAAATAAACAATATTTATACGATTTATACAAATATTTTTACGAAAAAATTCAAGTTAAGTATCAACTTTCCTGTTACGCAAACAACGGATATTCCTTCATCAACATCCCCTGCTCCCCCGTGTTTTAGCACAAGTAGCCCACATGTCGACCGATGGAAGACATCTGTTATTCATCTACACCTCCGTAAAAGTGTTATATGTACCCTACACAATACAATACATTCAACGTTTTTACATATTTGTAATATGTATTATAAGCAGTTATGTCAAGATGTATTTTTTCTTGATTCGCATAAGTTTTGGATCATGAAATCTTTTTCACCAACTCCATTCCTGCCGAAATAGCTTTCTGATTCAATGGAATGAGTTTGTGGTGCCGTTCGGGAAGCGATTTTTTCAGACCTTCCACCACATTTTCCAATTTCAGGATGGGGCGAATGGCTATGTACCCCCCCAGCACGATCATATTGAAAATACGCGGATCGGTTTTAGCGGCTTCCACAGCGGCTTCCACGCAATAAATACGGATATCAGCACGTTGGGGATGGTGCGTAATGCCATTGTTGTCGTACAGCAGTATACCACCGGGTTTCACCCTCGGCTCAAATTTGTCCAACGACTGTTGATTGAGGATAATTGCCGTGTCGAAATGATTCAACACCGGCGAACTTACCGGCTCATCGCTAATGATGACCGTTACGTTGGCTGTCCCGCCGCGCATTTCCGGCCCATACGATGGCATCCAACTTACTTCCATGCCTTGCATGATGCCCGAATAGGCCAGGATTTTTCCCATCGACAGGACGCCCTGTCCACCAAAACCTGCTATGATTATTTCTTCTGTCATCTCAATTAATTTAAACAATTCAAAAGTTCAAAAATTTTGGAATTTTGAAATCATGAAATTTTGGAATCATGGAATAATTAATTTTCCGTCAACTTTTATGTCGCCCAGCGGATAGTAGGGAAACATATTTTCTTCCATCCACCGGTTGGATTGCAAAGGGGTCATTTTCCAACCCGAGTTGCAATTGGATAATACCTCAACAATTGAAGTTCCCCTGTTTAATTTTTGGTTCTCGAATGCCGTTCGGATAGCACGCTTTGTTTTGCGTGCGGCTACCGAAGTGTGTACTGCCTGCCTTGTGATATAATAAGTACCGTCTAAACGGGCAACCATTCCGGTAATGTTCAGGGGATATCCCATAGAAGCAACGTCGCGTCCGCGAGGCGAAGTGGATGTTTTCATATCAGGGAGGGTCGTTGGCGCCATTTGTCCGCCCGTCATGCCATAAATTCCATTATTGATGAAAACAATGGTAATGTTTTCGCCGCGGTTGCAGGCATGTATTGTTTCAGCAGTGCCGATGGCGGCCAGGTCGCCATCGCCCTGATAAGTAAACACAAACTTTTCGGGCAACATGCGTTTTACGCCGGTGGCTACTGCGGTAGCCCGTCCGTGAGCAGCCTGTATGATGTCGATATCGCAGAAATTGTAGAGCATTACCGCGCAGCCAACCGGAGAGATACCAATGGTTTCGCTTTGTATATCCATTTCTTTAATCACTTCCATTACTAAGCGTACTACCGTACCATGCCCGCAACCGGGGCAAAAATTAAAAGTAGCACCCGTCAATAATTCACCGGGCTGATATACTAAATTTTCTTTACTGATGATTTCCATTATACTTGTTTAATCGCTTCCAAAATTTCTTCCGGGGCATGTACTACGCCGCCGAAACGTCCGAAATGTTTCACGGGTATGCAACAATCCACTGCCAGACGGACATCTTCAACCATTTGCCCTGCATTCATTTCGACCGAAAGTAAGCCCTTTGCATTTTTTGCTGCTGCTTTCAGTTCCCTTGCGGGAAAAGGGAAGAGCGTTATCGGTCGGAACAATCCTGCCCTGATACCCTGTTCCCTTGCCAGATCTACTGCTTTTCGGCCGATACGCGCACTGGCGCCGTAGGCTACAATGATATATTCAGCATCGTCGCAAAAAGTGGTTTCACAACGTGTATCTTCTTCCTCCATGTGGCGATATTTGGCCTGCAACTTGATGTTGTGCTGTTCCTGTACCAAAGCATCCAGATTCAGCGAGGTGATAATGTTGCGTTTCCTGTCGGAGGTTTTACCTGTTGTCGCCCACAGCTCATTTTCCTTCTTGCGTGGTTGAAATTCCGGAAGTTCCACTTTTTCCATCATCTGGCCGATGAGACCGTCGGTAAGAATCATCACCGGGTTGCGGTACTTGAAAGCGAGGTCGAACCCAAGCGCCACAAAATCTGCCATCTCCTGCACCGATGCAGGCGCAAGAACAAGTAAGCGGTAATCTCCATGTCCTCCGCCCTTGGTGCTCTGGAAATAGTCGGCTTGCGACGGCTGTATGGTGCCCAGCCCCGGCCCTCCACGTACTACATTGACGATGAGGCAGGGAAGTTCTGTCCCCGCAAGATACGAAATACCTTCCATCTTCAGACTGATTCCCGGACTTGACGAAGACGTCATCACACGACGACCTGTAGCGGCAGCGCCATATACCATGTTAATGGCCGCCACTTCGCTTTCGGCCTGCAATACCATCATTCCTGTAGTTTCAACCGGATTTTGTTCGGTCAGATATTCCAATATCTCCGACTGCGGGGTGATGGGATAACCGAAATAGGCGTCGGCGCCGGCGCGTATGGCCGCCTCGGCGATGGCCTCGTTACCTTTCATTAACCGAAGTTCTTTCATTGTTGATTATATTTTTTTTACCCTATACACAGTTATCGCTCCATCGGGACATACAATCGCACAGTTGGTACAACCTGTACAATCATCAGGCTGCACCATACAAGCGTAAAAATAACCTTTGGAGTTAACGTTTTTACCCAATTCAACTACTTTCTGCGGACAATTCACCGTACATACGCCACATCCCTTGCATCGTTCAGCATCTATAACTATTGCTCCTTTTATTTTTGCCATTTCAATGTCTTTTTTCAGGTATTAATCCACAAATTCAACCCAGTTGTGCGTATCGGGCGTATCGCCATACTGGATGGATCGTAAAAGGTTGTAGAGCTTGGTACTTACAAGACCTGCTTCGTTGCCGTAGTCATATACCTTATTGGTTTGCGGGTCGAAAATCTTCCTGATAGGAGTGATCACTGCCGCTGTACCACAAGCACCGGCTTCCTCGAAAGTATCTAATTCCGGAACCTCTATTGGACGGCGTTCTACCTTCATCCCAATATCTTCGGCTAAAGTTATCAGACTGCGGTTGGTGATGGAAGGCAATATGCTCCTTGAATCGGGAGTGACATACGTATTGTTTTTGATACCAAAAAAATTGGCAGGGCCGCATTCATCAATATATTTTTTTTCTTTAGCATCAAGATAAAGACAGGTGGCATAACCCAACTGCTGCGCCTCGAAGGAGGCAAACATGCTAGCGGCATAATTGCCTCCGACCTTGACATGACCTGTTCCGAGTGGAGCTGCACGGTCGCTGTTACGGGTAATCATTACATCTAAAGGCTTAAAACCTGTCTTAAAATAAGGACCTACCGGTGTAACAAACACAAGAAAAAGATATTCATCCGACGGTTTTACACCTACTTGTGCGCCAGTGCCAATCAACAGGGGACGCACATAGAGCGTAGCGCCCGATTCATACGGAGGAACAAAATGTTCATTGAGTTTCACTGTTTTTTTTACAGCCTCAATAAACATATCCACCGACGGGGCAGCCATTTGGATATAAGCGCCCGAATCAAACATACGTTGAGCGTTTTCGCGGCAACGAAACAGACGTATCTTTCCGTCTTTTCCACGATAAGCCTTTAGCCCTTCGAAAACTTCCTGACCGTAATGCGTAGTGGTTGCCGCAATATGCAACATGATGTGCTCAGACGAAGATATTTCAAGTTCGCCCCATTTCCCGTTCCTGTAGTAACAACGGACATTATAGTCGGTTTTCATGTAACCGAACGGCAAATTTTTCCAATCAATATTTTCCATTTGTATTAATGATAAAAATCGCACAAATATACAAAAAATTTGAATGAATTTGATTTTTTTCCGACAAAGACGCAAAGACCAAAATTAATCTTGCGTGGGATATAAGAAAATTTTTTGTATTTTTGCAGAAAAAATCACCTAAACGTAATATGTACGGGATAAGCAAACGGTTTTCATTTTCTGCATCACATGTGTTGGATCATTTGCCTGCAGACCACCCCTGTGCCCGGATGCACGGACACAATTACCTTATTACCGTTCATCTGAAATCAGAAACTTTGGATAAATACGGTTTCGTGAAGGATTATCAATCCCTGAATACGGTCAGGAAGTTTATTGACGAAACGCTGGATCACCATCATTTGAACGATTGCCTGTCCGAACCGCCTACTTCGGAAAATATTGCCCGTTTTCTGTACGAACGTTTCAAACCGGAAATTCCTGAATTGTATGCGGTTGAAGTAAGCGAAACACCTCAAACGTCGTGTATTTATGAACCTTAAAGTTAAGGAAATTTTTTTCTCTCTGCAAGGTGAAGGCGGCCGACAGGGGGCGGCATCTATCTTTGTACGATTGAGCGGCTGTAATATGAAATGTGATTTCTGCGATACGGATTTTTCCGGAGGAGAAGATATGTCCTGTGAGCAAATTTTATCTCAGATACAACATATCCCGTGTCAATGGATGGTTTGGACAGGAGGTGAGCCAACTGTGCAATTAACGGATGCGTGTTTACAGTTTTTCAAGCGGGCCGGATTTCGACAAGCCATTGAAAGCAACGGCAGCAACCCCTTATCAATATTACTGGACTACACGGTGGTAAGTCCGAAAGGCAATATGAATGACGCCAAAAAAATTAATCCCCATGTTGACGAGGTTCGTTTACCAATACGGAAAAATGATATTGTTCCACTTATCGAAATGTTACCGAAAGCTGCATATTATTTTATCAGTCCGGTTTTTTCGGATAATCCTGCTGAGACAAAGGAAAACATTGATTATTGCGTGCAGCAAATCATGCAGAACACCGGGTGGCGATTGAGTTTGCAAATACACAAATTAATTGGGATCAAATAAGGTATTTTTTTCGTTATTTATTTTTACCATGACAAAAAGTATCTTATTTTTGCTTTTTCATAACCAAATAATACATATAGTGAGAAAGTATTTGATTATCACCCTGTTGTTCCTTCCGGCGCTGTTTTCCGGTTGTTCCGGTTTTGAAGAGGCTATGTTGTTGAATATCAAAAATGCGAACAATGAACAATGTGCTTTGCAAGTAATAGATTTTATTAAACAAATTTAAAAAATGAAATATATGAAATACATTCATTCATTTTGGGTATTGATTTTTTGCTTTGGCATCGGTGTATCGAAAAATCAACCAAATGAAGAGCCACACACCAGGAATCCGGAGGAAGTTACCGCCAAAATTTTTTTCGGCGATCCGTTCATCATGTTGCACGATGGCGTGTATTACGCTTACGGTACATCATCAGATGATGGCTTCGAAGTCTATACTTCTGAAGACCTGCTCAACTGGCAGGCGCCTCTGCGCCGTCTGGCGCTCCATAAAAATGACGTTTGGGGAAACAAGTGGTTTTGGGCGCCTGAAGTGTATAATGTTAACGGCAAGTTCTACATGTACTATTCGAGTGACGAACATATCTGTGTTGCCCTGTCCGACAGTCCTCTTGGGCCGTTCTCTCAGGAAGAACAAAAGCCCATGATTGACAGCGAAAGGTGCATCGACAACTCATTCTATATTGATGATGACGGAACACCTTACCTGTTTTTTTGCCGTTTCAATGATGGATTGAACATTTGGGTTGCTGAATTGGAAGATAACCTGACACAGATCAAAATAGAAACCATGCAGAAATGTATCAACGTATCACAGGAATGGGAAAAAGTATGGCCGCGCGTAAATGAAGGACCCTTTGTGATCAAACATAATGGCCTTTATTACATGACATACTCCGCCAACAGCTACGAAAGTCCTTTCTATGGGATTGGCGTAGCCACAGCAACCAATGTATACGGACCATGGACGAAATATGACAAAAATCCTATTTTCCAAAATGTGGGCGACTTGACCGGAATAGGGCACAGTGCGATGTTTACCGACAAAGAAGGATTATTGCGTATTGTATTCCACTCGCATAACTCCAAAACGACAATACATCCCCGTATCATGCACATCAGCAAGGTAAGTTTCAAACAGGAACATGGAAAAGAAATCATGAAAGTTGCCCCTGATTTCTTCACGCCCATTCTAAAATCAAATGATTGATATTATGAGAAAGCATTTGATTATCATCCTGTTGTTCCTTCCGGCGCTGTTTTCCGGTTGTTCCGGTTTTGAAGAAGTTCAGTTGTTGAACGTCAAAGATGTAACTTATCAGGAGTTTAAAGAAAATGTTTTACGTTTAGCCATCACCGCTACGGTAAACAATCCTAACCGTTTCAATGTAAAGATCAAAAATGCGAACATGGATTTGCGGCTCAACGATCGGGTGATTGGCACCGTAACGCAGGTGGAACAGATAACATTGGTCGGACGCACGCAAAAGGATTACAAAATTCATGTCGCCATCGAGATGAAAGATTTGCTCTCCAATTTGACTAATTTATTTCGCTTGCTGATGAACGATCAGAGAAATTTGAACCTTACGGGAACGGTACATGTAAAATCCTTTTTGTACTCCAAAACCTTTCATGTTGAACGTTTATCTTTTCAATGAGTTTGCACTCATTCGTAATTTGTAATTCATAATTGAATGTCCACCTTGTATTTTTCAATCAGCAAAGAGGCTTTGATGCCCTGTGAAGAACTTTTAGAAGTAGAAAGCAGCCGGCGGCGGTTACAGATTGGTGTTCCCAAAGAATCCGATCCTTGTGAAAACAGGGTCTCCCTGACGCCCGAAACAGTGAGTGTTCTGGTACAGCATGGACATCTTGTGACGGTGGAAAAGCAGGCAGGAGAGGACGCCAATTACACCGACCTGCAATATAGCGAAGCGGGCGCTTACGTTGTAGAACGCGATGAAGTATACCAGGCGGATATTCTTTTCAAAATCAATCCTCCGACCATTGACGAGGTTGAGTTGATGAGGAACAGGCAGTTGGTTTTTTCATATCTTCCTGATTATCAGCTTTCTGAAAAATACATCCGCAAACTTTCCGGCAAACATATAACAGCCATAGCATTCGAAAACATTAGGGATCGTTTTGGTTCCTATCCGTTGGTAAGAATCATGAGCGAGATTGCAGGCAATGTTTCCATACAGATTGCCTCCGAATATCTCAGCAAATCGTCTGGCGGCAAAGGGATTCTGCTTGGAGGCATTTCGGGGGTAAACCCTGCCGAAGTTGTCATTGCAGGATCGGGTACTGCCGCTGAATTTGCAGCTCGCAGCGCTTTAGGGCTGGGCGCTTTTGTGCGAATATTCGACAATTCGGTGCATCGCCTGCAACGTTTGCAGGAAAATCTGGGCATACGCCTGTACACTTCAGTGATGCATCCGCAGGAGCTGGCAAAAGCGTTAGCAACGGCAGATACTGTGATCGGAGCCGCGTATATTGACCGAAATCAATACCGGAGCCTGATTACCGAAGAAATGATCATGCACATGAAGCCGGGAACAGTGATTGTCGACTTAAGCATTGTTCAGGGAGGATGTTGCGAAACCTCTGAAATACGTACACTTTCCGCTCCAACTTTTGTTAAGCATGGGGTCATTCATTATTGCGTACCCAACATCAGTTCGCGTGTACCGCGAACTGCCTCAATGGGCATCAGCAATATATTAGTGAACATGATCCTGAACATGGGGCAACAGGGAAGCCTTTCCGCCTGGCTTAAAGCGGATGCCGATCTACGTAACGGCGTGTACATGTACAACGGCATCCTTACCAGTTCCTACATCAGTAATCTTTTTGGCATCCCAGCGCAGGACATACATTTATTAATGGCCGCATTTTGAAAAACAGTCAATTATCAATAGTCAATATAAAATGCTTTATTATTCAAAAGGATCAAAAGATTATGCTTTCACTAATGAGGAGTTGAAAACAGCATTAGTTGAAATTTTCAACAAGTTGGGTGTTCGCAGGAAAGTATTGGCGCTACCACCCGATTTTACACGGTTTCATTCCTTTGCAGGAATCATCACCGAAATGAGCTGGGAACATTACGGCGACGCTCTTGCCGATGTATTACCTGCACTGGGGACGCACGTCCCGATGAGCGACAGTGAAATAGAGCGCATGTTCGGTCGCGTTCCTAAAAATCTGTTTCGCGTGCACGACTGGCGCAACGATGTAGTTACCGTAGGTACCATACCATCGGAGTATGTCAGGCAGGTGTCCGAAGGAAAACTCAACTACACCTGGCCGGCTCAGGTGAACAGGTTATTGGCAGAAGGCGGCCACGATTTGATTCTGTCTGTCGGACAGGTTGTGCCGCATGAAGTAATAGGCATGGCCAACTATAACAAGAATATTTTTGTAGGAACCGGCGGCGCAGAAGGTATCAACAAAAGTCACTTTATCGGCGCCGTGTACGGCATGGAACGTATCATGGGACGCGCCGAATCGCCCGTACGGAGCGTGTTGAACTATGCTTCGACGCATTTCACCAATCACTTGCCGATTGTGTATATTCAAACCGTAGTGGGTAAGGATGGTAACGGCAAATTGCAAATACGCGGTTTATATGCAGGCGACGATTTTGAATGTTTCCGGTTGGCTGCAGCCCTGTCGCTTGAAGTCAATTTCGAAATGGTGGAACACCCTATAAAAAAGGCGGTAGTGTGGCTCAATCCCGAAGAATTTAAGAGTACGTGGCTCGGTAACAAAAGCGTCTATCGCACCCGCATGGCTTTAGCCGATAACGCCGAGTTGATCGTACTCGCTCCAGGTTTGAAAGAGTTCGGCGAAGACAAAGAAATTGACCGTCTCATCCGAAAATACGGCTATGCCGGTACGCCCAAAACACTTGCCGCAGTGGAACAAAACAGGGAATTGCAGGACAATCTCGGCGCAGCTGCTCACCTGATCCATGGTTCGAGCGAAGGGAGGTTTTCAGTGACCTATTGTCCGGGCAAACTGACCCGCGAAGAAATTGAGGGCGTTCATTTCCGCTATGCCAATCTCAACGAGATGATGCAACGATACCATCCTGAAAAACTTACAGACGGTTTCAACATCCTGCCCGATGGCGAAGAACTGTTCTACATTTCGAATCCTGCACTGGGACTGTGGGCGCACAGAGACAGGTTCCAATAATAGTAATGTTGTTATGAATAACGTATTGAATACCATAGAAGAAGCCATTGAAGACATTCGTGGTGGAAAGGTGATTATAGTAGTGGATGATGAAGACCGCGAAAATGAAGGCGATTTTATTTGTGCCGCCGAAACCGTCACTCCTGAAATAGTGAACTTCATGCTCAGATATGGTCGTGGAATGGTATGTGCCCCGCTTTCGGAACAAAGGTGTCAGGAGTTGGAATTGGATATGATGGTCGGGCATAATACTTCGCTTCACGGTACGCCGTTTACCATTTCGGTTGACCTGATCGGTCATGGCTGTACAACAGGTATTTCTACTTCCGACCGCGCCAAAACCATCCGTGCATTGGTAGATCCGGCTACCCGCCCCGAAGACCTTGGCCGCCCAGGACATATTTCTCCGTTGAAAGCCAGGGAAAAAGGCGTATTGCGACGTCCAGGACATACAGAGGCGGTAGTTGATCTGACACGCTTGGCGGGGTTGCAGCCAGGCGGCGTACTGATTGAGATTCTCAACGAGGACGGCACGATGGCGCGACTGCCACAATTGATGGAAATAGCCCAAAGGTTCCAACTGAAAATCATTTCCATTGCCGACCTGATCAAATACCGTCTGCAAAAAGAATCCATTGTAAAAATGGGCGACCGTGCCCTGCTACCAACTCAATACGGCAATTTTGAGGTGATCCCGTTCATTCAGATATCCAACGGATTAGAACACCTGGCCATTATCAAGGGAACGTGGCAGCCAAACGAACCGGTGCTGGTTCGTGTTCATTCGTCGTGTCTCACGGGCGACATCCTCGGATCGTACCGTTGCGATTGTGGCGAACAGCTTCATCAGGCGCTGCGAATGATAGAAAATGAAGGGAAAGGCGTGGTGGTATATCTCGATCAGGAAGGACGGGGAATAGGTCTGTACAATAAAATGAGTGCTTATCGATTGCAGGATCAGGGGCGCGATACGGTAGAAGCCAACATCGATCTCGGTTTTAAGGACGACGAACGCGATTACGGTGTGGGAGCAAGTATCCTGCACAAATTGAAATTAGGCGCAATACGCCTGATGACCAACAATCCCGTGAAACGCATTGCCCTGGAAGGCTACGGAATACGCATTGTGGAAAATGTGCCCATCGAAATGGCGCCAAATCCCTACAACCAGCGCTACCTGCAGACGAAACACGACAAAATGGGGCATACGCTTGAATTAGTCAAAAAACATTAAAATGAATAGAAAACTTTTATTATCAATCAGTTTTATATGCGCTATAATATGTGCAAGCGCTCAAACGCAAAATATCCGGACGGTTTTACAACCATATATCGATCGTGGCGATCTGCCGGGGATAGTTACCATAATCGCCCAGCCTGATAAGATACTCAGCATTGAGAGTTTCGGATACCAGCATATTGCAAAAAACAAAAAAATGGCTTCTGATGCGCTCTTTTGGATGGCTTCGCAAAGTAAAACCATCACGGGGGCTGCTGTGATGATACTGGTAGACGAGGGAAAGCTCAGTCTGGATGAACCGGTCACAACCTGGCTGCCTGAGTTGCGTCGATTGATGGTTGTCCGAATAATACGCGATGGCTGGCAGGTAGAAGAACGTTCGGACAAACCGCTTACACTGCGTCATCTGCTTTCACATACCGGAGGTATGCAGTACCTTGCCGGCGTACAGCAGCAGATGGGCAAGATCGATGCGCTGCCGTCCGGTATGAGCGTCTACGTGACCGCCATGACGCCGCTGCTTTACGAGCCGGGGGAACGCTACAATTATTCCAACCAGGGTATTGATATTGCTGCAACCATTGTAGAACGTATTTCCGGGATACCTTTTGATGAATTTCTGCAAAAAAGATTCTTTGTCCCATTGGATATGAAAAGCGCCACATTCTGGCCAACGGAAAAGCAATTGGAAAAATTGGCTGTTCCATACAAAATGGACGAAAACGGAAATTTAACCGAAACATCTATTTCGTTTTTACAATATCCGTTGAGTGATCAATCCAAACGCTTTGCCGAAGCAGGAGGCGGATTATTTTGTACGCCGGACGATTGGGTGAAATTTTTTCAGATGATTGCGAACAAAGGAGTTTACAACGGAAAACGAATTTTGAGCGAAGCATCTGTTGTCGAAATGGCTAAAAAGCAAACAGGTGAAAACATTGCTCAACCATACGGTCTGGGCTGTCACGTGTCGGATGTTGGAATGGGGCATAGCGGCGCGTACGGAACTGATTCCTATGTGTACACTAAGGAAGGACTGGTGGTGATGTATTTTATTCAACAGCAGGACTTACCTAAGGCAAATGAAGCCATTCAGGCTTTTCACAATGTGGTGTACGAACTGTATGGTGTTAGAAGGTAATAACTCCGATGAGCGTTGCCGGCGTGCAACCGGTAATCCGCACCTGCACGTAATCGCCGGGAGCATGTTCGCCTTTGGGAAAAACCACTACCATGTTCTGTGAATTGCGGCCGGAAAGTTCGGCAGTTGATTTTTTCGAAACGCTTTCCGCCAGTACCTCATAAGTCTGACCAACGCAACGCTGTTTGCTTCCGGCAGATAATCGTCCCTGCAACTGGATGATTTCCTGTAAACGGCGCGTTTTCACCTTTTCAGGCACATCGTCGGTCATTTTGCGGGCGGCTAATGTGTTGGGCCGTTCGGAATACTTGAACATGAACGCATAATCAAACTGCACCTGCTCCATCAGCGAGAGCGTATCGAGATGGTCTTCTTCCGTTTCGGTGCAGAAGCCGGCCATGAGGTCTGTGGAAATGCTGCACCCGGGCAGGATGCGTTGTATGGCTTCGATGCGGTTCAGGTACCACTCGCGGGTATAGCCGCGCCGCATCAGTTCAAGTATGCGCGTACTTCCCGACTGTGCCGGCAGGTGGATGCTTTTGCAGATGTTGTGGTGCGCCGCCATCACATGCAGCACCTCGTCAGTCATATCTTTGGGATGCGAGGTGGAAAAACGCACACGCATATCGGGCGATACGGCAGCAACCGCATCAAGCAGTCCGGAAAAGCCTGTTGTGCTGTCGTCTTCCTTTTTCCATCTGTACGAATCAACATTTTGCCCCAACAGCGTTACTTCTCTGTAGCCCATGCCGACGAGTTCGTTGACTTCACGCAAAATCGTATCAACACTGCGGCTGCGTTCGGCGCCGCGCGTGTAGGGCACAATGCAGTAGGCGCAGCAGTTGTTGCATCCGCGCATAATGGAAACAAATGACGACACGCCATTTTTGTCCATCCGCACCGGACTGATATCCGAGTAGGTTTCTTCGCGCGAAAGCAGTACGTTGACGGCTTTCAATCCGGTACCTGCGTTGCGCACCAGATTGGGCAGGTCGCGGTAAGCATCGGGGCCAACCACCAAATCAACGGATTTTTCTTCTTCCAGCAGTTGGTGTTTCAACCGTTCGGCCATGCAGCCAATAACGCCAACCAACAATTCCGGCCGTTTCTTTTTTTCTATCCGAAATACATCCAAACGCCCGCGCACCCGCTGCTCTGCGTTTTCGCGCACCGAACAGGTGTTGACCAGCGCCAGATCGGCGTCGGCCAGTTTTTTGCATACTGCGTAGCCTGCGCCGGAAAGGATGGAAACGACCACCTCGCTGTCGGCTACATTCATCTGGCAGCCGTAGGTTTCGATGTAGACTTTCCGGGGATGAGTATCTATTTGAAAACCTGCGGTGTTGATGAAGGTATTTGTGGGTTTGAGGTTCATTTTAATTGGTTTCCGCTTTTTCGTTCTTTATTTCTCCTTGTTCCGGGTCTGAAAATAATTCGGGTGTTTTTTCTTTTGTCTTTTTATCAACGGTTGTAGTATCAACGGTTGTTTCTTTTGAACATGAGCGAAGTAAAGCAGGTATATTTTTTACGCCAAAAATAAATTCAAACAGCATTATTACTAATACTAACCCCGCGGTTAGTACTGCTAATACTATCTTTGTCTTTCTCCAAAAATTTTCTTTACTCTTTCCATTTGATGGTTCACCGCTTTCAGGGTGTGTATTATTGGATTTTATTCTGCCCTTATCACCCTGAATAATATTGAGATTTTCAATATACGTCTGACTTTGTTCTCTGTCTTTTCCTTGACGTTTCATTTTTTCTATTTCTTTTGTTGAATAAATTGGACCGATTAAATCATCTATATTGATAAGTCTCTTTAGTTTAGGACACATAATCTCCGGTACTCCGGCTTTTAAAAAACCTTCAATACCATCCTCTCCGGTCATCAGAAAAAGGTTAGGACTTTTAGACCATTTGCATTTTTCGCAATTGCAAGTAACATATTCCGTAAAATTAATTTGCCTGAACCATTTTTTATGTATTTCCTGTATTTTATTTCGTATCTTTTGGAGTAATTCTTTTTTTTCATTGAGCGCATCTCCGAAAATCTTGATTTCAATATATTTCAGACCGCTTTGAGCATCATAATCACAGAGGACTTTTGCTCTGCATTCTTCATTGTTTAAAATAACTCCGTCTCTCCACACCAATTGCTTGCCGGTTTCCTTGTCCGAATCAATGATGTCGTAAAGATGAACAGTCAAACGGCTTAATATGCCTTTCGGCATAAATGGGTATTGTATTCTGAAACCCAAATTGTCCCTGTCGTCCCAATGAATATTTACAGGTTTTTCTTCCGGAAGTAAAAAGGGGATTACGTATGTTTTCCCGTCATCTAACGGATAGCATATATCAAAATTGTCTTTCGACATTAAACGTAACAAATACGATTGTTCGTCGCCTGTATACTTGTTTTCATGCTCTTTCCAGAAATCATAAATCCATTGTTCGGTAAATTGACCATCGCGACCTTTTTCATTTTTTGTATCTATTGCAGCATATAGCCCCCGAGTTATCCAGTTTGGATTAAGAAAAATGATGTCTTTCAGATTTTTATCCTCTGAAAAATTGGTGACAATACCGATTTTGGTAAAATAATCCAAAGCCAATTCTTTTTCTTCCGCTGTTAATACATGAGGCGCTAATTGATAAAAATCTTTTAGAGTGATGAAATTATCTTTTCGTTTTTCAAGCAGCCCATTTCGCAGTTCAATCCATGTTTTCGGAATCTTCCGTTTGACTAACGGCAGTTGGGAAAATAACCCGCTGATTTCTTCCTGAAGCGATTTCCACTTACGGTCTTTTTCAGCAAAATCCACCTCGCATTCTTTAATAGTGATTTTGGGAAACCAGCCGGTACATTTAGTTTTATTAAAATTCGATTTGGAACTGACTGTTGCACGATTGTTTAACACCACTAACACTGTACATTCACCGGCTAACAGTTCAATAATATGAAACCAGTAATCCCATTGAGTGTCCTCCCTGCGGTTGTCGGCAACCAAAATATAAAATGCGCCCGAAGTAATAAAACAGTTATGCAGATTGTATTGAATTTCCTGACCGCCAAAATCCCACATATTGGCAATCATCTCCACCTCTGATTTTTCCGGGTGTGGTAAATGCAAGCCCTCTTTTATATCTACGCCTAAAGTAGATTTCGTATCGGGTAATTCTTTTCCTTCCGGATGCTGTAGTTTTCGGAAAAGCGTGGTTTTACCAGCGCCGGCTTCTCCAACAATCAGAATTTTCCCTTCATACAAAATTTCCACACCATATTTTTTCTCCTGTTCAAAATACTTTATTACCGCTTCTTTACCGTCTTCTAATATTTCGATAGGCGGATACTCGATTGGATTACCATCAAGACAAAGTCCGTCATTTTCATATACACCCATGTTGACATCCATGTTTAAATTGAAAATAACTGGTGGTATTTCTTTAAGATGGTTGTTCTTAAGGTCTAAATCTTGTAATCCGGTCAGACTGGATAGAGAACTTATATCGGAAATTTGATTGTCAGAAAGGTATAAAGATTGTAATCCGGTCAGATGGGATAGAGAACTTATATCGGAAATTTGATTGGAAAAAAGGTCTAAAGATTTTAATCCGGTCAGATGGGATAGAGAACTTATATCGGAAATTTGATTGGCATAAAGGTATAAATATTTTAATCCGGTCAGATGGGATAGAGATCTTATATCGGAAATTTGATTGGCAGAAAGGTCTAAATTTTGTAATCCGGTCAGATGGGATAGAGAACTTATATCGGAAATTTTATTGAAACCAAGTCTTAAATCTTGTAATCCGGTCAGATGGGATA
>JGI24702J35022_10001069_pt1 | contig 17065 bp, 16 predicted proteins | sample TergutTh196P4_FD_35022 | JGI IMG/M metagenome (IMG submission 35022)
TGTACCCTTGCCTCAGCATTATTATAGCAAAACATAAAAGGCACAGCCCGGTTTCATCCCGTTTTGTGCCTTTCGCAGAAAGGAATGGACTATTAATATGAGCGGAAATATTGATATTACGGAAACGCTGGAATATATTCACAGCGTAAAATGGCAGGGCAGCAAGCCAGGCCTGGAGCGGACGCGCGAATTGCTGGCTGCGCTTGGGAATCCCGAGAAAAAGCTGCGGTTCGTCCACGTCGCGGGGACAAACGGCAAGGGGTCGACGTCGGCATATATCGCGTCTGTCTTGCAAAAGGCCGGCTACAGGACGGGACTGTACACGTCGCCTTTCATCGTTTCTTTCAACGAAAGGATGCAAGTGAACGGTGAATACATCACGGACGACGAGCTTGTCCGGATGACAGATGCCATTCGGCCGCACGCGGATGCCATGGAGGACGCGCCCACCGAGTTTGAGCTCATCACTGCGCTTGCGATGATGTACTTCTTGCAAAAGGAGTGCGACGTCGTCGTGCTGGAAGTTGGCATGGGCGGCGAGCTTGATTCCACGAATGTCATTGACGTTCCGGAGGTCGCTGTCATTGCGACAATAGGTTATGACCATGTCAAGGAGCTGGGCCCGATGATTTCCGATATCGCCATGGCGAAAGCGGGCATTATAAAAGGCGGCGACGTGGTCGTTTATGGAGGCGTGCCTGATGTCGAGGCCGTTTTCGAGCGCGTGTGCGGGGAACGCGGCGCCCGGTTGCATCATGCGGATTTCAGCCGTATTTCCGAGCAGCACCACTCGCTCCATGGGACGGAGTTCTTGTTTGAGCCATATGGGCGCATGATGACGCCGCTTGCAGGGGCATACCAACCGAAGAATGCCGCACTGGCCATCACTGCATTGGAAACGCTGCGCGGCAAAGGATACAGGATTTCGGACGCTGATATTGCCGCAGGGATCGCCGCTGTTCGTTGGCCCGGGAGGTTCGAGGCGCTTGGCGAGCGGCCGGCGTTCATACTCGACGGGGCTCACAATCCGGAGGCGCTGGAGGTTGCTGCGGACAGCCTGAGGAGTCTTTTCGGCGACAGGAAGATCGTTTTTGTTATGGGGGTCATGGCAGACAAGGATGTCGACGAGATGGTCGGGTATATAGCGCCGATGGCTGATGCTTTTTTCGCAGTTCGTCCCGATAATCCGCGGGCGATGGATGCGAACGCGCTTGCCGCGTTGCTGGAACGTCATGGGGCGCGCTCTTTTGCATCCGGCAGCGTGAAGGAGGGCGTCGCGAGGGCGATCGAGCGCGCCGGCCCTGAAGGTATCGTGTGCGCGCTGGGTTCTTTGTATTTCTCAGCGGACATCAGGAGCGCTTATGAGGCGGTGCGCGCGGGGGCTTGAGCCGAGGGTGATCGGGGGTTCGGGCCGCGCCTGGACGCTCGCAATATCCCGGCGTTCGCGATAGCCGGAGGTTCGGGACGGCATTTAGGCGTTCACGTTTATCGGAGGTTCGGGCTGGCACTTAGGCGTTCGCGATAGCCGGAGGTTCGGGCCGGGGTCTGGAGCCTCACGGTAGATCGACATAGCAAAGCGGGGGGAATTGTCATTCTACAGACGCAGCTTATCATTCTTATTATCATCATAATCGGATTTGCGATATCGAAGGCGGGGATATTTCCCGCCAAAACAAGATCTGACGTGTCGAATGTCATCATATATCTGATATTGCCTTGCAGCATTTTCAGCTCTTTCCATAAAGGCATGTCCCCTGAAATCCTGCGGCAATGCATCGTCGTTCTCATTGCGGCGCTCGGGCTGCAGATGCTATATTTCGTGCTGAACAAGGTGCTCTATATCCGCTTTCGAGCTTCGAAGCGCATCATCGCGCAATATGCGACGATTGTCAATAACGCGAGCTTCATTGGGCTGCCGTTATTGGAGTCCGTATACGGCGAGCCCGGGCTGCTTTACGGCTCTGTCATATTGATCCCGATGAGGATTTTCATGTGGACAGCGGGGCTGTCTTTGTTTACGTCTGCGGACATGAAGCACCGCATCAGAATCGTCGCGACGCATCCATGCATATGGGCCGTGCTGCTGGGTTTCGGGTATTTATTCGTGCCCTTTGAGCTGCCCGGCTTTTTATCGGGGACGATCACCGCGATCGGCAATTGCAATCTTGCCATGTCGATGCTTGTGATCGGGTCGATTCTGAGCGAGGTCGACTTGAAGCAGATTCTCGACCGCGATTGCTTGTACTATTCGTTATTCCGCCTCATAGTGATTCCGGCGATCATGTATGGGGCGCTTGCGTTGCTGAGGGCCGACCATGTGACGACCGGGTCGGTGGTGCTGTCTTCCGCGATGCCTGCGGCTGCGACGACGGCAATGCTGGCGGACAAGTATGGGAAGGATTCGGCGTTTGCGTCGAAGACGGTTTTTACTTCGACGGTTCTTTCAATGTTGACGTTGCCTGTCATGGCGGTTTTGCTGACAAGATAGGCGGGGTGGGGGCAGATTGGCGGACGGTCTGGGGCAGGGGCAAGCCCTGCCCCTACAATGGGTTTATGCATATTGACAATCTGCGGATGATTGTCGGACGGTCTGGGGCGGCAGGTTGCCGCCCCTACGGAGCGATGGCGGGCGGCAGGTTACCGCCGCTATGCGTGCGGTGGTGTGAGGCAGATCGGCGGCGTAGCGGAATGGGGGCTGCCAAAATGGGGTGCGACCGTAAAATATTACAAAAAATGTGAATATAATACAAAAAACGATGATTTTGTAAATTATTTCTACGTTTTTGGATATTCTAATGAAACGCGCCGAAATAGTTGGTTTTTCAGCGTTTTAATATTTACTAAATGGCAAACAGATGGTAATATGTCTGCAAACCAAACGCAACTGTTGTATCTAATTTTAAGGAGGCTTTTATCAATGCTAGACCCGACCAAATACAAAGACTGGCAAATTGCCGAAGAGGCCGAGAAGACTCTTCCGGGAGTGGACTATTTCCGCGAGAAAATGGGGCTTCAACCGGACGAGATCATTCCGTTCGGCAAAACTCCTAAGCTGGATTTCATCAAGATTATGAACCGCCTGAAGGATAAACCCGACGGCAAATATATCGAAGTTACTGCGATTACCCCGACGCCTCTCGGCGAGGGCAAGTCCACGACTTCGCTCGGGCTCATTGAGGGCATCGGCAAGCTGGGCAAGAATGTCGGCGGATGCTTGCGCCAGCCGTCCGGCGGGCCGACGATGAACGTCAAGGGGACCGCGGCCGGCGGTGGCAATGCGTTGCTTATCCCGATGACAGAGTTCTCGCTTGGTTTGACGGGCGATATTAACGATATCATGAACGCGCATAACCTGGCAATGGTCGCTCTTAACGCGCGCATGCAGCACGAGCGCAATTATGACGATGCGAAGCTCGCCGAGATCGGCTTGAAGCGCCTCGACATCGACCCGAACCGCATCGAGTTGGGATGGGTGCTCGACTTCTGCGCGCAGGGCTTGCGCAATATCCGCATCGGCATGGGCGAGGGCACTTCCAACGGATTCGAGGTCGATTCCAAATTCGGCATCGCCGTCGGTAGCGAGCTGATGGCCATCCTTTCCGTCGCAAGGGACCTGAAGGACCTGCGCGAGAGGATCGGCAAGATCATCGTAGCTTACAACAAGAAGGGCGATCCCGTCACCACAGCGGATCTCGAGGTCGATGGCGCCATGACGGCATGGATGCGCAACACGATTAACCCGACTCTTTGCTATACCGTCGAGCATCAGCCGTGCCTCGTGCACGCGGGGCCGTTCGCGAACATCGCGATCGGGCAGTCGTCAATCATCGGCGACCGCCTCGCGCTCAAGCTTTTCGATTATCACGTCACCGAGTCCGGCTTCGCCGCCGACATCGGGTTTGAAAAATTCTGGAACGTCAAGTGCCGCCTTTCGGGGCTCAAGCCGCACGTTTCCGTCCTTGTCGCCACGATCCGCGCGCTTAAGATGCATGGCGGCGGGCCGGCCGTGGTCGCGGGGCGCCCGCTTCCGACGGAGTATACCGAGCAAAACTTGGAGCTTCTGGAAAAGGGCACGGAGAATCTGTTCCATCATGTCAACAACGTCATAAAGTCGGGGATCAAGCCCGTCGTTTGCATCAATAAGTTCTATACCGACACGGAAGAAGAAATCGCACTGCTCAAGCGTTTGTGCAAAGAGCGCGGCGTGCGCTGCGCGTTGTCCGAGCATTGGCAGTATGGCGGCGAAGGGGCCCGCGAGCTTGCGGAGCTCGTCGTCGAAGCTTGCGAGGAGCCGCCGGAGCTCAACTATCTATACGACCTTTCGATGCCGCTTCGCCAGCGCGTTGAAAAGATCGCCCGCGAGGTTTATGGCGCGGACGGCGTCGAGTGGGCGCCGCTGGCCGTGGAAAAGGCCGAGCGCTTTGAGAGCGACCCGCATTATGCCGACTTCTGCACGATGATGGTCAAGACGCACTTGTCGCTGTCGCACGACCCGACCATCAAGGGCGTGCCGAAGGGGTGGAAGCTACCGGTGCGCGACATCCTTGTTTATGGCGGAGCGAAGTTCCTTTGTCCGATGGCAGGCACCATCAGCATGATGCCGGGGACGGGGTCTAACCCTGCATACCGCCGCATCGACGTCGATACCGACACGGGCGCTGTTTCCGGATTGTTCTAAGGTTTATACTGCGCGCCGCACGCGGCGCACCGTGCGCGGCGCGCAGTATTCGGAGTCTCACGCTACTATTATTGGGGGTAATGATCTGTGTCATTCATAAATAACACGTGCAAGGATTTCGTCGATATCCTTGCATCGAAAGCCGCTGTCCCGGGCGGCGGCGGCGCATCGGCGCTCGTCGGCGCGCTGGGCATGGCATTGGGCACGATGGTCGGGAACCTGACCGTCGGCAAAAAGAAATACGCGGATGTCGAGACCGATATGTATGCCGCGATGGAGAAAGCGGAGGCCTTGCAAAGCGAGCTGCTGCTCATGGTGGACGAAGATGCCGTGGCGTTTGAGCCTCTTTCTAAGGCATACGGCATCCCAAAAGAAGACCCGACAAGGGAAAAGGTCATGGAGGATGCCTTGCGCATCGCGACAGCGGCTCCGATGGACGTCATGCGCGCTTGCGCGAGGGCCATCGACATTATCGTTGAATTCGCGGAGAAGGGCAGCCAGCTGGCTATTTCCGACGCCGGGGTCGGCGCCGCGTTCGCGCGGGCGGCAATTATCGGCGCGAGCTTCAATGTATATATCAACACGAAAGCGATGACGGACAGGGAATATGCCGGCAAGGTCAATGCCGAGGCTGAGGCTTTGCTCAACGAGTATGTCGAAAAGGCCGAAGTCATCGTAGCGAAAGTTTACGAGAAAGTGTGTGGTTGACGAGTATGGCTGATTTATTAAAGGGCGCCGACGTTGTTGCAGCGTTGGGCGACAAGATGTCAAAGGACATCGAGGAATTGAAAGGGAAGGGCATCACGCCCACCTTGGCGATTCTTAGGGTCGGCGAAAGGCCGGACGATATTTCATACGAAAAAGGCGCCATGAAGCGCTGCGAATCCGTCGGCGTCGTCGTCAAGAGCGTGGTTCTTCCCGCTGACGTGACGCAAGGGGTGCTCATCGACCATGTCAGGGCGCTCAACGACGATGGCAGCGTGCACGGCGTGTTGATTTTCCGCCCGCTGCCGAAGCATCTGGACGAGGACGCTGTCTGTGCGACATTGAAGCCGGAAAAAGACATCGACGGCATCACGGAAGGGTCGCTCGCGGGCGTTTTCACGGGCAACGGAAAGGGCTTTGCGCCATGCACGGCGCAAGCGTGCATGGAAATCCTGGATTATTACAATATCGACTGCAAGGGCAAGCGCGCCGTGGTGGTCGGACGCAGCCTGGTCGTCGGCAGGCCCGCCGCTATCATGCTCATGGGCAAGAACGCCACCGTCACCATCTGCCATACGCGGACCGTCGACATGCCGTCAGTCACTCGCAACGCCGAGATTCTCATCGTCGCTGCCGGGCAGATGGAGGGGCTGACGAAGGATTATTTCAGCCCGGGGCAGATAGTCATTGATGTCGGCATCAACTGGAACGATGAAAAAGGCAAGCTTTGCGGCGATGTCAAGTTTGACGACGCCGAGCCGATCGTGGCGGCGATAACCCCCGTCCCCGGCGGCGTCGGGACCGTTACGACTTCCGTGCTCGTGTCGCATGTCGTCGAAGCCGCTAAAAAATCTTGATATTTAAGGAGTATATATGGTATGATAATTATCGCGGAAAAGCTTAATGGTTCGATTCCGTCATGCGGCAAGGCGATCGCCGCACGCGACGAGGCGTATATCAGGGACATGGCGAAGCGCCAGGCCGACGCGGGCGCCACTTTCATCGACTGTTGCGCGTCCGTCAATGAGGGCGAGCTCGAGACGTTGAAGTGGATGATCGATTGCATCCAGAGCGTCACGGATTGCCCAATTTCCGTCGATTCGCCCGATGTCAATGTCGTTATCAAGGGCATGGACTTTTGCGCGAGGCCCGGGCTGTTCAATTCGGTGTCCGGGGAGGGCGGGAAGATCGACATCGCGTTCCCGATCCTTGCAAAGCCTGAATATGTCAAATGGGACGTCATGGCGCTGCTTTGCGACGACACGGGCATTCCAAAGAGCGCGGCCAAGCGCATCGAGGTCTTTGACATGGTGATGGCGAAGGCTGCGGAGTATGGCATCGACGAGAAGAGGATCCACATCGATCCGCTCATCGAAATGCTTTGCACCACGGACGATGGCGAGGGTGTATTCATGGTCCTCGAGGTCATGAAGCACATTAAGGATACCCATCCGAAAGTTCACATTTCCGGCGCGATTTCCAACATTTCTTTCAACCTTCCGGTCCGCAGGCTCGTCAACCAGGCGTTTGCAACGCTTGCCATCAGCGCGGGCATGGACAGCTCCGTGATGGACCCATTGAGCCAGGATTTGCGCGGGGTGATTTATGCCGCCGAGGCGATGATCGGGCTGGACGATTTTTGCGCGGAGTATACGGCGGCCTATCGCGAGGGCATCTTCGGCGCGAAGAAAGACTGATAGGCAGCGCGTCGTGGTTTCCGCAGATCATTGGGCAGCGTGGGTACACTGCAGAGCTTCTGTCCCGGTGCGGATACCTTTCATTTAACGATTCAATATTTATATTTTTTTACAGGAGGAAATATTATGTCTAAGATCCAAGAAGTCGCAACCGCAGTAGAAAGTGGCAAAGTCAAGCTCATCGAGGACCTCGTGCAGGCCGCGCTTGATGCAGGCGATGCCCCGGATGCCATCCTCAACGATGGCATGATCGCGGCAATGGGAATCGTTGGCGCGAAGTTCCAGGCGAACGAGATTTTCGTTCCCGAGATGCTTGTCGCCGCGAAGACAATGAAGAAGGGCGTCGAAGTCCTTCGTCCGCACCTGGCCGGCGACGCCGTCGGCAAGCATGGCAAGGTCGTCATCGGCACGGTTTCCGGCGACTTGCACGACATCGGCAAGAACCTCGTCGCTCTGATGATCGAGTCGGCGGGCTTCGAGGTCATCGACCTTGGCGTCGATGTGCCGGCCGAGAAATTCGTAGAGGCTGTCAAGGCGAACCCGACTTGCAAGATCGCCGCTGCTTCCGCGCTTCTCACGACAACGATGGATTCCATGAAGAATACCGTCAAGGCTTTGATCGATGCCGGCTGCAAGAACCAGGTGAAGATCATGGTCGGCGGCGCTCCGATCACCCAGGATTTCGCAAATGAGATCGGCGCGGATGCGTACACTCCGGATGCCGGCGCGGCTGCCGTCAAGGCCGTCCAGCTCGTTTCCTGAGTCCCTACCCCTAATTAGTACCTGGCGGATGCACAACACCAACAAAAAACAAGATATTTTTCAGCCCGTCAGGTACTAACACCGCGCGAAGCGCGGTGCGCCGGCGCGGAGGCTCGATTTCGCAGGCGGAATTCATTTCCGCCGTAAAGCGAAATGAGTCGTAGCGCGCGGCGTCTGGGTTGTGGGGCGGAGTCTCACGTTAGTAACTGACGCAAAGCGTGCCCCCGCTGCCATGGAATCCATGACAGCGGGGGTATGTTGCGAGTCGCAAGGGCGTGAATTGTAACTTCCGCTACTGAAATTGAAAATCGAATGTAAACTTCCTATATACATTTTTGCTTTAATGGAGTATAATAATTACATTATAGTATTGATCCATGAGATTTGTGAGGTGCTCCGTATGAAGCAATTAAGGAACTATACAGAAGAGGCAGTTAGGCTGTTTGTCGACAAATGGATCGTCGAGGCCGACGTGTGCCAATGCGACAGCTGCAAGCTCGACGTCATGGCAATCATGCTCAACAACATGGAGCCGCATTACGTCGTCACCGATCAGGGCGCCTTGTACGCGCAGATGAGCGATTTCGATCCGCAGCACAAGGCTGATTTGATGACGAACATGGGGCTGGCCGTTCAGGTCGTAAAAAACCGGCCGAAACACACGAGGGAGTGAGGGCCGGGTTTTTCAGAAGTTTTGGGCGATTGTTAATCGCCCGATAATCGAAATTCAATTGTAGGGCGCGGCATCCTTGACGCGCCGTTTGAAATGCGAAATAACGTAACAATGTCCTTATGTAGGGCGCGGCATCCTTGACGCGCCGTTTGAAATGCGAATGCCTACTTGACGAACCGTTCCAGCCTGTCGAGGCCTTCCTTGATGGAATCCATCGATGCGGCATATGTCATTCGGACGAAATTGCTGCATCCGAAGCCATCGCATGACACGACGGCTACCAGCCCGCTTTCGAGGAAGGCGAGCGAAAAGTCGTCGCTGCTGTTGATGACTTTGCCGCCGAGTGTCTTCCCAATGAGCTTTTCTATGTTGATCATTACATAAAACGCGCCTTCCGGCTTGCGGCAGCTCACGCCCTCGATCGCGTTGACGCGTTCGACGATGTAGTTGCGGCGCTGCTCGAACACATCGCGCATTGCGAGGATGCCTTCCTGCGGGCCGTTGAGGGCTTCGACGGCCGCGAATTGCGATATTGTGCTCGGAGAGCTTGTGGAATGGCTGAGGTAATTTGACATTACTTCGGCTATTTTTGCGTCCGAGGCAGTGTATCCGATGCGCCAGCCTGTCATTGCATATGATTTTGAGACGCCGTTGACGATGATCGTGCGCGCCTTGACGTCGTCGCCGAGCGATGCGACGCTCGTGAACTTCCGGCCATCGTAAACGAGGCCGTAGTATATTTCATCGGACAAGATATACAAATCGTTCGCGACGCATACTGCGGCAAGCGCGCGCAGTTCGTCCGCGTCGTAAAGCATTCCCGTGGGGTTCGAGGGGTTATTTAAGATGAACAGCTTGGTTTTTGCGGTGACCGCCGCCTCGAGCTGCTTGCTTGTTATTTTGAAATCGCTGGTTTCGGGCGCGTCGATTATGACGGGGACGCCGCCGCACATTCTGATGGCCTCGGCATACGTCACCCAATAGGGCGCGGGTAGGAGGACCTCGTCTCCGGGGTTGAGCAGAGTTTGCAGCGCTATGTAGATGCTGTGTTTTGCACCGCTGGCGACGACTATCTGCCCGGCGGTGTAGCTGATGCCGCAGTCCGCAAGGAGCCTGTCTGCAATGGCCTGCCGCAGCGCGGGAATGCCGTTGGAGGGGGTATATTTAGTCTGCCCGTCCTTAATCGCTTTATATGCGGCTTCCTTAATGTTGTCGGGAGTGTCGAAGTCCGGCTCGCCTGCGCCGAAGCCAACGACGTCCTTTCCATCTGCTTTCATCTGCTTGAACAGTGCGTCGACCTTGAGCGTCGTGGATGCCTGCACTGCCGCCGCGACTTTTGATATTTCTTTCATTTTCATATCCCCTTTTGCAAGTTTGGAGTCATTATAATGCATAATTCGTTGAAAATCAAGTGTAATCTGTTGAAATTTGCAACAAAAATGCATTTAGAATTACAGATGGGCCGCCGTCGAGTGTCATTCTGAGGGAGCTTGCGACCGAAAAATCTTATTCTGTCGAAAACGGAATGTAAAGATCCTTCGCTACGCTCAGGATGACAACGGGTGCTTCGCTCAAATGATGCCTTGCCAGGAGAGGATGAGCAACACGCACGTGATGATGACGAGCGCCGAGACCAGAATGACTCCGATGTTGACTTTAGCTTTTGCGGCTGCAGGGGCGGGCGCGGCGGGGAGGAGCTGGGACTTGCTCAGGGCGGCCCTGACGGGTTTATAAAGGAGCATGGTGATGGCCGCGCTCAGGCCGTATTTAAGCAGGTTGAACGGCAGGAAGACCGACGCGAGCATGGGAATGACGGCCTCCCGAGTTATATATGACGTGTATATTGGGACTATAAGGTAGTTCCAAAGCAGCATGACGGGAACCGTGATGACAATGCCGCAGACCAGGCCCGTCGCTGCGCCGGGCAGTTTGTGCCATTTTTTGTAGACGAAGGCTGCCGTGCATGCAAACGTGCACGACGACAGGGCGTTCATGATGGCGCCGTAGATGCCGGTTTCGCTGACGGTGACCATTTCGACCAGCGCGACCACCACGGACATGGCCAGCGCGGACAAAGGGCCGAACAAGAATCCGCCGATTGCGATTATGACATCTTTGGGCTCATACTTCAAGAAAAGAACCACGGGGATGCGTATGAACACCATTACAATGTATGCCATTGCGCTGAGTATTGCGAGCGTTACCAGTTTTCTGACTTTTTCCGACCTCATTTTTTTGCCTCCTTTAATTTTGGAGCGACCTCGTAAACTCAAAAGCTTTGAAACACCTGTCATTCTGAACGAAGCGAAGAATCTTTACCTCTATTATTTCGTAAGTGTTCAGACAAGATCCTTCGCTATCGCTCAGGATGACAATGGGAGTTTTCGAGGTTACTTTTTGGAGCGACCTCGCTCTCGCCTGAATTATTCGCTGCATTCAAGGCCACTCTGATGAAAAAAACACCCGAAGAGAGCGTTCTTCGGGTGTTTTCACATGCAATCGCCCGGACATGCCATGCGGGCGCGCCGCATCAGGCTGTATCCGATCTTCTCCCATCCAGACTATGACTGTCGGTATTGGAATTTCACCAATTCAACGCTTTCGCGCTCGCGGACTATACCGCCGGAGGGGAATTTCACCCCACCCCGAAGATGCGTCTATTCATTTATGGGAGTACAATAGCATATCGTTGTCAATTTGTAAAGCGGTTTTTTCTTGATTTTTCATTTTTTCGGCATATAATAATCAGATAATGCGAGAAGGGGCGTGAGCATCTATGGGAGACAAAAGGAAACAAAACGCGGAGCATAGCAGCGTGCTCCACAGCACGCTTGGAGGGCTGCAGACCGAACCCATCGCCGTCAAGCTGATCGAGAATGAAAGTGAGATTCCTGACGGAGCCGTAAGGCCGTTCCGCGACTACGGAACGCACATGGCAATGTGCCAGGCGTTCGCTCTTGTGAGGCGCGAGCGCCGTACAATCTATTGCGACAGGGAGGGCGAATGGTGCTGGGCGCCGCTCGTGGCATTCGGATTGTGCGAAAGCGACGAAGGGACGGAGGCGTTCGACATTCTCACGAGCGTCGTCGGCGTGAGGGACAAGGACGCTGCGGCGAAGTTTTTCGCCAACTTCCCGAGGCTTCCTTATGGAAAGTACGCCGGAGTTCTGCTCGCGCCGCTTAGCGATTGCGGTTTCGAGCCTGATGTGACGCTCATATACTTTGATAATAATTCGCAATTGCGCGGCGCAGCGCTGGCGGTGAAGAGCAGAACCGGAAGCTTGATTTCAACGCAGCTCGACGCGATCGATTCTTGCGCATATGCCTGTGTCGCGACGATCAACAGCGGCGAATACCGCGTGACCATCCCCGATATCGGAGAGCATGAGCGCGCCATGGCGGGCGAGAACGAGATTATCTTGTCGGTGCCGCATGGAAAGCTTGCGGAGCTTACAGAATCTTTGTCCGTGCTCGACAGCTCCGGGATGGGCTTTGCCAACTGGAAGCGCGTTATGACATATGATTTCCAACGGCCGAAGTTCTATGACGATGTGTTCAGGACGTGGGGGTTGTGATTATTGAATGATGGTCTCTGCGTTATCATCATATTTGCATTTTTTGCACATCGTCTTGCTCCCGGCTGCGCAGGAACCGTAAGCATGATAAATTTAAATCTCAATGCCTGACCTTGCGCTCGGCGTCAGGGCTGTGGGGGCGGGGTTCTCACGTTGGGCAATGAATCTTGATTCCGGGAGGAGTATTCGCATGAAGTATGATTTTGAAACTGTCCTTGACAGGAGCGGCTCGGGGTCGATCAAATGGGCGGAAATGAGGGAGCTGAACCCTGACTTGCCGCCCGGGATCATTCCGTTCTCGGTCGCGGACATGGAACTGAAAAACGCGCCTGAGATCATGCGCGGGCTTCGGGAGTATTTGGATGAGAATAAGATTTCTCTGGGGTACACTTTCCGCACCCAAGGCTATCTCGACGCCGTGTCCGGCTGGATGAAGCGGCGGCACGGATGGGACGTCGATATGGATTGGCTCGTGATGAGCCCCGGGGTCGTCACCGCTTTGTATTGCGCGGTCAGGGCGTATACGGAGCCGGGAGAGGGCGTCATTATTTTCACGCCCGTGTATTATCCATTCATGTCTTCTATCTCGCAGAGCGGGAGGGTTGTCGTCGACGTGCCGCTGGTCATTGCCGACGACAGGTATGAGATCGATTGGGACGGCTTTGAGGCAGCGGCACGCGATGCTGGAAACAAGCTGTTGATTTTTTGCAGCCCGCACAATCCGGTGGGGCGTGTGTGGACCCGTGAGGAACTGGCCAGGCTGTCCGATATTTGCCTCAATAATAATGTCTTTGTCATATCGGACGAGATCCATAATGATTTGGTCATGCCGGGACACAAGCATACGATATTTTCAAAGCTTTCGGACGCCGCCGCGAATAATTCGTTGATATGCTCATCGCCTTCAAAGACTTTTTCGCTTGCCGGGCTGCAAACTTCAAATTTGTTCGTCCCGGACGCCGCTCGGCGGAAACAGCTCCAAAAGGAGATGTCGATGTTTGCGCTGCATACCTTAAACGCCGTCGGCATCAAGGCTTGTGAGATTGCGTATAACGAATGCGAGGAGTGGCTGGACCAGGCAATTGGGCTGATCGAACGCAACGCGCGATTCGTCAATGAGTTCATGATGAGGCATATTCCGCGCATCAAGGTTTTTCCGCTCGAGGGCACGTATCTCCAATGGTGGGATTGCAGGGAATTGTTTGACGATCATTTGGAGATGGAGAGCTTCATGCAGAAGCGCGCGTTTTTGTTCCTGGACGAGGGGTATATATTTGGGGATGCGGGGCGCGGGTTTGAGCGCATAAACCTTGCTTGCCCGACGAGCGCGCTGGAAGAGGCGCTGGGGAGGCTGGCCTCTGCGCTGGGAACGGCGTCATCTGCGGGGCGAAGGTAAAGATTCTTCGCTGCGTTCAGAATGACACGGATGTGGACGGGGTCATGTTCGCATCGTCGCGATACGATAATCTGTCAGTCAATATGACATTATTATGGGGAAGAGGTTTATATATGGATAAGATTGAAATTGTGGAAAACGCTGTGGAAGCCGCAAAGAAAACGCAAATCAGGGACGACCTGTGTTCCAGGTCGACGATGTATGGGCTGCAATCGGTATTTGATTTCATTCCCGATTCGATGGTGAAGGCGAGCGCGTCGCTTGCGGGGGGATGCGGTTCCGCTTCCGGTTCTTGCGGCGCTTACTGCAGCGGACTGCTCGCCGTGGGGCTGCTTCTAAACTCAACGATGGAGGAGGAGGCAGGCGATCCTGCTTCATTCGAGAAAACGGCCGCGGCGTTCAATGAATACCGAGACCGTTTTATGGCTGAACTGGGGACGACGTATTGCCCCGAGATCCAAAAGGGGCTGTTCGGCAGGAGCTATCGGCTCTATGACGCCAATGAGTTGAAGGATTACATGGCGCTGCCGGGGCATGCCGAGAAGTGTGCCGAGGTCGTGGGCTTGGCGACGCGGATCGCCGCCGAGATGATCGTGGAGCACAATTCGGCGGGGCCTGCGATCCGGGTGGTGGGGGTGGAACCCCCACGTTAGATATATTGGATTGGCGCCGGGAGGCAAATGGATGAGCAATCTTTCCGAAAAACTGTATATATCTACCATTGCCGAAAATGCGGCAGAACTTGCCCGTGTGCACGGATTGGGCTTGGAGGTAGCGGAGTTTACCACGGCGTATAATATGGACATAGATTTTGAAAAATGGGATGCGTTGGTATGCGAAAAAATGCGTGGCATAAGCCGCTTCGCTTTCCACGCGCCGTATAGCGAGCTTTGCCCCGCCGCTATTGACCCGCTTGTTGTCGAGATCGCAAAAAAGCGTTACGCCCAAGCACATGCTTTGATGTGCGGCTATGGCATAAATGCGATGATTGTCCACTCAGGATTTGTGCCGATGCTATATCATGAAAGCTGGTTTGAAGAGAAGTCCGTAGCGTTCTGGAAAGAATTTATGTCGGACAAGCCGGCGGATTTCCGATTATATCTTGAAAATACGCTTGAGCCTTCGCCAGGAATGCTTTGTGCTATNGTCAATGCGGTAGACGATAAGCGATTTAGACTTTGCCTCGATATTGGACATGCGGCATATATGGGCGTGAGCACTCCAATCGAGACGTGGGTTGAACTCGCATTGCCGNATCTTGGACATGCTCACATACATAANAATTACGGCGAACGTGATTCTCATAATGCGCTCGATGACGGCAGAATCGACGTTCGCCCTGTAATTGAAAGAATATTGGAAACAGATCCAAATGTGACGTTCACAATCGAATCAATTGACGCAGAAGCTTCTGTGAAGTGGCTAATGCGAAGTGAGTTGCTGTCTTGAGTTGAGAAAAGCCTATGGATGATACGGGGCGAAGACGCAGGTCAGTCTTCAATGCCCATGTCCGCCGTAGACAGCAGGCGGATGTCGTTTTTTTGCAGCACTGCTGCGGCGACGTCGTTGTCCGCGACGCGGATGATCACATATGCGCGGTCCTTCTCGTGCGAGACGAAAGCATAGGTGTATTCGACGTCGATGCCCGAATCCGCCAATACGCGCAGCACTGCCGCGAGGCCGCCCGGCGCGTCGCCGACTGACACGGGCAGCACGTCGTTTGATTTCACCAGAAAGCCCGCGTCGTTCAGGATGGACAGCGCCTTTGACGGTTTGTTGACGATGATCCGCAGTATTCCAAAATCGGCTGTGTCCGCGAGCGACAGCGCCCGGAGATCGATTCCTGCCCCGGCGAGCGTTTCGAGTGTTTCGACCAGCTTGCCGGGCTTGTTTTCCACGAACACGGATAGTTGCATTATTGTCACTGTTTATTTTCCTCCATTAAACTCGTTATCATTATGTCATGTCTTGCGGTTCCGGCAAAGGCGGGAGCAAGACGATATTCATTATATCTTTCTATTGTCGATGACGCGCACGGCCTTGCCTTCGCTGCGCGTTATCGCTTTAGGCGCGACAAGCGTTACTTTCGCCGCAATGCCAAGCATGTTCTTGATCCTGTCCCTCAGCTCCCGTTCCCGGCCCTCGACGGCTTTGACCGTGTCCGAGAACATCTCCGGCGTCAGCTCGACGCGTACCTCGAGGGTGTCGGAGTGCTTGACCCTGTCAACGATGAGCTGGTAATTCGCGGAATAGCCGCTTCCGACAAGGACTTCCTCGATTTGCGACGGGAAGACGTTAACGCCCTTGATGATGAGCATGTCGTCGCTGCGGCCCATGAGCCTGGACATCTTTGTGAGCGTGCGTCCGCAGGAGCATTCGTCGCGGGACAGCACGCAGATGTCGCGCGTCCTATAGCGCAGCAGGGGAAAGGCTTGCTTGCTGATGCATGTGAAGACAATTTCCCCTTTTTCGCCGAGAGGCAGGTTCTCGCCCGTGACGGGGTCAATCGTCTCGGCGATGAAATGGTCTTCGTTGATGTGCATCCCGGTTTGCTCGGAACACTCGAAAGAAACGCCGGGCCCTGTTATCTCCGTCAGCCCATATATGTCATATGCCTTGATGCCGAGCTTGTCTTCCAAGCGCACCCGCATTTCGTTGCTCCATGCTTCCGCGCCGAAGATGCCCGCTTTGAGTTTGATTTTGTCGCGCAGGCCCGTTTCTTCGATCGTTTCCGCAAGGAATTCTGCATATGAGGGCGTGCAGCAGAGGATCGTAGTGCCGAGGTCGCACATGAACTGGAGCTGCCTGTCCGTGAAGCCGGACGACATGGGCAGCGTGAGGCTTCCGAGTTTGTGCGAGCCGCCGTTGAGGCCGGGACCGCCGGTGAAGAGGCCGTAGCCGTATGAGACTTGCACAACGTCGCTTTTTGTCCCTCCGGCAGCCGCAATCGCGCGGGCGCAGCAGTCTTCCCAAAGGTCTATGTCGTGCTGGGTGTAGAACGCCACCACGCGCTTTCCTGTCGTGCCGCTGGTTGACTGGATTCTGACGGCGTCGTCGGTCGGGATGGCGAGGAGGCCGTAGGGGTATGCGTCGCGCAGGTCGTTTTTTGTCAGGAACGGGAGTTTGTTGAGGTCGTCGATCGATTTGATGTCGTCGGGCGTCACGCCCTTTTTATTCATCAAATCCCTATAATATGGAACGTTCTTGTATACATGCTTGACTTGCGACACAAGCCGTTCGTTCTGGAGAGCGGTCATGTCTTCTCGGGACATGCGCTCGATGTTTGGTTGGTAGTAGTTTTGCACTGGTATTTTCCTTTCGTTTTATTTTAATGTTGTCTTCAGTGGAAAGATTCTTCGGTCGCGGGCTCCCATAGAATGACAGGGGGGGGGAGCGCGGCGGGGATGCGTGATATATGTGGAAAGATTCTTCGGTCGCGGGCTCCCTCAGAATGACAAGGGGCGGGAGCGTAGCGGGGTTGCGTGATATATGTGGAAAGATTCTTCGGTCGCGGGCTCCCATAGAATGACAGGGGGGGGGGAGCGCGGCGGGGATGCGTGATATCATTTGGCATGAGCGG
>JGI24702J35022_10001070_pt1 | contig 17056 bp, 13 predicted proteins | sample TergutTh196P4_FD_35022 | JGI IMG/M metagenome (IMG submission 35022)
GTTTTTTGTTTTTGTTTGCTTATTTTTTAGCATTAGTTCCTTGTTTTGGTTTAACATTCTACATTTGTAGTGTAGATTGTAGTATTTAAATCTTTTTGTTTGTGTTTGTGTTTGATTGGATAAGTTTGTTGTGGTTTGTTGTTTTAGATGTTATGTAGTGGTTGGTGTTTGTTGTTTGTTATGTGTTTTGATGAAAATTGTGTGCTGGTTGTTTGTGTCTTAAAAATTTGTGAACTAAATATGTGACCTAAAACTACCCGCTGAGTAGTAACGGAAACTAGTGTGTTCTGTGATGGTATGAAGGTCAAATTATTTTTTATTTGTTTCTTACTCTACAAAGAGTAGAGTGGAAAGATACCGCTCGCCAGTATCAGGTAATATTGTAACGATAGTTTTTTCTTTATTCTCATGACGTTTCGCAATTTGAATAGTTGCCCACAATGCTGCACCTGATGATATCCCTACAAGTATTCCCTCCTTACGGGCAATTAGTCGACTTGTATCAAATGCGTCTTCATCTGTAACAGTAATGATTTCGTCATATATTTTTGTGTTAAGTGTTTTTGGCACAAAACCCGCGCCAATTCCCTGAATTTTGTGTGCACCAGCAATACCTGTGGATAAAACGGCCGAATTTTTTGGTTCAACTGCTACCACTTTAATTGAAGGATTCTGAGATTTTAGGTATTCTCCAACACCAGTAATCGTGCCTCCAGTTCCTACACTAGCTACAAAAATGTCTACTACTCCGTTTGTATCGCGCCAAATTTCAGGTCCAGTTGTTTCTCTGTGTACTGTAGGATTAGAGGAATTAATAAATTGTTCAGGCATAAATGAATTAGGTGTAGTGGCTATTAGTTCTTCTGCTTTAGCAATTGCGCCTTTCATACCCTTTGTGCCGTCCGTCAAAATTAATTCTGCACCATATGCCTTCACGAGTTTCTGGCGTTCTATGGACATGTTTTCTGGCATAACCAAAATAAGATGATATCCGCGCGCAGCACAAACAGAAGCAAGACCAATTCCAGTGTTACCTGATGTTGGTTCAATTATTACTGTATTTGGTTTTAAAAAACCGTTTTTTTCAGCATCATTAAGCATTGCGTTTGCTATTCTGTCTTTGATTGATCCTGCTGGATTAAAATATTCTAATTTGGCAAGCAGAGTAGTGTTTAGGTTAAATTCTTTTTCAATACGTGAAAGTTTGAGTAATGGTGTGTCGCCAATTAGTTCTGTAACTGATTTGTAAATATTTTTCATTTTTGATTGGTGTTTTTGTTTTTTTGTTTGTTTCAAATTTTTTTGGTTCTTTGTTATTTGTAGTTTCACATTAACACCCCAACCCATAATTCATACAGGTTTAGTGTGAAAAAATCTAGTATTTATGCGTATACTTAACAAAACATAAAAAACCAACAAACAATAGAAATATCAAACAGCCATCTTTAATTTCAACAAAAACACCTTTAACTGACGCTATTTCATGCTAAAAACACATTTCTGTAAACCCATTCCCACTCACACATGACCACAAAAGGACAACCCAAGCATCTATCTATAGATCTTTTTACCTATAGGCTCTTAGAACTGATTTCCTAAGGGGTGAATCGTGAGAATCTAGAAAAACCATGTAACCATTAGTTAAACAAAAATTATACTTGAACCGTAATACAAATTGTGAAATTTCAACTTCATCAGAAGGATTATGATATACACATATAGCCATTTTATTAATGTCTACAAATTGTGCATTATCTATTATACCACCCCACAACGCCTGTATTTCACAACCCTCAATATCCATTTTCAAAAAATCAATTTCACTTAGACCATACTTCTCAACTAAATTGACAAGCGTAATAGTGTCCTCGTTACTAATATTAGATAAATATTTTTGTATTATTACCACTTTTTCTTTATAAGGCAAAAAAGTTTGCTTTAAAGCCTCACACCACTCAGCATCACCCTCTATAATATACACCTTACTTGCTTTTTCAACAACACTTAATGCAAAATTACCCTCAGCAGCACCCACATCAATAACAATACCACCCTCACTTACCCCAAAATTCTCTCCCTTAACTTTTTTATGTGACCTCCGAAAACCTATATTTTCCCAAAAATCACATGTTGAAAACAGTGTAGCTATGTTACTTAGTTTTCTGAAATGGGGTTTTCGGAGGTTGCCTTTAGTATCAGATTTTATAACACCTATAAAATAATTATTACTTGTTAAATACCTATGTGGTGAAGCATAATCCTGCTCAAGCGAAACAGAATTAAAAGCCTGCCTTACTGTATTTTCATCCATACTTCTTTTATAAAAAAGTTTTTTATTATCAATTAAAACATAAAATAATCCTGTAGTTGTGTCCTTTTCAATTTTTAGTTTTCTTGTAACATATTTTTCTTGAATTGAAGCATCCATTTCAGGAAATGAAGTAATACCATTTTTTCTTAAAAGTGAAAAATTTCTCAATATTTCCTTTTTTCTTACGTTATCAAACTTAAAATCGTCTATATGACTTTTAAAATATGTTTCCTGTTGTTTAAGACGTATTTTTGAAAAATTAATCTCATTTCGATGTCTAATTTGCCCAATTTTTTCTCTTACTGTAAAAGGAATAATCTTGCGATATAAATTTTTTATTATTGTTTTTAACATTAGCTTATCTATACCTTTTACCTTTCACCACTCAGTTACTCCATAAATCTTAGTATATCATTTATATAGTTGTTTATGTGTTTTTTTTGGTTACGTCTTCTAATTGACTTTTCTTATGTTCAATAGTTTCGAAAATGTTTTGAACCGTTAACATTAACTTGAACCATACTTTATCAACTATCTACAAGGTGATCAATAAAGAATGGTTCAGGGTATAAACAAGAGTTTAACGTGACATTTTACTTTTTCGATAAACCAGCCGTAAAACACCTAAAAACCCCAACAAAACACAACACCAAACACAAAACAAACAACATCACACAAGCACTAACACACATAAGTCTACAAAACAACTACGCCAACAACGGCCTAAAACACCTAAAAAAACCCCAAAAAACCCACCACAACAACAAACAATCAACAAAAAAGAAAAACAATCAACAAAAAAAAACAAAACCAACCACAAACAACCAGACAGCGACACCTTTTTGTATCAACTAAAACAACTACACACAACAGTCCAAAAACATGCTAAACAACCTCACCACACAACCTTAAAAAGTCAAACAAAAAGGAGTTTTCACAAAAAAAGTCACCATAGTAATCAACATAGCATGTACCATACTATGGTAAAATGACAAGATGGGTAAACGGTGGCAAATCCAAACAGGGAACCTGTTACTCCCACACCTAGGCCATGTTGCGGATAGTAACTGCCAACTGTCGTTTCACCCTAAAAGCAATACTCATAAAATGTGGAAACCTTACTGTTGAATCTATGGCTAAAACGGTGTGACAGCTTTAGTTGAAGCTAAAACGCTAAATTTTAAAGTACGTATGATTCTTTTAGACCGTGGTTTTTGTTGGCACGAAATTCTCTTCGAGTTAGACAAGTTGGGTTACAAGTATTTGGCGGTGTTAAAGATATCTATATATCAACAGTTATATTTTTCGGGACTTAGATACTATTCACCCATTTTTAAAACAAGAAGCATTTTACCACAAAATATATACAAAACTAATTGCAAAAACAATTTGAATATGAACATATTATAAATAACTCATATTTTGTTTTTCAACTATCTTCATAAAAATACTGTCATTAAATATTATAATTGCTATCATCCAATTCCTGAGACTGATTTAAAATATCTAGAAGAGTAATACCATCAAGATACTCAGCTATAACCTTATATAAACCCATCCACATGGGCAAAGTTTTACAAAAACCAGCACGTTCACACCTATTGACTTTATCATCTAAACAAACAACAGGCGCAAGACTTCCCTCTATTGTTCTTAAAATTTCACCCACCGTATACTTTTCAGGGGACTTTAATAATTTATACCCACCATGATTACCTCTAAGACTTCTCAAATAACCAGCTTTATTTAGTTGAGAAATAATTTGTTCCATATATTTCACAGTTATACCCTGACGTTCAGAAATATCTTTCACAGGAATATATTCACCTGAACCATGTTCAGCCAAATCAAGCATAACTCGTAGAGCATACCGCCCCTTAGTTGAAATTCTCACCCCACCATCCTCCATAATTCCATTATACTACAAGTTTAATTGGATATAAATAATTCATAAAAAACATAGTTATTTAGAAGCCTCCGAATTTTTATTATACAGTTCAGCTAATTTTAAAATAGCCTCTTTGTAAACGGCTATCCCGTTTAAATATTCTTCAATTACTATATGCTCATCAATAGTATGATCAAGATGGGAATCACCTGGACCATAAGTCACAATAGGCAATTTCATCGCTTTTCCTAACAAATTCATGTCTCCAGTACCTGTTTTACGTAATAACGTTGCAGGCTTTCCTATAACTTTACGTATTGATAAAGAAACGGCATGAACAAGAGGTGAAGCTTTACTTGCTTCAAATGGTTCCACAGTATCTTGCACGGTCACATTGATACCTACTTTTGGGTTTGCCTCCTGATATTTTTCAACTATTTTAATCATTTTATCGTAAACCTGAGCCGTTGTAAACTGTATTGGTACACGAACATCAAGATTCATCTCAGCTTCAAAAGGAATAACTGAATCACCCTGTCCACCGACTAATTTTACAAGACAAACAGTAATTGAAGAAAAAGGAGTTTCTTGCGGATCCAATGAAGGAAAAGCACAAGCAAACTTTATTTTTTTCCAAAGTTCATAGGCCTTTTCAAGAGCATTATCATAAAGCCAAGGCGTTGAAGCATGACCAGTTTCAGTTTTTATCACTATTTTTAATTGAATTTGTCCTTTATAACCAATAGTTATATTTTCAACACCACTTGGTTCACCGAAAATTGCGTAATCTGCTTCAATACCCTGCGTAATTAAATGACGAACCCCCCTACTAGTTGCTTCTTCTTCAACAACACTTGCAACCAAAATTTTCCCTTTAAAATTAGGTTCTTTTGAAACAGCTAAAGCAGCCATAACCATTGCAGCCAATGGACCTTTTGCATCAACTGCGCCACGAGCATAAATTTTACCTTCTTCAACACGTAACGGCACATGCCCTGCAACAGTGTCCATATGACCACAAAGCAAAATAACAGGAAAACCATCACCGACAACACCAATCACGTTACCTATAGCATCTATACCCACTTCAAAACCCATTTGCTTCATTTGAGTAGCTAAAAAGTTTGCTATATGCTGTTCTTGTCCACTTGGACTATAAATACCAAGAAGATTAGTTAGAAATCGTACTGCCTGCTCGCTCATTTTCTTCATCCCCTAAAACTTCATCTAATACTCTAACCACTTTATCAATTTGTTCTTTGCTAATAACTAATGGTGGAAGCAACCGCACTACTGTTTTTCCAGCATCTATAATAAGAACACCTTTATTTAATGCCTTCATTATTACACCATAAACATCATAACGGAGTTCCATACCAAGCATTAGTCCTAAACCACGTACTTCTTTTACGATTTTATGTTTTAAAGCAACTTGTTCTAGTTGATTTTTGAAATATTCTCCGTTAATTGCCGTTTTGCTAACCAAGTCTTCTTCTAATAAGACATCAATTGCAGCGCACCCTGCAGCACATACAAGAGGACTACCACTAAAAGTTGTTGTATGCTCACCTAATTTGAAGGATAACATAATACTATAACGTGCAACAGTAATACCTATTGGCAAACCACCCGCAAAAGGTTTAGCAAGACACATAATATCAGGCACCACATTCCAATTTTGACAACAAAAAAGTTTACCAGTGCGTCCAAAACTTGTTTGCACCTCATCAAAAATCAACAAAACACCTTTTTCGTCACATAATTCCCGTACCTGCTGCAAATAACCATCAACTGGAACGCGAATACCCCCCTCACCACGAATTGGCTCCAAAATTACTGCAGCAGTATTGCCAGTTATCGCTTCTCGAAGTTTATCAATATTATCAGGCGCAACATGTTTAACATCAGGAATAAGTGGCATAAAAGGTTCACGATACTTTTTATCCCAAGTTACAGAAAGTGCTCCCATAGTTTTACCATGATAAGCACCCATTATACCTATAATTTCAGTTTTACCAGTTGCTTTACGAGCAAGCTTTATAGCACACTCTACCGATTCAGCACCACTATTAGACAAAAATGCCTTATCAAGACCCTTAGGAAGTATACTAATAAGTTTTTGAATAAACTCTGCACGCTTATCATTATAGTAACAACTATGAAGTGTAATTAACTGCTCCGCTTGAACTTTTATAGCATCCACAATTTTTGGATGACAATGACCTAACGCCGCTACTCCATAACTACTTGCACAATCAATATACTCTTTACCATTAATATCCCACAACAATGCACCTTTACCACATGTAAAAACTATAGATTTTTTAGAAAAAACATTAGCCAAATATACAGATTCACAATCAATTATTTCTTGTTCATTCATTAGTTATCACTGTACCCATTTTGTAATTTAACGCTAAAGTTATAGGTTGTTTAATAATTCCTGAAGTTATAAAAACCTCTTTAACATTCTGATTAAGAGCAGCAAGACCAGCATGTACTTTAGTACTCATACCACCACCAATTTTAGGTAACACCTCTTTAACTTCGTTTACAGTAATTTTTGACACACACTCACCCTTGAGGATTAAACCTTCCACATCTGTTAACAAAATTAATTTGTCTGCTTTTAAAGCACCCGCGATTATAGCAGCCGTTCGATCACCATCCACATTTAACGGATCATATTCTGAACTAAGAGCAACAGGAGTAACAACTGGTAAATATCCATGCTCGAGAAGTAAATTGAGAAGCTTAACATTTACTTGAGTTATTTTACCAGTATAACCACCATCAACTATTTTTTTACGCCCACGCTCATCAACAATAATAAGTTTTGTTTTACGCTCAGCCCTAAGAATGCCCGAGTCAAGCCCACTTAAACCAACAGCATTAATACATTGAGCTTCAAGAGCTAAAACAATTTGTTTATTGAGTTTACCAGCCATAACCATAGTGTAAATTTCAACAGTTTCTTTATCAGTATAGCGACTACGAAAACCTTCAGGAGACATTATAAACTTTTGTTCTTTACCCAATTTTGAAGCAATTTCAGTAACTTCAACACCGCCACCATGAACAAGAACAACTTGGTGATCTTTTATTATATCCTTTAGGTCCGCAACAAGATCGCTTGATGCACCATCTTTGAGGATACTACCGCCCATTTTAATTACTAGCAACATACTAAATCACATCGGGTGGAACCCAGTACTTTTAAGTCCTGTGGTCTCATCTATTCCTATAAGCAAGTTAAGACATTGAACACCTTGTCCTGAAGCACCCTTACACATATTATCAATTGCAGAAAACATTATAAGACGATTTGTATGCTCATCAATTTCGAAGCCTATATCGCAAAAATTTGTGCCAGTGTTAATTTTCGGGTCTGGAAGCTGATAAGACCCTTTTTGATATTTTACAAGTCGTATAAATGGTTCGTTTTCATACATACTGCGCAGCGTTTTCCAAAGATCTTTGTTTGTTAGAAACTGCTTATAGTAGGTGTAAATTGTTGATAAAATACCACGCACCATGTTGACTGCATGTGGCGTAAAACCGATTTTTACAGGCTGTTCACTAATAGCTGAGAGTTCTTGTTCTATTTCAGCTATATGACGATGCTTAGTAACTTGATATGGGCGTACACCACTAAACCGTTCAGGATGGTGCGAAGCGGATGTTGGCTTACTACCACCACCCGAACTACCAACTTTGAGGTCAACAGTAATTTTGTTGGTATCAACAAGACCAGCTTTGATTATTGGAGCTAACCCTAAAATTGTGCTTGTCGCCATACATCCAGGACAAGCAACTAATTTGGCGTTTTTTATTTCTGCCCGATGAAGTTCAGGTAAACCATAGACTGCTTCATTAAGTATTTCAGGGTTAGCATGTTTCCACCCGTAGTACGTTTCATAGTCGATAGGATTTTTAAGGCGAAAATCAGCACTCATATCTATAACTTTAAGGCCTGCCGCAAGAAGTTCTGGTATGAGATTAACGGAACTGCCATGTGGAGTCGCCGTGAATATTATATCACAGTTATTTTGGATAGCAGATATATCTTGTTGTACGAATCTAAGTTGTGTTAAACCACGGAGGTTGGGATGTATGTTGAAAATATATTCATCCACGTTTTGGCGAGAAGTAACCATTGTTACTTCTACATGCGGATGTAACAGTAAGAGACGTAAGAGTTCACCACCAACGTATCCTGAACCACCGATTATTCCTATTTTTGTCATGTTTGTTTCTTCTCCTGAGAGGCTAAATTGCTACGTTTTTAATTAATTATACTTTGAGCAGTCTCTAAGAGCGGAATTGCCACATTTAGACCTGTTACAAGTCGGGTGTTTTCCCAGAACTCTGGACAGGAATTTGCCTCATGAAACACAAGGCTATTTTTATTTTCTTCTATATTTTGATCGATTATGTTTTTAACTTTCTGGTAAGAATCTGAGTTTGCGTACGTATCAAATGTTTGTTCCAATTTGTGGTTCCAAGAAGAAAAATCTGTTAAACGTGTTTCGTCAGCTTTTATTTTTTGTACGGGCAAATAGGCTTGTGCTGCAAGGTCAAGCTGTGTTTTTAGGAATTCATCATCTAACTGTTTTTTACTGGGAATATTGACCATTGCGTCTAGTGCAAAAATCCAGGCGTCATTGCCTTCACCTAGTGTGTTACCGCATTTTGTTGCTAATTCTATTACGTTTTTTGGTAGTTTAGCTTCAAACACCAAATTTCCAAGAAATGTGTTTGTGCGAAAATCCTTAAAACCTGCTCGAGCAAGTGCTTTATTGTGGCAAATAGGTTGTTTACCTTTTTCTTTGTAAACGATTATACGCAGGTCGTAAAACCATTTATTGATTAGTTCTTGAGCGACTACACCAATAGGGTTGATGATGTTTGGTTTTGTTTCTTTTATGTTTGCTATGAGTTCGTCTTGGTTTTTTGATAGCATAATCATTTTGCCATGTGTTCCAGCATCTGCTTTAATTACTATACCATCATTGAGGGTGAGATTTGCTTGAAACAAGTTGGCGATGTCTTTTTCGTTGTGAATTTCTTTATGATTTTTCATGAAATCAGATGCATCACAAGGTACAAACACAGTTTTAGGGACTGGTAAACCTGCTTTCCAAAGATTTAGTAATGTGCGTAATTTACTGTAACAAGTGAATTCTATTTGGCTGGTGTTTAGGGTTTTTTTGCCAAGTGTTTCCATAATGTAGGAGGCTTGGAGACGGCGGTTTTTGCTTTGTGCTCGGTTAAGTACAACTGTTGTTTGGTTGAAAATTTCAGTATAGTCTTTACCTACAGTTTTAGCACTAAAACCTTCTTTTGATATTGTTAAGGCAATTTTGCGAAATGGTATAAATTTGAGGTCTATTCCAAGTTGTTGTGCAGTCTGCTTTATTCCTGCTTCATCATTTTCTGAGCGTTCATAAAGAAGAGCTATACTCATTGTGTTATGTTTTCCTTTTAAAAATTGGCGTTATAAAGTGTAAAGGGTGATTGTTTTTTGACTGTTTATTCGCCCCAGTCTTCGCCTTCTATAGTTATTTCTTGTAGATTTACATTGTCATCTTTTATATCTTTCACTTCAAGTTCAAGACCGCAACCAGAGCAGCTAACGATTTCGCCAATTTCTGTGTCTGTGGGTATTTCTATGTCTGCATCACAATCAGGACATTTTGATTTTAGATTTGTTGGTTTTATCATTGGTTTATTTCACTTTTTATTGGAAATGAACGTTTTATTAAAAGCGGGTATCTTTTAAACATTGTGACTTAATTGTTACAGGCTGTTAAATAAATGTTCCAAATGGGACAATTATTCATAACTAAAAAACGTGCAAAAAGATCTAACAAATATGTTATGTATAAAAGACGATAAACGTACTTTTCAAAAGTTAAAAGTAGCGAAATCGTTAAATTCCGACGTGACTTCTTCATTACAGGTGTGGCCTATGGATGAAACAGATAAAAAAATTATTAAAATATTAAAAGATGACTCAAGAACAGGTTTTGTTGAAATCAGTAATCAAATAGGGTTATCTGAAGGTGCAGTCAGAAAAAGGATAAAAACTTTAACAGATGATAATACCATACGTAAATTTACAGTAAAACTCAGTGTATCTGAAGGTGCAGAAGCCATAACATTGCTAACTGTAAATCCATCGTATCCTACACAAGAAGTAACAAAACATATACAATTAATCTCAAATGTAGAAACAATTTATGAAGTAACAGGTGAATATGACATCATCGCGGTCATAAATGGTATGAATGTAGTTGAAGTCAACGAATGTATAGAAAAAATCAGAAGTGTCGAAGGTATAATGAAAACCAATACCATGATAGTTTTGCGCAACATTTAAACTAAATTTATCATTAGATATCTATCATTTATTATGCCAAATGCTGAACAAAGTGCTTTCGGTACGAATTAATTAAATCTTTACTAACCTGCATAACCGCCAACAACTCACACAACATAAATCAACTCCCATCAGGTTATCTAAAAAACAGTCAAAGTTATATATCAAAATTAAAAACTAGGCGGTTAAAAAGATTTAAATAATAAAAATATTTCTATAACCAAAATTTTTTAGTTATTACTCAACAGATTCCCACTATTTGTAGTGCTTTTACAACAATTTTACTCACACATAGTTTTATTCTTTTGCCTTTTTTTCACAACCATATTTTTGCAGAGAAACCACCCTACAGTGATTTATAAGTGAAAAGTGACGCTACATCTTTGCTAAGTAGAGACCACCATGACAAGTCAATGCTAGAAAAACCACAAAAACAGATAAATGCTTTCAAGGAAGTCACACACAAACAATCATCAACTAAAATCTCAAAAAGAATAATACTTAGCTCTAAATGCTTTTTGTATTTTTAGTTAGACTATCTCTAAATACATTGATCACCACATCATATTAAAAACACAACTATACCTTTCAAAGAGGCAGCAGAAATTTGAGTACTAGTAAAATGAACACAGACTTTTCATACTTAGACACTGATATTGAACTCCTAAACGACGGTTCTTTAAATGCTTCAGGTATAGCAGAATATATTCGTTTTAACTGTTGTCCACGTTTCTTTAAACTAAAATTTGAAGATAAAGATGCCAGAAAACGCAGATGGCCTGAAGCTTTTAAACCTACAAGTTCTCTGATATATGGCGTAGGTAAATTATTTGAAACAAAAAAAATATCTGAACTAAAAGAAAAAGTAACTACCTATTATGATTTTACTAAATATGACCCTTACCAACATGGTTGGGAAAAAGCTGTGGATTCTTTAACTGAATTACGCCAAATTATCGAAACTCAAATTAATGCAAAAGAAATAGTTTCTGATATTCCTATCTTGTTTTATCAGGTGCCCATGAAAGGTAACATTGGAGTGTGGGATATAACTGGTATAGCTGATTTGATTGCGATTTGGCCACCTAAAAATGGTAAAATGCTTATACGAATTTTTGAACTTAAAGCTTCATGGAAAGAACAAACTACTCATCGTATTCAAGTAGCGATTTATGCAATGCTACTTTCTATGGCACTTGGGGATTTGATATCTAAAGTTAAAATTGAAGGTGGTGTAATTAACCGTGAAACAAGTATCGAAAATCTTACTGCAAAAGATTTACCTAACTTCAAGTTAAATCCTCTAATTCAGGATGTTGAACGATTACTTGCTGAAAGCGGCGAATTAAACCGCATTCATCAAACACCCATAGAACAAGTCGAATTTCAACTATGTTCCAAATGTGATCTGTGTGGTTTTAATGAATGCTGTATTGTTTCTGCCGTAGAAAACGAAAGCATAGCACTGCTTAATTTAAGCCGAGGCGAGCAAAAAACTCTTAAATATCATGGAATTTTAAAGCTTGAAGACCTAGCAAAACTAAAACCCGTATTTGACTCGTATAGTTTGCGCCCATATGATTTCAAAATTATTCCTGCAAATGATTCTAAAAGAGTTTCTGAATTATCTGCAGATCCGATTATTGGTTCTAAATTAGACGGTTTAATTCAACGCGCACAATATATGCTAAGTGGAATTCGTCCTAACAGTCAATATGCAAGTAAAAGTCGTTGGGTACCATGGTTAACTAGCACTGGTTATGGTGGTCTTCCAGACGATAACCCTATAATAGGTACTCTCACACCATTACTTCCTCCTGATAGTTTGATTCGCATCTATATATTTGTCGAATGGGACTATATGCTTGATATAATTTCCATGATTAGTGCACGAGTAACCTGTACACGATACCACGGTGAACCACCAAGTATATCACATGTCGTCCACACTTTACCTGACGACCACCAAGCATGTATTGACCAAGAACAAGAACTCCTTGAAGTTTTTTTCAAAGACCTAACAAATTCCATTCAAAAAGTCGCAAACGAAACCAACAACCCTGACAAAGCACCAATACACCTATATTTCTTTAGCCGCCAAGAACGTGACGCCCTTATGAAAGCAGTATGTCGTCAACCCGTTCTCATAAGCGCACATGCAATCCGAGACCTTCTAGGTCTAAGACAAGCAATCGACCAACCCATGTTCTCAATTATTCAAGACGAAGTACAGCATCGAAAAGCTCTCAAATTTCACAGTAACGGCCTTTTACCTATACTTGAGCAAATAGCTTTTTTCGACCGCACAAATTGGAATGCAAAAAGAAAAGATAACACAACTGTTGATCTAAGTCGAGTTTTCCGTGATGGCTTGTTTAATTACTCCTTACCTTTCAACAGAAACCCTGATGGTTCTATCACTTTTTTACGAGACGATTTACCTATTAAAGACGGTTATTATCCGGCACGCGCACGTTTCAGCAATCAACTACCTATCGAATATATTTGGGGCGTAAAAGGAAGACTTGATAATAACCAAGAAAAAGGACCTGCAAAAATACTACTCGAAAAACGTAAATGGTGTGAATATCCACAAAAAAATCGACGAATAACTGATGAAGAACTCAACCTTATGGGACAAAAACTGTGTTTGGCACTTGAACACATCGAACGATCACTAACTATACGTAACAACAGAATAAAGAAGGATGCCCTTGATATCCCAAAAATTCCAGTTTTCACTCTGGGAAATCCAACCCTTGAACGCAGTTGCCGAGAATTTCTCGATTTAGAATATTTTTCTAAACGACAAGACATGTACCAACACTACGCATTATTACCTTACCAACGCGTTGCATCTGGCAGATCTCTAATTTTTCAATGCACAGACGTTAACGAATTCGAACGCGATTTTATAGTATATGGAAAACTTATCTACGAAGGTATTGGCTTACTCAAAACTGATTGCATTACTAATGCCTGTCGAATCAAAGGATCTGACGATTCAGGTTCAGGCGACTGGATGGTTGTAACTGAACTCATCAAAAATCAAGATGGCCAATTTGAAGAAGCAAAAAAGCGTTCTCCATCAGAAGTAGAAAAATCTGCTCGCGCTATCGTTGATAAAGTAAGTATACAAAAACTTGAAATTATTCTTAAAATAGTTAGTTGGCCAAGCGGAAAAGGTAACAAATACAGTGCTTGGCACAATTTGCCTACAACTGATCCAGAAAAAGCAAAATCCAAATACATGCAACTTTTCGAGAAAAATCGTTATTACATACTTGATGAATTGACTGATGACATAATATCTGATCGAGCAGCAAAATGTCTTGATCATTCAAACAATAATGCTCTTTACCTGCTTTTGGCTGATTATTTAGCAGGTAAACCCTATGATTCCGCTCGAAAAGTACTGCCAAAAATTGGAGCTGCAAATTTTTTAAATTGGATGGCAAACAGGCATTTTTCTCCAAATGTTGAACAAACTCGTTTTGTCGATCACGTTTTTAGTAAAGAACCTATAATTATGCTTCAAGGACCACCGGGTACAGGTAAAACCGAGACTCTGCAATTAACTGTTTTGGCACACGTAGCTGCTCATAATGCTACATCAAAATGTCGAGTACTTATGGTTGCACCAACTAACAAAGCAATTCATGAATTTGTTACCAAACTTGCACGTTGCAGACAAGAATACGTCAATGACGGTGGTAAAGATCTTGAAAATTTACAAATCTATCGTATATTAAGCAGTAATACTGCTATAACTAAATCCATATCTGGTGTTAAGTATCTGAACTATAATGAAGATAAAGATCTTGTTGAAGAATTAAAAGAAATTATAGAAAATCAAACATTTTTAACATCTAATTCGTCTACAAATAATTCTGTTATTTTATGCTTAACCCCGCCAAGTTTATATGGACTTATGAAAAAAATTGGCGACAATGAACCTCCTTGGGGTGAAGGTTTTTTTGACTTGTTAGTTGTTGATGAAGCGAGTATGATGCGATTACCTGAACTAATACTATCTGGGAGTTTTATAACAAAAAACAGTCAAATTATAATAGCCGGTGACCATCGGCAATTACCTCCAATTGTCTCTCATAACTGGGAAAAAGAAGATCGTCGAACGCTTGAAGAAATGGCTTCTTTCCTTTCTGCTATGGATTTTCTACGTTTGTTACGCAACGAGGATTTAGGTCTTGAACGGATAAATTGCAAAAATCCAGCTGACATTCCCACAGAACGTTTGTGTGAAAGTCATCGTTGTCACTCAGTTATTGCAGATTTCCTCAAAGATTGGGTTTATGAAAAGGATCAAATAGATTTTCACTCTAACCAAAAAGAAACACTAACTTTGGCTGAATCTAAAACTGACGGGTTAAGTGTAGTGTTTGAACCTGAAAACGTGTTTGTACTTATTGTACATGATGAAGCAGAAAGTTTCCAATCAAATATGGTTGAAGCTTTAATTGTAAATGCGTTGGTGCGTTGTGTGTCGCCTGAAACAGTTGGTGTAATTACTCCTCATAATGCTCAAAAGGGGGTGCTTAAAAACATGCTTGCAGAGGGTTACAGTGAAACTCGTGTGGACACAGTTGAACGTTATCAAGGTGGAGAAGCTGATTTTATAATTATCAGTTCAACTGTTAGTGATCCTGATTATGTTAGAAGTGAAAGTGACTTTTTGTTAAATGTTAATCGCGTAAATGTTGCTCTTAGTCGTATGAAGAAAAAACTTGTTATTGTTGCTAGTCGTTCAATTTTTGAATTTATGCCTCAAGATGCAAAAGATTATGATAAAGCACTGTTATGGCGTGGAATTTCTCAAACTGTTGGGTATACTCCAAATTCTAAATCTCGTTGGACAGGGACTCTTTCAGAGTTTATAAATCAAACAGGTGTTCCGCAGGTAAAAATTAGTATTTACGTTAAATCGTAGAAAATAATTTATGTGTAGTGTTATGGTTGTGATTTTTTTCTGTTTTGTTATCGTATTGTAATAATTTGATGTTTTCATTGCTAAATAATTGATAGGCGTAAATTTTCATGTATGAACAGTGCGTAAATAAAACTTTAAAGTGTAAAGTCATCAGTTTTTCTTGAAAAAAATATGTTTATAAACCAATAGTTGTTTGTGTGGTGAGATTTTTTGGTTAATTTTTTTGTTGTAAGTTTGGGGTGCTGTGTTTTTTTTGTTAAAGGTAATTTGGTGGTGTTGATTTTTTTGGGTTGTGTTGGTTGTTTGTTGTGATTTGTTGTTGTTTGGTTTTTTGTTTTTGGGTGTTTGTTTTTGTTTTTTGTGGAATTTTTTGTTTAAGGAAATATTAAATTATTTTTAGTTTTTGTGTAGTTTGAGTTGGGTTTTAAGTATGTTTGTTTTATAAGATTTGTGTGTGTTGGGGTTTTGTGGTTTGTTTATGGTTTTAGTATTTTATAGCTGAAATTTTTTGTATTGTGTGTAGATTTTTTGGGTGTTTGTTTTTGGTTAAGTCGAGTTCGGGTTTTTGATAGTGTTTTTTGTATTACGTTATTTGTATGACACTATTTTTATATACGAAGATGTAATACATAATTTGTATGTCAGAAATTATTACTGTAAGAGTGGAAAAAAATCTAAAAGAAAAAATTCGACAACACAAAATTAACATCAGTGAAACAGTTCGTACGGCATTGGAAGACGAAGTTCGCAGAATTGAAAATACAGAGTTATCTACTGCAATAAATGAAATGAAGCAAGTGCTTGAAAAAATCCCTGACGCAGAAATTATGGTTACAATCCGCGACTCAAGAGACTCACGATGAAACAATACCTGTTTGACGCAAGTGCACTCATTTTTTTAATAAAAAAAGCAAATGTGCCAACCACTTTTCAACACCTCCAAAATTTATTTATTCTTGATTTAACTGTCTACGAAATGGGTAATGTTCTCTTAAAGGAAAATCGTATCACTAAATTTCTAACTACACATGAAATAGAAACATTAGAAAAAGTTGTTCAAATTGTTTTATCTAGAACCGAGAAAATTATAAATCAAGATGCTGTTTTTCAACAGATACTTGAAATAGCAAAAAATGAAGCTCTATCGTTTTATGATTCAAGTTACATCTATTTTGCAAAGAAAAACAATGTCCAACTTGTAACTGAAGATCAAAATCTTGTAGAAAAAGCTCAAAAATATGTTACATCCAAAACAACCAAAACATTACTTTCCGCATAGTGAATACTTAACAGGTACTATGTGTTTGTAATAAAATCAATTCCTGAAATTTGAAATTTGATGTATTAGTTATAATTATTTCTTATTGTTTTTATTTTAGGTGTTTTGTGGCTTGTGTGTGATGTAGGTGGTGGTTTAGTGTTATTTGTGGGTTGTGTGGGTGGTTGTTTGTTTGGTTTGGTGTTGTGTGTTTGTGGTCTAGTTTTTGTGTGTTTGGGTTTGTGTGTGGTGTTGTTATTTTGTAGTTG
>JGI24702J35022_10001071_pt1 | contig 17030 bp, 11 predicted proteins | sample TergutTh196P4_FD_35022 | JGI IMG/M metagenome (IMG submission 35022)
TTGCTCTATAAAGCGCCTCGCTACGAAATTAAAGGTAAAGGGCTTTTACAAACGCTTAATAAATACTATCTTGTTGACCCCTGTTTTCGAAAAGTGCGGCTTAAACGGGAAATGAAAAAAGATATATCGCATTGGTTGGAAAACATCGTGTATTTTGAGCTGTTACGTAGAAACAGAGATGTTTATGTCGGAAAGATTGACAATAAAGAAGTAGATTTTGTCGTTATCGACAACGAAGGTTATACTTCATACTATCAGGTAGCATGGACTACGATGACACCCGAAACGCTTGAAAGAGAGCTTGGCTCACTTCATGCAATCAAAGATTCCAATCCCAAATATCTTTTGACTATGGACATGGATTTGAATCCGGTCTATAACGGTATTCGTAAACTGAATGTTGCTGATTGGTTGCTTGCGAAATAATTAAATGAAATCACCTGTTTTTTCAATCATAACCGTCACTTTCAACGCCATTCGGGTTTTAGAAAAGACGATATTGAGCGTCATTAATCAAACGTATGGCCATATAGAGTATATCCTTATTGACGGAGCTTCGATAGACGGGACAGTTCAGATAATCCGGCAATACGAATTAGGTGTAAGTTATTGGATCAGCGAGCCGGACCAGGGCATCTACGATGCCATGAACAAGGGATTGCAAATAGCAACAGGCGATTATGTTTGGTTCCTGAATGCCGGCGATGTTTTACAAAGTCATCATATTGTACAGGACTTAGCAATGATTGCAGAGCAGAACGGGTTACCGGATATCTTGTACGGTGAAACGGACTTAATCAATTCAGTGGGCGCTGTCTTTGCCAAACGACGACTAAAAGCGCCAAAAAAACTTTCATGGAAAAGTTTTATAAAGGGTATGTTAGTATGTCATCAGGCTTTTATCGTTAAACGTTCAATAGCGGCTGATTATGATTTGCAATACCGGTTTTCTGCCGATTTTGACTGGTGCATCCGTTGTATGAGATTTGCGGATACTATTGTCAATTCTCGACTCCGAATTGTCAATTACCTGTATGAAGGCACAACGACTGCCAACCGTAAACAATCATTGAAAGAGCGATATGCAATAATGTGCCGATATTACGGAACGTTACCTACCCAAATACGACATCTGTGGTTTGCCCTGCGATTCTATTGGGCAAAACTTTTTAGAAAAAATTAATGAGATAATAAAATATATAATTATGAATGACAAGATTAAGAAAGTATTACCGCATGTAATAGCCATTATCCTCTTTTTAGGATTAGCGTTAATTTATTTTTACCCCGTCATAATGGAAAATAAGGAACTTTTTCAGGGTGACCTGGAAAATATGATCGGATGGGGGAAAGACCAAAAAGATTTTCAAAAGCAGACAGGCGAGTTTGCTTTCTGGTCGAACTCAATGTTTAGCGGCATGCCGGCTAACAGTTTTACCTATATGGCTCCGCTTTTTAACATTTTCAATTATTTCGGCCAGCTGTTCAGATTCAATCTGCCCACATATCACATTGGGCTACTGTTTGTTTACCTGTTAGGCTTTTACATATTTCTGACATCAATTGGATGTAAACCGCTGTTAAGTGTTGTAGGGGCTATTGCTTACGCCTTTACTACGTATAATATCATTATCTTAGAAGTAGGGCATGTCAATAAAGCGCAGGTTATGGCCACCATGGCGCCTATCATCGGAGGAATTATACTGACCTACCGAAAGAAATATGTATGGGGCGCAATTGTGACGATCCTGTTCACCGGAATGAACGTAGCCTGGAATCATCTGCAAATGAGTTATTATCTGCTATTGATGATTCTTGTTATAGCGATAGTATATCTCGTTTTTGCTATCAGGGAAAAAATGATAGCGGATTATTTAAAATCTTCCATGGTCTTAGTTATTTCGGCTCTTTTGGCAATAGCGCCTGCGTTGGGCACTCTGATGATATCTGCCGACTATTCCAAAGATACGATGCGAGGCGGCGCTGTGTTGGAAAAAGGGGAAGACGGGACGAAAGAAAGTACCGGTTTGGATATAGATTATGCTTTTCACTGGAGTTATGGGAAAGGGGAAACAATGACCTTACTTATTCCTAATTTCTACGGAGCCAAGTCGGCGCCATTTAATTCTCAGTCTGAATTTTATAAAGTTATTGTTGCAAAAAGTAGAACAGAACAGATAACAAATGAAGAAGCCAATTATTTATTAAGTCGTTTCGGGCAGTACTGGGGCGATCAACCGAATACGGCTGGCCCTGCATATGCCGGCGCTATCGTTTGTTTTCTGTTTATTTTAGGACTTATCATCTTGAAAGGACGCGAGAAATGGTGGTTATTATGCGCTACAATACTGTCTTTTATGTTAGCGTGGGGGAAGAATTTTGAACTGTTTAATAATTTTATTTTTTATCACCTCCCGATGTACAATAAATTCAGGTCTGTTTCGATGGCATTGGTATTGGCTGAGGTGACGATGGCAACCATGGCGGTATTGGCGTTGAAAGAAATCTTTGCTAATAAAGACAATAAAAAACTGTTTCTTAAACCGGTTTACATTGCAGCCGGTATTACCGGCGGTTTATGCCTGATTTATGCGCTTTTTGGCGGCGCCTTGATGAGTTTTTTAAGTGAAACTGATGCACAAATCCAACACCCTGATGTGCTTGCAGCTATTATATCCGACAGAAAAAGCATGCTTACCTCGGATTCATGGCGGTCGTTTATTTTTATTGCGATCGCTGCCTGTGCATTATGGTACTTTATTCATTATAAGGTTAAAATAACATATATTATTGCTTTAATCGGGGTTTTGATTTTTATAGATTTATGGACCGTCGACAAACGATTTCTCAATGCCGGCAGTTTTGTGCCAAAACAAAGAGCTAGAGAAGCCATTCCTACGGATGTCGATAGACAAATACTTGCAGACCCGGATCCGAATTACCGGGTATTTAATTATTCGCCTGGCATGTTTAGCGAATCAAAAACGTCCTATTTTCACAAATCCATAGGCGGATATAGTCCCGTTAAGTTACGCCGCTATCAGGATATTATTGATCATCATTTTTCGCGCGGGCTAAATATAAATGTGCTTAATATGCTTAATACGAAATATGTAATCATGCAAAACCAACAAGGACAGCAGGGGGCGCAAGTGAATCAGGGGGCGTTAGGGAACGCCTGGTTTGTGAACGAACTGAAATGGGTGAATTCGCCGGATGAAGAGATTGCCGCTTTGCGTGATTTTAACCCCTCTCAAACGGCTTTTATTGATAAGAAATGGCAGCGTTCATTAACGGGATGGGAAGATTTGCAGCATGAAACAGCAGACAGTACGGCGTTTATACGTCTTACTAATTATGCCAACCCCGGCAATCTGTTCTATGAAAGCAGCAGTTCGAAACCTCATTTAGCCGTATTTTCTGAAGTCTATTATAAGACATGGAAGGCCTATATCGATGGAGTTGAGTCTCCTTTGGTACAAGTAAATTATATTCTACGTGGGTTACAAGTGCCTTCCGGAAATCACAAAATCGAATTTAAGTGTATAGATGAAGTTTATCTCAGGGGAGCAACAATATCAAAGATAACATCCATCCTGGTAGGTGTCATACTATTGTCATTATTCGGTTTTGCTGTGAAGTCATCATTGCAAGGTTCTTCTTTTACTGAACAGAAAAAACAGAAGCCATCTATGCTTGGCAGAAGGTCGTAGGGTCGTAGATATAAAATATAACACAGAAATCCCCAAACGTTTTTTCGTTTGGGGATTTCTGTGTTAATAACATCATACATACATGCCTGCTTCGGGTCCCATGTTGAAGAGCAGGTCGATGATGCTCAGGTTGGGGAGGAAACTGTGTTTTTCTCTGAAAACCTGATAATAAGGACGGGGTGTGAATTGCTCGTCGGGTAGGGGATGACGGGGGTCTATCGTCTGACGGAAATCGTTTTCGACGAATGGCGCATACTTTACAGTTGGTATGACAGTGGGGTGTATATCGAGCAAATTGCATATCATTGTCCGGAGGGCTTCGTTATAGTCAAAGAGAAAGGTGTATTTTTTTTCATAATACGGATGAAAATCGTCTGCATAATACTCGAAAAACGGGCTTAGGTTGTAGGACGATACGAAAGCGTTCCAATGCAGATGACGCCAGTTGCCATGGTTGGAGATACGGATGTCGCGTGTTGGCGTTTTTAATGTCACAGGCTTCTCAACGGGAACTGTCAGGGCTTGTATCCCGTTTGCCGATGCTATATGGCAACGGTTACGATAGGTTTGTTTAGGATAATTTTCGTCTGTTTCGAGGTATATTTCGTCGAAGACGGTCAATTTTGAATAATATTGCACCGGCGCTAAGTAGGCTGTTGACAAGTAAGCGGCCTGCATTTATTTAATCTTTTTGAAACGGTTAGTGCGGTCTTTGCTGTACCAGCAATACCAGATAGTACCAATGACATGGTCTCGCGGTATTAATCCTAAGTGACGGGAATCTATACCATCGGATTCGTCTTCCGAAAACACCCAGAAATAGTCATTTTTAAACGTGAAAAAAGTTTTCTCTTCGCCGTGAATGAAAAGCCGTCCGTCGTGTATGTCGGCAATATTGCCGACTTCGTTCAGGATGGCCTCTTTACATACCATAAGCGCTATCTCATTCATCTCGATGGCTTTTCCTTTGCCCGGAATAACAAATTCATATGCTAATTCATATTCTTCAATCATCTCAATGGGTATGACCTTTGACAAGTTATTAGTCAACAACTCTTTTTCGCGTTGACTCATCCGAAGAACGATACCGGTTGAATCTTCTTTCATCTGGCGAAAGGGTATTTGCAATGATTCAAGTGTTTGCAGAAGCGATTCTTTTATATTCTTGTTTATTAGATAGGCAGGGTGCATCATGGGAGCGTCAGGCAAAAGATTACCATTGACGCGAAAACCGTTGACCCCCATTGAAATCACATCACCGGGAAGACCGATACATCGTCCAATGAAAAGCGGCGGTCTGGCCGCGTCACGCTTCAGTGGACTTTTATATAATGTCAACCGGTTACGGTCATGAAGCAGGTTGGATTTTGTTTTGTTTACCAAAACAAAATCGCCGACTTTAAGTGTCACACCCATTGTCGAACCTGTAATCCGATAAGAACCGATGAGAAATACCCGAATCAACATTACTGAAGTAACGACAACGGTAAAGATGATTGTATTTCTTACTAACGATTTCATCAACAGAAGGATATGGATAATATCAGTTAAACGATTCGACCTTTCGGAACATGCGTTTCCAGCGGATGCCGCCATTTAACAAACCCCGGTCTTTGTCTAATGACAACCAGACGAACACAGGTTTTCCGACCACATGGTCTTCCGGAACGAAGCCCCACGAACGGCTGTCGGCGCTGTTGTGACGGTTATCGCCCATCATCCAATAGTAATCGTATTTGAAAGTGTAGGTAGTTGAAGGAACTCCATTTATCTTTACGCTGCCATTCTTTTCGATTTCGAGCGTGTTATTTTCATAATTGCGAATGCAACGCTGATAGAGTGCAAGGTTTTTTCCATCTAATGTGATGGTAGCGCCTTTTTGGGGTATCCATATCGGTCCGTAATTATCGCGTTTCCAACCAAAGTCATAGTCAAGAGGATAGACGTCACTGCCAATAGCAACATCCGGCTCGACGATAATCTTTCGAACCGCCGGAATTTTTTGAATCATTTCATGCGCTTGGGTGGTAAGCGGTAAGCGGTAGATGGTATTAAAACGACCATCCGCATTAGGTGTGAAATCGAGATACTGTAAAATGGAATTATACTCTCTAAGATCTGATATCACTAACCGATCTTCATTACTCACCTGTAACCTGCGAAATGTCTCGTCTGAGATGCGTGGTCCTTCAATTTCCACATAATAAACATGTTGAACATTTCTCATGTCTTTCGACAGCTTTCCGTCAATATATATTTGATTATTAATGATTTGAAGGGTATCTCCCGGCATACCGACGCATCTTTTGACATAGTTATCCCGTTTGTCAACCGGACGATAAACCACATCTCCGAAATATTCTTTATTTAAGCGTATACTTTCGCGTCCGGGGTTTTTAAGCAGTGTATAATAGTCAGGGTTCGGCACTTTCAAGGCAACGGTATCTCCTGCTGGGAAATTGAATACGACAATGTCATTTCGTTTGACCTGCCCCAGCCCTTTTACGCGTTTATACCCCCAATTCGGCCATTCGATATATGATTTGCAGTTAAGTACCGGCAACATATTCTGTACAAGCGGGAATGAAATAGGCGTGTTAGGTACGCGGGGGCCATAGCTGAGTTTGCTGACAAACAGGAAATCGCCTACCAGCAATGTTTTTTCAAGCGAAGATGAGGGTATCTGGTAGTTTTGAAAGATGAAGATATTGATGATATAGACAGCAATCAAAGCAAACAGGATGTCATCAATCCAGTTGAGAATATTTTTTACGGTTGGGTTTTTCGACTGTTTCCATGCTCCCCAAGGGATGAATTTAGTCAGGTAGATATCGACAAGTACAAGGAGGCCGAAAAGTAGCCATGCGTTACCCATCCATACTGTGAAAAGAATATACAGCATAGCCCAGATGCTGAAATTTATCCATTGACGTTTCGTTATTTTTAAATTTTTTTTATTAGCCATAATACTTAATTCTTAATTGTTTCCCTACGGAAAGCGACATTTTTTTTGATTTATAAACACTAAGGAAGGTTAATTAAAATAAGGTCATTCATTTGTAAAAATCCTTTTTTACCCGCTGTAAATTCAGCGGCAAGAACGGCTCCCAGTGCGAATCCGGCACGACTTTTGGCTTCGTGTCGCATCATAATCGAATCGACCTTCGATTCATATCGTACTTCGTGAATACCGGACACTTCTCCTTCCCTTATGGAATGGATAATAAGTTCATCCGGATTATTTGTTTCTCCTTCATGCTCCGGACGCCACACTTTTTTTCGGTCGATCTCTTCCAGCAAATCTTCGGCAAGCGTGATGGCGGTACCGCTGGGCGCATCCAATTTATGAATATGATGTATTTCAGTCAGTTCTGCCTCATAGTCCTGAAAACCGTTCATCAGTTTGGCAAGATACCGGTTTACAGCGAAGAAAATATTTACACCGATGCTGAAATTGGATGCGTAGAAAAAAGTTTTTCCTTCTTCTTCGCATTGTCGTTTTATTTCTTTCAGACGGCTTGTCCATCCGGTAGTTCCTGATACAACGGGAATAGCGGCGGCAAAGCATCGTTGATAGTTATCATAAGCGGTGGACGGGGTGGTAAACTCTATGGCCACATCAGCCGAACAGAAAGCATCCGACAAGAAATCGTCCTGATTATGAATGTCGATGGTTGATACGATTGAGTGACCGCGTTGTAACGCGATCTGCTCAATGATATGCCCCATCTTCCCATATCCGATAATAGCTATTTTCATATGATATCTGTTTACTAATTTTTGGCAAAGGTAGTGCAAGCCGAGCGCAATACCAAATAAAAACGAGTTTTTATTTAAAATTGCCAAGGCGCCGCCTACCTTCATCCTTAGATAAAGGTAGTGCAAGCCGAGCGCAATACCAAATAAAAACGAGTTTTTATTTGGTATTGCTTGGTGAAATCAATTATTTCCTCTATTTTTGCGGGACGTGGATGAATTTATAAGATGAATAAAAATGATAGCTATGGAACGAATGTTACAATATATTTGGAAACACCGTTTATTTTCTGATACTGATTTTGTCACTACAGAGGGTACGCCGGTTTCTGTGATCGATGTGGGTATCTCGAATAACGATGCCGGTCCTGACTTTTTTAACGCAAAAGTACGAATCGGCAATACGGTTTGGGTGGGTAACATTGAGGTTCATAACCGTTCGTCGGACTGGTCGCATCATCACCATCAGCAAGATAAGTTATATGATACGGTAGTGCTGCATATAGTTCGCAGGTATGATGCCGAAATATTTCGTACGAACGGTGAACCCATCCCACAAGCCATACTGCCGGTTCCTGAAAAGATTGAGAAGAATATCGAATGGTTGCTTTCACGCGATAAGCCCGTATCTTGTGCCGAACGTTTATCTTCAGTTTCGTCATTACATCTGTCGGGATGGATGAACGCTTTACTTGCAGAACGGTTAGAACGTAAAACTGATGACATTTTTGTCCGTCTGAGGAATAACTTCAAAGACTGGAACGAAGTGTTTTATATGACATTGACGCGTAATTTCGGGTTTGGCGTTAACAGTGATGCCTTTGAGTTATTAGCCGGAAGCCTGCCGTATAAATGTATACTCAAACACAGAAACAACGCGGTACAGATAGAAGCATTATTTTTAGGCCAGGCCGGATTATTGGATGAAGCCGAGAATGAATCCGAGAATGACCCTTATTTCCGGTTACTCAAACGTGAATATGATTTCCTTAGAAAAAAATACCGATTACAACCCGTAAATTCTTATCTTTTTAAAAAACTGCGTACCCGCCCAGTCAACTTCCCCCATGTTCGCTTGGCGCAGTTAGCTACCGTATGGATAAAGCATGATTTGCTGTTTTCAAAGATACTCGAAACAGAAAATGTGAAAGCATTGAGGGCTTTTTTTAATGTCGAGCCATCTGAATATTGGTTGACGCACTACCGATTTCATACGGTTACGGAAGCCAAAAAGAAGTCTGTCGGGAAAAATGCCACCGACATCATTTTGATAAATACGGTTATACCGACACTTTTTGCATACGGGAAACATGCAAACTGTCCGGAATATTGCGAAAAAGCGCTGCGATTTCTTGATGAAATAAAGCCGGAACGAAACAATATCGTGTCTCTTTTCCGAAAATACGGGGTCCCTGTAAAAAATGCGGGTGATTCACAGGCGCTTATTCAATTGAGACGCGAATATTGTGAGAAGAAAAAGTGTCTTTATTGCAGAATCGGATTCAGGGTGATTGGCAATTCATAAATAATTATTACTTTTGCATCGTAATTTGCGAGTTGAAAGCGGAGCCTCCCGTCATTGCGAGACACGAAGCAGTCCGGGAGTGCTGAATTTCACCAGATTGCTACTTAGATTGCTTCGTAAGTTTGCAATGACGATACTACATAAGCAAGGAATGAAATGCATATCCGCGCAGGTAAGACGGTACGGGTTGCAAATAAAAGAAATAGAATAAATGAAAAAGAGTGTTGGAAATAATTTTTTACGTTTGAAGGCAGTATTTATATTGTCGTATAGCTTATTTGCTTGCGCCAATATAGGTAATCCGAATGGAGGCCCGTATGACGAAAAACCCCCAAAATATGTGAGCAGTAAACCGGCAATGAATCAATTGAATTTCAAAGGGAAGAAAATTGAAATTTGGTTCGACGAGTATATTTCAATCGATAATCCAAGCGAAAATGTGATAATAACACCTCCACAAAAGCAACTTCCGATTATTCAGGCTGTAGGGAAGAAAATCACAGTGGAACTGCGGGATACGTTGTTTGATGAGACAACCTATACCATCGACTTTACGAGTTCGATTGTCGATAATAATGAAAAGAATGCGCTTGAGAATTTCAGTTTTGCTTTTTCAACCGGCGATGTGCTGGATACCTTGCAAATAAGCGGAGTTTTGATTAATGCGGAAGATTTGGAGGTTTTACCGAAAATGTTGGTAGGTATTCACCGGGATTTATCAGATACGGCTTTTACCAAAACGCAGTTTCTGCGTACTTCCAAGACGGACGAAAGAGGGAGGTTTTTCATAAAAAATGTATCACCTGGTTCTTACCGCGTGTTTGCACTCGAAGATAAAAACCGTAATTATGCGTATGATAAAAATAATAATGAGGGGCTGGCTTTCCTTGATTCAATAGTTATGCCTTCGTTTGAGCGAGCCATGGTTAGCGATACAATCCGGAAAGATTCAATCACGGTGGATACGGTTATGTTGGTCGAGCGTACCCTGTTTTACCCGAATGATCTGGTATTGTGGTTTTTTGTAGATTCTGTCGCTCCTCGACAACGTATGCTTCGCCCCGAACGCACAAAGGAGCATATTATCACACTGAAATTCAATGCGCCTTTGGATACCTTCCCGAAGCCTGTTCCACTCAATTTTGAACCGGCGGATACAATGTGGTATGTGACACAAAAAGGTGAAGACCCCGAAAGTTTTGCTATCAATTACTGGATTTTGGATTCGATGATTTATAAAAAGGATACGTTGCAGATCGAAGTGTCCTATTGGAAAAATAATGACTCAATACCTGAACAGTTTGATTTACAGGTAGATACACTTTCAATAGCGTATAAAGAAACGCAGACAAGAACACGGGATAACAGACCCGGAAGAGCTAATCAGGCAAGACGACCCACGCGCAGTCCCTCTGATACTACGCAAGCAGAGGCCGAACGAACGCCGGTTGTGCCGTTACAAATGAATATTTCTCCTTCCGGTTCGATCAATCCATACGATGTCATTACGGTAATGGTAAACGAACCGGTATTGGATGTCCGTAAAGAATTTTTTGTGATGGAGATAGGAGTAGACTCCTTGTGGCAAGAAGTTGATTTTGAGTTTGAAGAAGATTCTACACATGCGATGACCTATCTGCTTAAACGTCCGCTCAAATATGAGGAACGTTATCGTGTCACTGTCGATTCGGCGATGCTTACAAGCGTTTATGGCCACTCGAATAATCAGACGTCGACAGAAATGACGGTAAAAGGGATGAAAGAATATGGCAATCTAATTATTAACATACATGGACTTCCCTTGAAGGGAGATAGACAGAAAAGGCCTGTTTTCCCATTAGACTTGGCAGAGGATAGCAGTCAGGTACGCTTGGTAGAGGATAGCGTATTGTTGGCAGAGGAAAGTCAGGTAAGTTTGGTAGAGGATAGCGTATTGTTAGCAGATGATGGCGTATTGTTGGCAGATGATAGCGTATCCTTGGCAGAGGATAGTCCGGTATCCTTAGCAGAGGGTAGCGATCAGGTAATGCCTGCATTTGTGGAATTACTCAACAGTGGGGGAACGCCTGTCCGAAAAGCCATTGTTGAAAACGGGGTAGCCAACTTTATTGATCTGAATGTCGACAAATATTATGCAAGAATCATATTAGATGCCAATGGAAACGGTCGCTGGGATGCAGGGAATTACGAAGAGAACCGTCAACCGGAGCGCGTAATTTATTTTTGGAAACAATTTGAGACACGCCAAAATTATACGTTTGATGAAGACTGGGACATCAATAATTTGGTTACGGGGCAAAAACCCGACGATTTGGTGAAAAATAAGCCCAAAGAGCAAACAAAGATCAAACGGGATTACAAGGAAGAGAGCAAGCCACGAAGCAGGAACAGTACAAGTACAAATATGGGCGGATTACGATTTTAATAAAAAAATAATAATTCATAATTGTCTTTTAATCAATAATTCTATTAATCATAACTCATAATTATTTTTCATATGAAAAAAAAAGGCGTCATTTTTTTATTCATCTTATTAATATGTAGCTTATTCAGCACAGCACAAAAGAGCGGATTGCAGTCATATTCAATGAAGCATGGTGAAAATATTGTCTATGATCTTAATTTCAAATGGGGGTTTATCATGCATGCCGGAGAGTCCACATTTACCTATAACCGCGATCAATCGGTTGGAGGCGCAACATCTCTTCTCAGCATGAGTTTTAAAACGAATAAATTTTTTGATGGTATTTATAAAATGCGGGATACAATGTCAGCCTATTACAATGATGATAATGTGCTAATTTATAGCATACAGCAAACTAATGAAAAGGGCTATATTGCGACAGATGAATTGAGGTTCAACTACGGAACCGATTCAACCTTCATTCATTCGTTGCGGAAAAGACCAACACGAATATCACATGATACAACGTTAGTCACAACCGGCATTGTGACCGATATGCTTGGCGTAGTTCATTATATTCGCGGTATCAACCGGAAAACATTAAAACCCGGCGACATTTTCTCACTCACCACAGCAGTCGGAAAAGACCTTGTGAAAGTTCAGTTTCTTTATCAACATCAAGAGATTATAAGTCGCGGTAATGTAAAATATAATACCCATTATTTTAAAATCGACATCTTTGATGAGGCGTTTGAGAGTTCAAAGACTGCCGCTGAAGTATGGATCGGCGATGATGATAACTTTATACCTGTCAAATTACGCACCAAACTGACAATAGGTTATGCTGAAGTCTATTATAAAGATTCGTCAGGCTTGGCGCATCCATTATCTTGTAGTATTCAAATTAAGAAATAATTAAAATTCAACATCATGGAGAACAATTTAATCAACAGGAGAGATTTTCTCTCAAGCGCCGCGATGATCGGCGCAGCAGGCACATTAGGAACAGGGTTATTGGTACCCTCGTGCAGTAGTTCAAAAGAGCCGGTCTTGACGCCATTAAGACCGGAAGCCGAATGGAACGTATATCAAGGCGTATTACCCGATAAGGCCAAAGATGGCCAACCCCTTAGGGCAGGAGTTATCGGTTGTGGCGGTCGCGGTTCGGGCGCCATGCAAAATTTTATGGAGGCCGGCCCTAACCTGACGATTGTAGCCTTGGGTGACATGTTTCCCGACCGGATACAAAATTGCCGCATGATTCTGAAAGAGAAATACAATCTTGAAATACCCGACAACAAGTGTTTTACCGGTTTTGACAATTATCTAAAAGTGATCGACGCCGGTGTGGATGTAGTGATTGACGCTTCGCCTCCGGCTTTTCGCCCCAGACACTTTAAAGCAGCGGTCAATGCCGGAAAACATGCGTTCATAGAAAAGCCGATAGCCGTCGACCCTGTGGGCGTACGTTCGGTGATAGCCGATGCAAAGAAAGCGCAGTCACAAGGCCTCTGTGTAGTTACGGGGACACATCGACACCACCAACGCAGCTATATGGAAGGATATAAACAGGTGCAGTCAGGCCTGATCGGCGATATTGTCGGCGGGAATATTTATTTCAACCAGAACATGCTTTGGTACCGGATGAAAGAGCCGAACTGGACAGACATGGAATGGATGATCCGCGATTGGGTGAACTGGACATGGCTGTCGGGAGACCATATCGTCGAGCAACACGTCCACGATATAGACCTTTTCAACTGGTTCTCAGGTCAAAGACCGATAAGAGCGTCCGCTTTTGGCGCCCGACATCGCCGTCTGACAGGCGACCAATACGACATGTTCAGCGTTGATTACATTTACGAAGGTGGTTATCATGTGCATAGTATGTGCAGGCAGATCGATGGCTGCACAGGTAATATTTCCGCTTTTATTCAGGGAACAAAAGGCGCATGGATAGGAGGAGGCGAAGAAAGAAAGCATCATACCATTATTGACCTGAAAGGGAATGTTATTTGGCAGTTTGATTTCGAAAAAGAAGCAGCCGATTTCCAGCAACTTGCCCCGCATTTCTTAGAACATGTCAGCTGGGTCAACCACATACGCGACAATAATCCGATCTGTCAGGCCGAAGAGACTGCCATGTCAACTCTAACAGCTATCATGGGACGTATCTCCGCTTATACGGGCGTTGATGTGACCTGGGACGAAATCATGGCTTTGGACATGAATTTAGTGCCGGATAATTTGGGGCTTCAAAATGTGGATATGAAACAATACATCGTTGCTGTACCAGGAAAAGGAAGAAGCTAAGGAAAGATAAATTATTAATTTTTTTTCACATGAAAAATAAGAAAAAAACAAAGAAAGTCGCTATTTTAAGTCCTGAAAATTACATCAGGCAAAAATCTCGAAATTTACCTGTTAGAACATGTTATGTTTTAGAGGAATGGGAGAGTTCCGGAACGTTTATGCTCATCATTTCACGTCAACATCAAAACGGTAAAATTACATTTTGTATGTATTTAGTCGATTTGGGATGTTTAGGTATAAAAGATACAAGTTATCAATTCAATGTACATCCTGAAATAATGGACGAACTTATGAACGAGGTCGAAATAGATGATTTGACTTTTATTGAAATACCTTATGAAGAGGCTCATAATATTATTCATGCCGCTGTTAATTATGCAAGAAAGTATGGTTTTGAGCCTTGTAAAGATTTCACCTCTATTACCAGGCATTTTCTCGAGGAAGATACCGATGACATTCCGAAGATGGAGATTCATTGTGGTGGGGTAAACGGTAAACCATATTACTTTAATTCAGGCTTTGAATCGCCTGCACGTGAAAAACAAATTTTAGCCCAATTGGAAAAAACGGCAGGAGAAGGTAACTTTAACTGTGATGAGGACTTTTATGACTTCGAAGATGATTTTGATGAGGATGATGATGATTTTGACGATGATTTCGACGATGATTTTGACGATGATTTTGACGATGATTTTGACGATGATGAAGAAGATGATTTTGACGATGATGAAGAAGATGATTTTGACGATGATGAAGAAGATGAGGACGACGAAGAATTACTAATTGAAGAAGAATTTCAAGCGTTAGACTTCGATGAACAGAAAAGATTGTTTGTTGATTTGTTTTCAGAAAAAAATGGCGTCACAGAAAAATTCGATTATGATGAGATAAAACGTATGACAATATTAAGCGATATTATAACTTCCAAGTTAGTGAGCGACGAAGAGATAAATGAGCTATCTGATGAATTTTCCCGTAAATTTAATACAGGTTTAGATTCGATAGATTCATTTCCCAACAGTCTTTTTACGGATGTTACCTATGTGGACAAAAAAAAATTAATCCGATTGTTTTTAGATGCTTTTGATTCAATCAATAGTGAATCAAAGTCAAGAAAAGCAATTACAAATTTCCGGAAAGAAGTCGGAGAAGCGCCCGTATCGCATCTTGTCGAGTTGATTTTTTTAAGAAAAATTAGCAAAGAAAAATTCCTTGAGAAGTTGGCCGTTTGTTATCAGCAATATCCGGATTATTTTTTGTTTCAAATGTATTTCCTTACCGAAACAGTAGACAAGAAAAAAGAACTTAACTTGAAGTTATTCGAAGACCTCCTGTTGAATCGAACACAACGTATTACCACTTTTGAAGCGGAATTCTTTTTAGTTATCTATTCCGCCCTTTTGATATTAGATAAAGATACAGAACTTGTTGATTTGATGGCTTTTGAAGATTTTGTATCCTCTCTTGACTATCTAAGCAAAAATGCATACATAATAATGATGTTACACCTCAGATTAACAAAATTAGCGAATTTATATCAGCTTATTACATCAAATAGTGATGAGCCTGAAAATTATGAGTCATGAACAGACGAAATTTTATAAGGTCTTCTGCGCTTGGCGCTGGTGTTTTTGCTGTCGGCTCGTTACAAGCCAAGTCGGTGGTACACGATACTTCAGAGATATTAATGCCTGAAAACCAGGCGACTCCGGTAGATTCGACAGCTCCCGCAACCCCTTATTGCTTGCTCCCTGCACATGAAGCGCCTGTGATTGCCAATGTGGATGTGTTGATTGTCGGGGGCACATCGGGCGCTGTTGCTACGGCTTCCGAAGCTGTCGCGGGAGGCGCTTCGGTCTTCTTAGTGGCGCCGATGCCTTACCTTGGTGAAGATATCTGCGGAACTTTACGACTTCAAACGAACGATGACCGGCCAACTACTCCCTTGTCGAATCGAATTTTTACCGGAAACGCGCCACCCTTACCCTTGCACGTAAAAACGATACTTGAAGATGAATTGTTATTGAAAAAAATTCCTTTCCTGTACTGTAGTTATTGTGTTGGTTTGTTGTACGATAATACAGGTAACGCGGCCGGGGCGTTGATTGTCAACCGTAGCGGATGTCAGGCTATTCGCGCTAAAATAGTAGTCGACGCCACGTTGGACGCTACAATAGCCCGATCGGAAAATTTATTAGCTACAAGCGACACAGGTCGGCAGCGGTATGAGTTTGTTGCAATTGGAAATGTCGAAAAGCCTGACAAGCAAATTGTTGAAACGACCGAAAAGTTTCAGTTCGGAAGATTATCCTATGCCGGACGTCGCTATGTTTTTGAATTTCCCTATGCCGGTAATGATTATGCTGCATTATCAGCTATCGAACAACAAATACGCGATAATACATGGGACCCTGATCAGGTTGATAGTGCAGACATTTTATTTTATGTTCCACTGCAATCCATTAAAAAAGCTATACCCGGCCTTGTTAATATGAGTGAGATCCCGTTTGAGGCGCTCCAACCGCAGCATATTTCCAATCTTTACCTTCTCAACGGTTATGCAGGCGTTTCGCGTGAGACAGCGCGGCAAATGCTTCACCCCTTGTCTATGATGGAGTTGGGCGTCCGTCTCGGCAAAGAAATTGCCATAAGGGCGAAAGGGATGATCTCGGCACAAACCGCCGACATAAGCTCAACAATTGGGCATTCATCAAGTGGGAAGACAGCGGTGCAAACAGCCGATGTTCGCTCTGCAAAAGGGAAACCAATTAAAGCTGTAGCCCGCGAAATTACCGAATCGCTACGTCCGGCTTTCGATATGGGAACGGTATGGTTGTCGGACATCCAACTGCCGATATGGGGCGAATATGATATGGTCGTATTAGGCGGCGGTACAGCCGGCGCTCCGGCAGCCATCAGCGCTACAAGACAAGGTATCAAGGTACTGACGCTCGAATACCTGCATGGGATGGGTGGCTGTGGAACTATGGGACTGATTGGCCGTTACTGGGATGGCTTTCGCGAAGGTTTTACGAAGGAGATAGATGCAGGCGTATGTGCAATGGGGCCTGACGACCATCCCAGGAAAAAAACGAAATGTAATGAGGAATGGTGCGCCGACTGGAAAATAGAGTGGTATCGTCGCGAGATACGGAAATCCGGTGGCGATATTTGGTTCGGCACATTAGGATGCGGCGCAGTAATCGATGGCAACAAGGTCTGCGGCGTCATCGTTGCAACGCCTTACGGACGCGGAGTGGTATTAGCTAAAACGGTAGTCGACAGTACCGGAAGCGCCGATATAGCCATTGCAGCAGGT
>JGI24702J35022_10001072_pt1 | contig 17030 bp, 9 predicted proteins | sample TergutTh196P4_FD_35022 | JGI IMG/M metagenome (IMG submission 35022)
GGAATACACTCAAATATAATAACTTACGGGTTCTTTTTAATATCGCACTGCACGCATACAGCCGTACCGGTCTCTCCGGTCCGGCTTTTTTTATACAAACTGTATTACTCTGGTTTTCTAAATACAAAATAACATGAATCTAATTGCGAATTCAGGCATTCAATACTTTACGACTCAAATAGAGATCAATTTGAATGACAACTTCAAAATGTATTTCCACGAATGGTTCGATATTGAAGAGGAACAGCTAAAATTGGAAATTGCCCATTTTTTTTCAGAAGATGACATTTGGGTACGGAAACACGATTTGGCAGACTTGGGCTATCTTCAGCTTAGGGATGAAGAGATCGATGGAAAAACAGTCAAAGCCGGAACGGTTGTGGAAAAGTGGGAAGAGATCAAAAAAGAGAATGATTATCTGTTAGGTAAATATAAACCCATTACACCGATGGAAGCTGAGGCGGGAGAAACCGATTGTTTTCAAATGACCCTACATCGATGCCGATTTGAAAAGTTTGAAAAACGTTGGTTCCCGTTCCCATTTTTTGCCCTTTCGGGCAATAGAATATCCGAATTCGGTCCAACAAATTGGTGCCGTTTTAAGTTGATCCCCGACTCCACAAGTGGTAATATTAAAAAATACCATCTTTTGCTCGCTTTTGACACCCGCACAAAATATGAGCAGGAAGATTTTGAAGACGAAGACTTGATGGAAACGCCTGTTTTTGCAAGCGCCTACGATATGTCCAAAGATTTTGCCTTGTGTAATAATGAATTCTCATTGGTTGATTTTTGCTCTAAGTTACGCAACTGCGAATGGGTAGACGAATATGTACTTGACTCGTATCATCATGTCACAAATTTGGACCATGCGAACATCAACAAACCAAAGATGAGTTACCTTGCTCAATACATTTTTATTATCAGATATATTCAACGGATGAATGCGCTGCCCAAAATAACTTTGTTTTCAGACAAAGATGTGGCTTTTGGAGACGTTGACCTGATTGTGGATATAGGTAATTCGCGTACTTGTGCCGTTTTGCTCGATAACTTCGATACACACGATTTCACCAAAGTGGAACCTTTGGCTTTGCAAAATTTTACGAATCCGGTTAAAAATGGAAAACTCAATCGTTGCAGCGATTCGTTTGATATGCGTTTGGCTTTTCGCGAAGCCGATTTGGGCGGAGCGCTTCCCATCGGAAGCTCACAATTTGTATTCCCCAGCATGGTGCGCTTGGGGATAGAAGCAAATGAGCTGATACATTCCGCTATAAACATGAATACCGGCATAGAAAAAGTGACCACATTCTCAAGTCCTAAACGTTTTTTGTGGGATAATAAGCCACAGCAAAAAGAGTGGGAATTTGTCTCTCTCAAAGGGGAACAAAGCAAGCTTATTCACATCAGGGGTATATCCGAACAGGTACGAGCAGACGGCTCGCTAAATACCGACAGTGGTTCCAGAATCGTAAATTGTTACTCTAGAAAGGCATTGATGACTTTTGGTTTACTTGAAATTATGGCGCAAGCGAAGATGCAAATGAACAGTTACGAATTTCGCCATAAATGGGGAGAAGAGAATAAACCGCGCCGGATCGGTCGTGTGATTGTTACTTGTCCGACCGCCATGTCAAGGGTGGAACAAATTGCACTCCGAACGTGTGCTGAAGATGCAGCAATCATATTAAATCGGTTTTATTCAGGAACTTATGCGAAATCGTTTGATGAAAAAGAGGCGCGAAAAAGTGTGCACGTGATCCCTTCGGCCCATCATCTGAAAAACACCGAAGAACGTACTGAATGGATTTATGATGAAGCCACTTGTGCCCAATTTGTGTACTTGTTTGCCGAAATCAACAAACGGTATCGAAATAATTGCAAGGAATATTTTGATTTTTACGGCAAAGTGCGAAAAGACCTTAATGACTACACAAAAAAATCGTTGACACTTGGTTCGGTCGATATTGGAGCAGGCACCACAGATGTGATGATTGCCGCCTACAAATATGATGACGCTGGACAATATACCTTGACACCTGTACCGATGTTTTGGGAAAGTTTTTATATTGCAGGCGATGATTTGTTGAAAAACCTGATCGGAAAACTTATTATTGCGGGACCTCATGGCGCCATTCAAAAACAGTTGGAAAAAGGAGGGAATGCCGATGTCAAAACCAAGATTCTTGATTTTTTTGAACAAGACAATGCCCGACAATCTGTAACAGACCGCCGAATCAGAAGTGAATTTAATTTACAGGTGTCCGTTCCCGTTGTGTCGCGTTTTCTTGAATTGCTGAATGAGCACAACGTGGAAAAAACGACGTTATCTTTTGACGACATTTTTTTAACAAACAGGCCCACTGAACAGGTGCTTGAACATTTTAAAAACCATTTTGGTTTTGCCATTGAGGATCTGCCATGGCATTATGATAAAACCATTATTTCCAAAATTGTGGAGAGCACATTTGATACTTTGGTCGGTAAAATTGCCACTGTGTTGTCGTACTGGGGTTGTGATGTTGTGTTGCTTACGGGTCGTCCTTCGTCGCTTACGCCTTTATCCGATTTGTTTTTGAAATATTATGCCGTTTCTCCTAACAGATTAATAACCTTAAATAATTATAGAATTGGCACCTGGTATCCATTTCAAAACGGAAAAGGATATTTTAAAGACGCCAAATCGATCGTTGCCATTGGTGCCATGATTGGTAATTATGCTGCTACCAGAGGCAGTTTAGATGGCTTCTCTTTAGATTTAAGCGAGTTGATACAAAAAATGTTGCCCACTACAGATTATTTTGTCCAATCGGAAAAGGACCACCATCCGTTCATCACTCCCGAAATAAACAGTGTTGCCATAGAGGTGCTGCAAACGCCTTTGCGCATTTGGACCCGTCAATTAAACTCACCTTCTTACCCGACCCGTCCCTTTTACATTGTCGATCTAAATAAAGACGAAATAGAAAGGCGTATAAAAGATAAATATGGATTGGAAAATGGAGATAGAAAAGAGATTAAAGACACCGTTGATAGAGAACTTGAACGATTACAAAAGTTACGTCCTTACAAATTCATCATTGTTCGCGAAAATTATTTTGATGACAAAGAAACTTTGAAAATAGAGTCTGTCGAAGACCGTAATAACGAAAATATACCAACTTCTTATTTTTCCCTGCAAGTACAAAGCATGGGTGAGACCAATAACTATTGGCTTGATTCAGGAGAATTTACAAATTTAAACATTCATCATAATTAGTGGGAATCATCATGGAGCAAAAGATAAATACACAACTTGATATTGTTGAAAAATCGATTAAATGGGTTAAGGAAACCGATTCCATGCAAGGCGCAAAAGGGGATAATGCCCACCGTTATCTGGTCAATTTTCGCCGTAAGTTGAACAAGAAGAAATTTGCCTTGGAAGGGAATCCTGCTGCAGCAATGTATGGCGAAAGCCAGGTGGGGAAATCGTACCTTATCAGTAGTTTGTTATCGGAAAAAGGGAAACCGTTCAGCATTATGGACGAAAACAATGTGGTACACAACTTTATCGAAGAGATTAACCCTCCGGGTGGCGGTAATGAATCCACAAGTTTGGTTTCACGTTTTTCTGTAAATTACAAACCTGATCATCCCAGGTTTCCGGTAAAAGCCGTTTTGTTGTCGCCTGCCGATATTGTATTGGTACTTTGTGACAGTTTTTACAACGATATTAAAGCAGACCATCATTTAATTTTAGAGACAGAACAGATTAACCGTGATCTCAAAGTGTTCAAAGAGACTTTTGGGAGCAGACAGCCTCAACAAAATATTTTTGGAGAAGACGATATTTGGGATATGCAGGACTATTTTAACGAGCATTTTTCTTCAAAGGCAAGCAACATTCTTTTCTCTCAATTTTTTAATGAAGTGTCATTGCTTATTTCTAAAGTGAAGTCAAATGAATGGAAAGATCTTTTTTCTCTTTTGTGGAACAGAAACGAAAAATTCACCACCCTTTATTCTTCTATTATATCTGAATATGAAAAATTGAGTTTTACCCATACGGTTTATTTACCCTTGGAGTCGGTTTTATACAAACACGGGACTTTGCTTGATGTAAAACGGCTGAAAGAGATCTATGCCGCACCTGACATGATTGAGTCTCAATACAAGGCAAATACCACTGTTTTTTGTCAGGGAAACGAAATTGTGTTTGCAAAATCTTATTTATGTGCGTTGTGTACCGAGCTTGTTTTTTGTCAACAAGAAACGCTGCTCGAAAGTAAACCATTCCTAAAAGAGACCGATTTGTTAGACTTTCCGGGCGCACGAGGTCGCCTCACTTTGCCTGTAAATTTGATTGAAGATGAGAATATTCCTGAATTGTTGATTCGCGGTAAAGTGGCCTATCTGTTCAACAAATATTCTGATGCTGAAAAAATTAGCATTTTTGTTTTATGTGCAAAACATGAACAGGCGGCACAACGCTCAATGCCCGAAATGCTGAACAATTGGATAAACAAATTTATTGGCGACTCTCCTGAAAAAAGAGAACTATTTATCCAACACTCCAAAATACCTCCTTTGTTTATCATAGGCACTTTTTTCAATGTTAATTTGGAGTATAACCCGCTACAAGACAGGGAAGACAATCTTTCTTCTTTGAACTATCGTTGGAATCAAAGATTTGAACGTACGTTAGCTGTAGAACTTTTAAATACGGAAACGTACCCTTGGTTTACCCATTGGACAAGTTCAGATAAAGATTTCAAAAACATTTTTCTTTTACGTGATTTTGTCTATTCCGAATCAAAAAGTCAGATTTTTAGAGGATTTATTGAACACGCAACAGAATTGGAAGAGATCAATCCTCCCAATTATTCCAATTTCCGTAAAAAACTTCGTCAATCGTTTATTGAATACGACTTTGTAAAACGCCATTTTGAGAATCCCGCCGAATCGTGGGACAGGGCGGCCAGTATGAACGAAGATGGCACAAAGTTGATTATTGATAAATTGACCATTGCCGCCAACCATATCAACTTAGCCCGTCGCGAAAAGACACTCCGCGAACTCAATACCATAGCAGAAGGTATTTTAAAATTATTAAACGAATACTATAACAGTCCGGATAAAGCAGAAAATCTATTAAAGGCAAAATCGATTGCAGGGACCATTCAAGCTAAATTAGATATTGCGTTTGGGCAAAACCCCTATTTCTTTGGCACCATGATGAAGGAGTTGATGTTAAACAATAGCGATGTGTACCATCTATACCTTGAAAAAATCCGCGATATTGAACGCCGTGATGTGGTGAATATGGATAAATACGGCGCAATCCGGATGCGTGTGCCGGAACTCAATCCAAATGATTCTTTTGAAATCAATTTGGAGCGCTTAACTTGGACATACGAAAGGCAGACCCCTGTTGAATGCCAACAATATTTTGAACAAGAAGAACGTATTGATTTGAATGAATTGTTTTACGGGAATTGTGAGCGTGTAAAAAACTTTTCTCAAGTATTGGCCGAAGCTTTGGAAGCTTTTTGGTTTGAGCAACATATGCCTACGAATCACAAAAAACTTGCCGCTATTTTTTCTGAAATGGGATTGACGCACATTTTGGAGATGTTACGCACACTTTTCAAAAAATTACACCTATCAAAAGTGATTGCAGAAAAAATCAGGCGTTATGTGGATGGTTACCGCAATATCGAAGATGTGTACGAAATGATCGCCGACATTAGTACGGAAATTATTAACAAGTTTATCAATACGATTGGGCTGGAATACTTTGACCAATCCGATTTTGCCGATTTGAAACAGGCGAATGAAAAGAACGCTTTGGGATTGGTTTTGGAACATGACGAATTGGAATTTGAGCAAAACAGCCGCGCAGAAGTGGCCGCATTGATTACCAAAATGGGCAACCTTTCCGAATTGCTTAATCAAAACCCGTTGCCACAAGATGCCAAACGATTGCCCAATTACCGCAGTTATATCGTATGGAGCGATTTGTTAAAAGTCGGATTTGTTTCCGTTTGCGAGATTCCCAACTACGATGTACATGCAAACGAAAAATTAGGAACTATTATTAACCTGTGTAAAACCATTCAATAGTAACCACAATGCCAAAAGTAAAAGGAAAAGAGCAACTATGCCGTTGCAAAAAAAAAGATTTTAAATCAGTTCAGGGTTTTTCCGGTCGCACTTTGTTTGACCGATTTGATGCGATTGAACATGTGGTCAATAAAAACGTTGATGAAAAATATCGTCATTTTTTGGCGCAACCCGTGGCTGAAGACGATTTTATTACCTGGTACTCAGTGATCTACAACGAAACGCCGCGACAGTTTTCCACGCTACAAGGAGAAGAACGGGCAACATACGGGCAGATCAAAAATGAGACGCTCAATCATTATAAGGGCGTGATCTATTTGCTCAGACAAGAGGACCAAAGCAGTGATGCCGAATGTCTTGAAAAAGCGATTAAATTTGTACATGATGATTTTGTCTATTGCTTTGATGGCAAAACTATTCTCGGAATATGGGGTATGCAATTAAGAGACGAAGTACGCGAATCGATCGGCAGAGTTGAAAATATTTTTAAACATAAACCACTGCAAGCGCCCATTATACCTCCGCCGGTGCCCATTGATCTAGATGTCCCGCTTATTCCGGATGCTCCTGAAGAGCTTGATGAATCTGGCGTTCCCGACAATAGTACAAATACAGATCAATGTCCCGAAGAGATACCTGTTGTGCCTATTCCCTGGTATAAGCGTTTTTGGCTTTGGCTTACGGGAAAAGGATGTCTCAAGTGGTTGTTATGGTTGCTATGGTTACTATTGCTGCTGCTCTTACTTTTTTGGTTGTTCCGCCGTTGCTGTCATGAAGCGATTGCGCCTATCCCCTATCCTATCGAAGATAAACCTTGGATCGGCGATGACCCTCGCAGCAGGGGAGGCGGCATATACCATCCGGGCGACCCTTACCAACCTGTGCCCACACCTCCCGATTATCAAGATATTTTACCTCCCCATCAAGGCGTTTTGCCGCCGATCGATACGTCTGAAATCATACGTAATCCCGGCAATCCGGTTGTTCTTGGCAACCGTTTGAATATTTTGATGGAAAACGAAGACAAATCCATTATGGATCTTGCTAAAGATTTTAAGGAAAAATACCCGGACAACAGATATAAAGTGGTCTATTACGATGATGTGGTAAAACGTATGCAAATAGAGGTTCCCAAAGAAGAGCGGGTTCAACTGAAACAGGAAATTCCTGCCAAATTTGCACCTGAATATGAACTATTTGTCTTTGACGAGGCGTTGTTTGAAGGGGTATATACACCAGACGATCCCGCTTTTAGCGACCCGAACAAATCGTGGTATTTGAAAGCAATCAACGCGCCGCAAGCGTGGGATATCACTAAAGGTTATCATAATAATCGACGCTTGACTATTGCTATTATCGATAACGGTTTTAGTTTAAAACACCCTGAATTGAATAGCAAAGTGGTCATGCCCTATAATGTATGGCTCCATTCCGCCGAAATAACCCCTCATAAGGTTGACCATGGTACGCATGTGGCCGGCACAGCATTGGCCATAATGGACAATGGAAAAGGATTGTGCGGTATTGCGCCGGAATGTGCCTTTATGCCCGTTCAAGTAGCAAATGAACAGGGGCTTATGACCACAACCTCTGTCTTGGACGGTATTCTGTACGCCCTATATCAAGGTGCAGATGTGCTCAATATTTCGCTTGGAACACAATATACAGGTACTTTGCCAGACTATGTGCAACGTGATTTGCAGGACAATCATTTTAAGGAAGAAGAACGATTGTGGAACGAAGTAATGAAGATCTCTATCAAGCACAAGGCAATTGTTGTACTCGCAGCAGGCAACGAAAATATGCTTGCAGGTGTCGATCCGATTAATCGCCCGAAAAACTTTATTATTGTTTCGGCAGTGGATAAAAACAACCTAGAATACCGTAAAACAGGATTTAGTAACTATGGAGATTATTCCACCATATCCGCCCCAGGAGTGGGTATTTACAGTTGTATCGGCAATAACGGGTACATTGCCTGGGACGGAACCAGCATGGCGGCTCCGATCGTAAGCGGCGCTGTTGCTCTGATGAAAAGTTTAAACGAAAACCTTACGGCAGAACAGATTATATGTGTTTTAACCAATACCGGTTTGGCTGCTGATGGTAATATTGGCCCTGTGCTTCAGATAGACAAAGCGTTGGAAAAAGTTATAGCAGGCGAGATTGACGATTGTGCCGAACCTCTTTCCCCATGTAACACGGTTGTTGCTTCAGGAGGAGAAGAAGGATATATCGGCAGTTTTGCTATGGGGCAACAATCCGGTTCATTCCTTTTTGAATATAACACCTATAATATCCCTGACAAAATTACGATCTATGAAGGTACCGATACAGAAGGGAGAATTTTGTTCGCCTACGAAGGAGGTTCTGTACTCTTTGTACATACCATTGTTGAATTTTATGAACCTATTATTACCGTTGAAGTGATCGGTTGTGGCGCCCAGACTGTTTGGGAATTTGTCATTAATTGCCCTTCAGGGAACAATCCACCCGTTACCAATCCCCAACCTCCAAATAATCGGGTCATTCCGGGTAGCCCCAATCAACCTGGTCCCAATAATCCCGTCCAATCCAATCCAAACAATCCAAACAATCCAAACAACAGAAGGCAAGAATTAGAACAGGAGCGGGATCGTTTGCAAAAACGGTTGGACGAAATCATGCGCGAATTGCAAGGTCTTTGAAACAAGTATCTTTCAGTTTTCATCACATGTAATCATTATAAACTATAACCTATATGCAACCATCAAAATTTTCATTGGCAGACCTGCTTACCGTATTGGCAGCGCTTACATTTGGCTTTTTCTGTTTTTTAAGTCTCCATTTTCTCTCATTGGGACAGATTCAAACAAGTATTATTATTGCAGCAATCATTGCTTTACTGTTGGGTATGTTTGCTTTTTTTGCCAAATTGTTCAAAAGAACAAGCAAAAATTTCAAAACCTGTATCATTGCAGAGTGGATTTGCCTGTTTCTTTTTGTTGCTGTAGCGTGTGTTGCCATTTTTCCTTTTTCCCACTATTTTGCAGTATCTGATCAAAAAGATACGATCCAAAGGAAAGTTACGGCCGGTATTGCACAAGCTGAAAATATGTATACCGACTATGAACACGATGCGGAAAACCGCGAAACCCTTTACAAAAGCAGGTTACGAACCGTTGTGGCTGCAAAAGGAGTTAATCCACAAAATTATGCCGGTTGTGGTTTTGTGGCCGATGTTGACGATAATGAGCAAATCGACAACAAGATGTTTAAGCTCCACGCGCAACTGTTTCCTTCTAACTATACAGAAATCAAACAAAATAATACATTGTGGCTTGTTAATGCAAAAAAAACAATAAAAGACTGGAAGCCAATTGGCTTGGTCGCCGTTGTCAATGAAGTGGAGCATAATGCCACCAAGTGGGTAAACGAATTGGTTAAATTTTCCACCTACAGGGAACAAGGCGAAATGTTCTTTGCTATGGCGTCCGACTTTAGCTATCCATTATCGTTTGATGATGTAAAAGATACATTTGAATATTTGGGTGATCCCACTTTGCTTTCGGTTGCCTGTGCTATCGGGCTATATTTTTTGATGGTATTGTCGTATTTGGTTACCAAAAGGCACTTTCGCTACCCAGGGCTAAAACTCATTTTTTGTAGAAGAAAGGGGGTATTAAATGAATTATAATGAGCAAATGATTTAAAAAAAGTGAACTATTATGGATGAGCAACGAATTTTAGCAAATGTTACAAACCTTACTGCAGAACAACTCTTTGATTCAATCAAAAAAGGCATTGTCACCCTTGATAAACTGATGGCTACCGGCTTTTTGGATGCCAACAAACGAAAAAAAATTGCAGAATTACAAATACAACTCGATACAAATGACGATGCAGCGTGGGAAAGAGCCCGTTATGGTAATGAATCGACTTTGCGTGATTACATTACCTCCTTTCCTTCAGGAAGGCATGTACAGGAGGCAAAAGATAATATTCAAGCATTAGAGATTGCCCGCGGTCAGGCAAGAGCCGAAAAAGAGAGGATTTTGAATCGATTAAAGAGAAACTATAATTCCTACGATCCTTCTCAAATATTTGATTACTTACAAAATAACACAATAACAAAAGAAGAACTGCAGGATTGCGGTATCCCTGGCTATATTATCGACAACATTAACAATATCCATCCGATTCCTTTACAACTTGGCCAAACACCCCGTTCGATCCCAGACGGGTACACGGAAGTCTATTTTTGGGGTATTCCAGGCTCAGGAAAAACGTGTGCTTTGGGCTCTATATTAAATTCTGCCGAACGACAAGGTCTTTTAAAGTTTGCCATAGGACCCGGTTACAATTATATGACGATGCTAAAGAATATCTTTTTTGACAAAAACCCCATACTTCCGCCCCCGAGCCCTGTAGAAACAACGCAATATTTGCCATTTACTTTGAGAAAGACAACCGAAAAAAACGCCCGTTCCGTTTCGTTAATTGAACTTAGCGGCGAAATTTTTCAATGTTTTTTTTATAAACATGCAGGAGGTCAATTTCCGAGCCAATCGCATAAAGAGACTTTTGACACCTTGATTCATTTTTTAAGTGGAAACAACCGAAAAATCCATTTCTTTTTTATTGACTATGCAAAAGATAATGTAGTCGATTCCGAAAATAAAACGCAAAGCGACTATTTAGCGGCAGCTTCGTTGTTTTTTGAAAAACCGGAATACAAAATTTTTGGGAAAACGACCGATGCGATCTATCTTATTCTTACCAAAAGCGATTTGATGCCATGTTCCAAAGAGGAGCGTTTTTTAGAGGCTAAAAAGCATTTGAACCAACATTTTCCTTCGTTTATCAACTCATTGAAAAAACAATGTGAGCTATACGGCATCAATGGAGGAAAATTATTATATGAACCCTTTTCATTGGGCAAAGTCTATTTTCAGCAGATTTGCGATTTTGACAATAGTACCGCAATCAATATTCTTGATATTCTTATGGAAAGAATTCCATCGAGCAAAAAAAGTTTATTAGATATCTTTAATAAATAACATGATATGGAAGTTATAGTTCATGGCACCAAAGGTGGATACAAAGTATTGTATCAAACGCCAAATGCTCCTTTTTCGATTGCAAGGGACGTAAGACGCATTGATCGGAATGATGGAAGTACGGTGGGGCAAACGGCCTATTCGATTGCTTTTTCCAACAACGGATGTGTATACACTAAATATGTGATTGTACGCGATATACTACGTGAGGCTGTGGGTAATATTGCCTTTTCTGTATATATTCCCAATAATAAAAAAATAAAAGGTAACGATGTCAAAACGTTGTTAGATCAACTTTCCGGAACGTACTGCCAAGCCTATGTGGTAGATGGCAATCTTGGAACAAAGCATGAAGATTGGACTTTTTGTAAAGCGCTTGTTAATCAATATGAGAATCTTTTACACCCCGTTTGGTCCGAAGATGTCGAGACCATTTTGCAAGGAGTTAATGACGCCGCTTTTATCCACTATAACTCTAATGACGAGCTGATTAAGTATTTAGATGCGCCCTATCAGCAAGAATATAGAGATTATATACAGGTATTTTTTGTACAAAAGGATAGCAATCCGCTCAACGCCTTAAAGCACGATCCGGCAAGTAATCTTACGGGAAAAATTGATTTGGATAGTTATAAACTCATCTTTAACGGAGAAAATGCCGGAGGGCTGGCGATTAAAGTGTGGGCGCAAGGAGATGAAAAGAGTCGAGGCGATAAAATACGAAAAAGCGACATTCTTACTATTTCTTTTCGTCAGCAGTACCGAAAACCTGAGAAATGCAAAGGGACCTGGGAAGAGATCAAACAACAGCATCCGGATAAGATCGAGATTGACGATGAAAACCGGTCGGTTAGGATCCATTCCATCCAATTACTACCTGAAAGTAAAACAGTGACCATTACTGTAATCGATCATTTTTCCCAAAAGCCGATAAAAAATGTCCAAATCTTTTGTTATGTGCATAATTTTTGGAAAGAGATTAAGAACAATCAATTATTACTCGAAGGAGACGAAATTGGGGGGTATTCGTTGCTTTTCGTAGTGAAAGCAGATAAGGCAGATGGATATGAATCATTCCAGGAGCATAGAAATCTGCAAGGTTGCTCAAATATAATCATTGAATTAAAAAAGAAAGGAGTGGAAGAATGGAAGAGATCCGATGAAATCGAGCCATGGGGAGAAGAAGATGAAAGAAAACTTCCCCGCCCCCCTATCAAAGTGTACGTACAAAAAGCAGCGATTCTAATAGGTGTCTTATTGCTCTCATTATTGATCATTTACCTGATAATTGTTATATTTAAGCAAAAACCAACAGACAAGATTACCAAAGTAGTAAATATTGAAGCGATTGAGGCGTACACACAAAATGACCGACTTTTGCCGGATTCATTACATGAATATAAAAATAGAATCAAGTCGTTGATGCCATCAGACAGCCAAGAACCATCACTTTTGAGTCGGTTTTTTCGACAAAAGCCAAAACGTGATTATAGCTCAGTGATAAACAAGATAGATTCTGCGATATTAATTCGGGAAGCCATTGCATATGGGAATGTTAAAAAACTACAGGGATTTACCTATTCTGCCAATCAGCAAAAATTCAAAGAGGCCATTGCTGTAGATTCAATAGAAGCGATAAAACTGATAGAATTCAGGAATGATCTGACATTATCCGGCATAGCCGATGCTATTTTCAGACATCTTAAAGATGATTCCATTGCTAAACAGCAAAGAATTGACTCTATTAATCAGAGCCAACAAACCGGAAGGAACCCGGTATACACAAATAGCAGCTCTGTAAATTCAATTCTTTTTCAACAGATTGAAGAGTATCTCAAAGGGACTCAATTGTTGCCTACAAAATTATATGATTATAAAGATCAATGCGATATATTAGAGAAACAAGGGATAAACAAAAGTGACAGGCAAACTTTAGATAGATTAGATCAAGCAATCGAATTTAGAGCGGCTTTGATGAATGATTTTCACGATTTTGATTACAAACATAGAGGAAAAGTAAACCAGAATTATCCATGGGGTAAGTTTTGGAGTTTCATAAAAAATGATAAAAAATTACAATTTCAGTCCATAGAAAATGTTATGGATAAGCCATTGTCAGAAGTAATGGCCGAATATGGATATTCACCCCAATAATAAATGAAATATATGAAAACATTAAAAATCATTTTAGCCATAGCTGTGGTCGCCGCATTGGGTTATTTTGTTTGGCAGTGGTTGAACCCACCACCGCCACCACCGCCGCCACCACCACCAACAACCAACGTATATGTACAACGAGTTGAAAAAGAGATTGATTCATTAAAGACAAAATCCGTTCAGACTTTTTGTAAAGATTTCTACACCAATATTCAATATCGCATTCAGGACTATTACAACGACGGTCTATTGGGAAATGGCAAAACAACCGACAACGACCAATGGAAAGATATATTATCCGAAAGGCTCTATTCTGTTTATACCGATAAATTCATTGCACAGGCGTTCCATGTTTTTAACGGCTCCAATTGGGAGTCATCCAAACTTGATTTTATTGATGAAGAAACCAACCTGTTACAAAAATCTGTTTACCTAAAGGCAGGGAGTGACACGGGCAGGTTTACGGAAATCCACACAATTCTTAACAAATACCGCGAAATTTCCCGTTTTATCCAAGATGCCCACAACTATATAAATAATGGTTATTTTGATTTAGCCCGCTCAAAGTCCTATTTATCTTCCGCTAAACGATATATAACCAATAATTTAGACAACGTATACGTAAACAACAACACACGATTGAGAGGGGACTTACAAGCGCTTCCCGGCAAGGCATACACCAAACATTTGAATAATCTGAATACTAGAATGAACCAAAACCGGAACAGATATAGAACCGTTACTTTTACCGGTTCAACCTGGGCCGAAAAAACGAGCCAATATCGGGAGAGGTTTTGGGAGCCGGTGAATGATCAAATCACCGAATTGGAAAATGAAGAGCATATATACAGCGTCTCTTCATTCCAAGCCAATATAAGATCATTGAAAAACAGATGGAATACAGAACTCAACGATGCGATTGCATATTTTAGAAATCAAAGTAATTAATCTTATGACTAAGCATTTATTAACCATAGTACTACTGTTATTCGTACCCGCACTTTGGGCCCAGGAGCAACGTTCCATTGATGTGGATAAAATGAATCAATTGGTTAGGGAGCTGGAAGCGGAAATTCTCCTGCTGAACGATTGGCAATCTGCCCGCACCAATGAGATTTCAATACTTACCTTTTTGGCAGAAAGTTATCAAAAACCTTTTGAGACGCTGCTTGAAACCGCCACCCTTGCTTCTGTGGCAAGAGACAAAGAGATCATTGAAAAATACAGATCGGATGATAGCGTAACGCTTAAAAAAATCAATGATCTATTCACCTATAAACAAGCTGAGCAACTATTGTCCTTTGCCTACAACAAAGAAGCGGTTTCAGCAGCCATGGAACAGTTATCCGCCATGGATGTACATCCAGCCATTGCACATCTGATACAATTACTTGATAAATTTCAGATGTGCAGTAACGGTTTAAAAAGAGTATTTGAAAACATTCACAAAAACGACACTCTTGAATCGTTTGGAAACGAGGTTATTAGAGATGAAAAATGGCGGGATATCAGTCTGTTTTTGTTTTCTTACGGAGTAGACTTAGATGCGTATCCCTTTTTTCGCAAAAAAATATTCGAACTCCTGATGCTGAAGACCAAGGATATTGATGCAGATATTTCATATTTACTAAACGACTTGTAAACCATAATTAATATGAAGCGATTGGTCCCCTTTTTCTTATTTGTATTTGCCGGTTTTTTTGTATATGCTCAAAACAACCTGACAACGGCCGACAACTGTTTTAAACAAGGTGATTATGAGTGTGCACGTACTCATTATCGCCAATTATTGGCCAAAACGCCCAATGATGGAGTCGTAAAGAGTAAATATGAAAAAGCGAATTTATGTGCCATATACCTGATAGCCGCTAACGATTCTTTCCAAAAGAAAAACTACGCGGACGCCAAAATAAACTACATAGAGATTTTAAAACTCAATCCCGATGATCCTTATGTAAAAAGTCAATTGGAAAAATGTAATGATATTTTGATCCAATTAAGCGTTTCTCCTCAAAACCTCACCTTTACCTCGTCGGGAGGGACTCAAAGCGTTATGGTTAGATCCAATGCCGCATTTTACGATGTGGAGGCCCTTTTGCCCGATTGGTGCTCGGTCAGCAAACATGCGGGCCAATTTGATGTGATTTGTCAACCGCATACCGGAAGTGCGGCCAGGAAACACACATTGGTAGTAACGGCAGAGGGCAAAAAAGTGGCGATTACCATCAACCAATCCGGAGTCACCATAAACCTCAAAGTGTCGCCCGTTAGTCTGGATTTTAATTCTTACGGAGGCAAACAAAATGTTACCGTCACCACCAATGCAAGCAGTTATGAAATATCCAATGTTCCTCCCTGGTGCTCAGTAGTAAACAATGCAGGCTATTTTGTATTAACTTGTTCTTCTAATCCTCTGCAAACTCCTAGAAGTGAGAAGATCTTGGTTAAAGCGGGAAATCTTACTAATGAAGTACGGATCACCCAAACGGCCAGAGTGTCAACAAATACCGGAATTAGTAATACTCAAAATAGTAATTATCCACAGATTTATGCCCGCAAAAGATGTTTTAACTGTCCCAAAGGCGATGCGCGTTCTTCTGGCTTATCTTTTGGTTATGTTCAAAAACAATGGGAATGGGACACATCTGAAGGCGTTTATTCATCTGGTATTTGGAATGAACTCGATTCTTACCTTAATGGGTTTCAAGTTGGCATTAGGATTGAGCCTTTGTTTAAATATGGGTTCGGGTTGAGTACCGGATTGTTTTATACATATTACAGGTCTCAATCGGAGCGGTTATCGGGATCATATTACGACCCCTACGACACCTTTTTTTATCACATGACCTATACCGAAAATTCGCTATTTATTCCTTTTTATTTGGAGTACCGGTTCAATTTTGCTGAAAACTTTCAGTTATTTGTAGAAGCAGGCCCCAGTATTGATTATGGATTGAACGCAAAACTCACAGCATCTGCAGATGAAGATAGCGATCCGTTTTTCACAGAAAAGAATCTCTATAGCAATTCTGATATAGGCTTCCCCATCAAGAAATTCAATCTATCTTTGGACTTTGGGGCGGGAATTCGTATATATGGCGTGCAAATAAATGTGGGGTTGAGCAATGGGATTATTGATGTTTCGAACAATTCAAACATGCGAATTAAACAAAATAAGATCATTACAGCTTCTTTGTCGTTTATGATGAAAAATTAAAATTCCTTGCCTCACTTCCCATAAAACAGATACCGCGCCGTCCCTACGCCGGTAGTCTTTGTGTCGATTACCGTGCCGGAGGGGTTTAGTACCATCATTGTGCTGTTGGTGGTAAATCCGTTTACTTCAGATGTATAAATGGTTCCGGTAAAGGGGTTGGCGCCGACGCTGTAAAATTGTACGCCATCTATAAGGCTTTTGTATGTGCCGGTCTTAAGGTCTGCGGCGTAAATGCTTGAGCCGATTGATTGCCAAGTTTCGTCATAAAGCGTGGCAAAGGTAAGGATCTGGTCTCTCTCCTTGTTTAGCGTGATATACCCCTCATAATCCAAAGGGATCGGTATGGTACGCGCTTCGGCCGTATAGTCGCCGTTGATCTCCATAATGCCCTCGTCCGGATAGGAGGCCCAAACGTGGCTTTGGTAATCGGTTACCACGTGTTTGGCTGCGCCCCAAAAGGTTTGGGAAGATATGGTTGCTTGTACGCTGTGTGATGCAAGGTCTATCAC